>Ga0172382_10008371_pt1 | contig 14430 bp, 13 predicted proteins | sample Leawel138RmetaG_FD_122245 | JGI IMG/M metagenome (GOLD analysis project Ga0172382, IMG submission 122245) | Leachate microbial communities from a municipal landfill in Southern Ontario, Canada - Leachate well 138R metaG | ecosystem: Engineered > Solid waste > Landfill > Unclassified | place...
AAGGGCCTTGCCGTCGGCTAACGCATAGTCCTGCCAACCGCTGTATGCCAGAACCCAGTCACCGACCTGGTAGTCCGGGTGTTTCGTCTGCAACACTCGACACACGGTGCCACCGACCATCAGTTCGTTGAGTTTGATTGGCTCGGCATAGGATGGTGCATCGCTCATGCGCCCGCGCATATAGGGATCCAGTGATAGATACACGGTACGCAGCAGCACTTGACCCTCCCGCGGTTGCGGCACCGGGGCGGTTTCGAGGCGAAAGTTCGTCGGGGTCGGGGCGCCTTCCGGGCGCGAGGCGAGTACAACGCGGCGATTGTGATCGGCGGTCTGTGACATAGTGGAAATCCTGGTGGCGATACACTCAGGTCAAGTGTAGAGGATTACTCAGGAGCCGGGATTTATCGCTGCCATCGTGCGCTGTCAGCCCCGCAAAAGCGGGATGACGAGTTGCACACTATGCAGCCAATACGACTGACCACTGGGTAAGACCTCAGGGTGGTGCCGCCTTCGCAGGAGCGCCATTCCTGGCGCGATGACTCGGGTTCGCCGTGCGCATGAATCGCGGCAGGAATGCCGCTCCTACAGGGTGGGCGTCTGATTTGCCACAAGTATTCAGACGGCGCCTGCGCGGGCGGGCGCGCTCGCTGACTCATCGTTGCGGATCGTCAATCCGCTCCGGGCGGGCATTCCATGACAGCGCCCGGACGCGGTTGCTCCGTCTCGATCGACGGCAGGAATCCGGCGAGCAACCCGATGAGCGGGAGGAAGGAACAGATGTGATAAACGAAGCCGATACTGGTCACGTCGGCGAGCTGGCCAAGCACCGCCGCGCCGATACCGCCCAGGCCGAAGGCGAAACCGAAGAATAAGCCGGCGACGGCGCCGACCCGCGACGGCATCAGCTCCTGCGCGTACACAATGATCGCCGGGAACGCAGAGGCGAGGATGATGCCGATCGGCACGCTCAGCAGCCCGGTCCAGAACAGATTGGCGTACGGCAGCACCAGTGTGAACGGCAGCACCCCGAGGATCGAGGCCCAGATCACCGCCTTGCGGCCAATGCGATCGCCGATCGGGCCACCGGCGATGGTGCCGACGGCGACCGCGGCGAGAAACACGAACAGATGAATCTGCGCGCTCTGCACCGACACGTGAAAGCGGTCGATCAGGTAAAACGTGTAGTAGCTGGTCATGCTGGCCATGTAAAAAAATTTCGAGAAGATCAGCGCGATCAGCACGGCTACCGCCAGCCACACCCGGGCACGCGGCAGGGCGGCATGCACCGCGGCCCGGCGCGTGTGCGCGGCGATGCGCGCCAGCCCGTGTTCCTTGTACCAGTGCCCGACGTTGATCAGCAGGAAAATAGCCAGCAGGGCGGCCAGCGAAAACCAGGCGACGCTCGACTGCCCGAAACGCAGCACGACGAACGCTGCCAGCAGCGGACCGATGGCGGAACCGATGTTGCCACCCACCTGGAACACCGACTGTGCCAGCCCGTGCCGTCCGCCCGAGGCCATGCGCGCGACGCGCGAGGACTCCGGATGAAACACCGAGGACCCGGTGCCAACCAGCGCCGCGGCCAACAGCAGCACCGCGTAGTTGTGGGCGTAGGCCAGCAGCACCAGCCCGGACAGGGTAAAGCCCATGCCGACGGCGAGCGAATACGGCTTCGGTTTGCGGTCGATATAGAGGCCGATCAGCGGCTGCAGCAGCGAGGCGGTGAGCTGGAAGGTGAAGGTCAGCGCACCGATCTGGCCGAAGTCGAGGCTGTAATTCTGTTTCAGTATCGGATAGATCGCCGGCAGCAGCGACTGCATCATGTCATTCAACAGATGACAGACGCTGATGGTCACGAGAACGGTAAAAGCCGTTTTCCCGTCGGCGTCCGCGCCAGGAGGGGCGGTACTGGTATTCATGCGGATGGCAGCGGCTGTTGGAAGCGCCCAGGATAGCAAAGTGCGGCGGCCCCGCCTATGTTGGGCGTGACATTCTCAGGATCCATGCGAATCAATATGTTCTGACCGGCCGAGGATACCTCCAGATCGAGACCCTCGAGCGGGTACAGCACGTGCGGCTGCATCAGCCGGATCTGCGCCTAGGTGTCCGCGGCCGCCAGCATGTCTCCCTGCGTCAGGATCGTTGGGGGCGGTACGGGTGGAACGTGACTCCAGACACGCTCGACGGCTGCGAAAGTCCATGGTAGGTTATGGCCCGGTACAGTGATCCGGTACACGGATCAGTACATCTGACTCCGCCTGAGACCGTGCCAGACGATAGAGAACAAATACGTACAAGATGACAGTGTGAGGATGTCTGCCCCTCCACCCCACCATCTTCAACATCTCAGAACGTCCACCCGTAGGGTGATCACCAGTACGTAGCCGGTGAGGCGGATCGCACCGTACCCCGTACCGATACCACGATCCACAACGCCACTGACTCACCCGATCACCCGAAGATACTTTTCCGCCATGTCTACCCCTCGACCCCTCGTCCCGGGCACGCTGTGATTCGTTCTTTCCCAGGCCGCGGCAATGTCCTGCGCCTCGCGGTCTGCCAGGCGCTGGTGCTGTCGGCCATCGTCATGGCCATGACCCTGGGCGCCATCCTGGGCGACGCCCTGGCCGTCGACAAACGACTGGCCACCTTGCCGATCGCGGCGATGGTCATCGGTACGGCGGTCGCCTCGCTACCAGCGGCGCTGCTGATGCGTTGGCAGGGGCGGCGTAGCGGCTTCCTGCTCGGCGCGACACTGGGCGTGGGCGGCAGCCTGCTATGTGCCTGGGCGCTGCGGGAGGTGTACTTCAGCGGTTTCGTGGCCGGGCATTTCCTGCTCGGCGCCTACCAGGGCTTCGCCAACTATTATCGTTTCGCCGCCGTCGAGGCCACCGACGCCGACCACGGCAGCCGCGCGATCTCCCTGGTGATCGCCGGCGGGATCGTCGCGGCCTTCCTCGGGCCGCAGCTTGGTCAATGGGGGCGTGATTGGATCACGGAACAGCACTTCGTCGGGGCATATCTGGCGCAAGGCGGCTTGAGCCTGCTGGCATTGCTCCTGCTGGCGCGCCTCAAACTGCCGCAGGTCGCGGCGGTACAGGCCGGTACGCGCCGGCCGTTGGGCGAGATCCTCGCACAGCCGGTGTTGCGCGCAGCGATCTTCGGCGCCGCTATCGGCTACGCCGTGATGATCATGGTGATGACGGCCACCCCGCTTGCCATGCTCGGCAGCGGACTGTCCGGTACGCACGTCACACCGGTCATCCAATGGCATGTGGTGGGGATGTTCGCGCCCTCCTTCTTCACCGGCAGCCTGATCCGGCGCTATGGGGCGCCGCGCATCATGCAGATCGGTTTCGCCCTGTTGCTGACGCACGTACTGCTGGCGCTCGCGGGCGTCGAATTCCTGCACTTCCTGTCGGCACTGGTGCTGCTCGGCGTCGGCTGGAATTTCACCTTCATCGGTGGCACGGCGCTGCTGACCCGGACCTACCGCCCGGCGGAGCAACTGCGCGTGCAGGCGGTCAACGAGTTTTCGGTATTCGGGCTGGTCGCCCTGGCGACGCTGTCGGCGGGCTGGCTCTACAACCAGTTCGGCTGGGTCACGCTGAACCTCGCCGTCGTGCCGCTACTGCTCGCCGCGCTGCTGTCGACCGTCGCCATCGGGCGACAGCCGCGGACCATCACGGCCTGAGAATCTCCAGAGGCAGCCGGGCTTCACCTGCCGCGCCGCCCGCCGGCCCGACAAAGATCAAACTCGCGTCCGCCCGATTACCCGGTGCGTTCACCCGGCATTCTTGGCTATACTGCGGCGCCTGTCAGTCCCACCGTGAGTCGAGGAAGAGATGGCCGAGAGCGAAGCAAGAATCCAGAGCATTTTTGAGCAGGTCGTGCGGCGCAATCCCGGCGAGAGCGAATTTCACCAGGCGGTGAAAGAGGTCATCGAGACGCTCGGCCCGGCGTTGCGCCGACACCCGGAATATGCCGAACACAAGATCATCGAGCGCATCTGCGAACCGGAGCGGCAGATTATCTTTCGTGTGCCCTGGCAGGACGACCGCGGTGAAGTGCAGATCAACCGTGGCTTCCGCGTCGGCTTCAACAGCGCGCTGGGGCCCTACAAGGGTGGCCTGCGCTTCCACCCATCCGTGTATCTCGGCACCATCAAGTTCCTGGGTTTCGAGCAGGTCTTCAAGAACGCCATCACCGGCATGCCGATCGGTGGCGGCAAGGGCGGCTCAGACTTCGATCCCAAGGGCAGGTCGGACGGCGAGGTGATGCGCTTCTGTCAGAGCTTCATGACCGAACTCTACCGCCACATCGGTGAGCTCACCGACGTACCGGCCGGCGACATCGGCGTGGGCGGCCGCGAGATCGGCTACCTGTTCGGCCAGTACAAGCGCATCACCAACCGCTACGAATCCGGTGTACTCACCGGCAAGAGCCCGAAATGGGGTGGCGCCCTGGTGCGTCGCGAGTCGACCGGGTATGGCGCCGTATTTTTCGTCGACGAAATGCTCAGGGCACGCGGCGACGGCCTCGATGGTAAGACCTGCGTGGTCTCCGGCTCGGGCAATGTCGCCATCTATGCCATCGAGCAGTTGCACGCACTCGGTGCCAAGGTGGTCGCCTGCTCGGACTCGAACGGTGTGATCTACCATGCGGACGGGATCCAGCTCGACACCGTCAAACGACTCAAGGAGGTCGAGCGGCGCCGTATCAGCCACTATGCCGACGAGCACGGTGACGCGAAATACATCGAGGGGGGGCATGTCTGGGACGTCCCCTGCCAGGTGGCGCTACCCTGCGCGACACAGAACGAGCTGGATGAGAAATCCGCACGCACCCTGGTCGCCAATGGCTGCATCGCCATCGGCGAGGGCGCCAACATGCCGACCACGCCCGCGGGGGTGAAGGTATTCCAGGACGCCGGCATCGCCTACGGGCCCGGCAAGGCCGCCAACGCCGGCGGCGTCGCAACCTCGGCCCTGGAGATGCAGCAGAACGCCAGCCGCGACACGTGGTCATTCGAGCATACGGAGGAGAAATTGCGCGAAATCATGCGCGGCATCCACGATGATTGCTATGAGACCGCCGCCGAGTTCGGCAGCCCGGGCAACTACGTGATCGGCTCGAACATCGCCGGTTTCCGCCGCGTCGCCGAGGCCATGCTGGCGTTCGGTGTCATCTGACCGGTACCGTTGCAGGGGGTTGCAGCCTTGAATCCGTCAGGGCCTTCGGCATTTTCCGTGGCAGGTTTTTTGCTGTGACAACGAGCAATGCGTGACGGGGTATGGTGCAACGAACCGTGGGGTGCAGCCGGAAACCCGGGACCCCACGTGGGCCTCAGAAGTCCGGATCCATGATCATTTCGGCCCAGAAGACCTTTTCCGGCTCCTTGGCCTGCAACTCCGCCGCCTTGCGGCCAGCTTCCCCGTAGGTCATTTCCTCTGGGAAATGCCCCTTCTGAAAACCATATTTGAGCTTCCAGGCCACCCGGTAACCGGGATCCGACTCCCGCCGCACCAGGGAATCCGCGCGATTGATATAGGTGCCTGCCATAGCATGTCCTCCTCGATTCGATCGTCACGAACAGGGCGATGGTCTCCAGAGAAAGACCGGAGACCTGCCTCCACCAACTGTGATTGTATCCACAAGGCCGCGGGAAGTGCGAGGTCCAGGCAGTTGGATGGCCCGCTGCCTTCCGGCCAGCCGACCCGAAAAATATTCGTATTCTGCCAAACCTTGGGCTACACTTGGGCCCATTGCAAGTTTGCTAGGTCATTTCGGAGGTTTCCTTGCGGTATCTCTTGTAAGTTACTTAGCCTCATTGCAATACCCAACACCGTTCCAGCTTTACCGAGGTAAGTTACATGGCAACAGGTACCGTCAAGTGGTTCAACGAGACCAAGGGCTTCGGCTTTATCGCACCGTCGGATGGCGGCGCTGACGTTTTCGTCCACTTCTCCGCAATCGAAGGCAGCGGCTTCAAGACCCTGGCTGAAGGCCAGGCCGTGAGCTTCGAGGTCGAAAAAGGCCCCAAAGGCCTGCAGGCCACCCACGTTACGGTTCAGGGCTAAACCCGCTTCCGCATCGTAGTGTGCAAGAGGCCCCGCAGCGATCCTGCGGGGCCTTTTTGCTTTTCCACGTCGTCGTCTTGACGTCCATCGCCTTACCTGAGGAGACGTAGCGATGAAAAGCATTTTTGTTGGCAACTTGCCCCCCGAAGCCTCCGAACAGTTCGTAACCGATCTGTTTACAGCGTTCGGGACAGTACGCTCCATCCGGCTGGTGGCCGACGTGTTCACCGGCAAGTGCCGTGGATTCGGCTTCGTCGAGATGGAAGGTCATGAGGCGCGCGCGGCCATCGCCGGCCTGGATGGAAAGACGGTCGAGGGGAATTCCCTGCGGGTGCGTTTCGAGGAGCCCCGCAAGCCCGGCGGCCGCGGCCGCCGCTGACCAACGCGCCGCGACGCAGTCATACACCCCCGGCAACCGATGCGACTGGAGGTTTGCGTGGCGATGGCCTCCGCACCCCCGGATGATGCCGTTCGACCGCAGGATTCTCAGTTGCGTGACGCGCCCGCAGCGACACAGTTCGTCGCCGCGGCGATCAGCTGCAACTTTTCATCACGCCGCAGTTTCTTGATTGCCGCCTCGCGTCGGCTGGCGCTGCCGCGCGTATGCCCCGTCTCGAGATAGACCACCGGCCCTGGCGCGCGACCGTTGAAGAACTTCGCGCCCTGCCCCGCCGCATGCCGTGCCACCCGGCGCTCAAGATCATTGGTGATGCCGGTATACAACGACGTATCCGAGCACAGGATCATGTATACCTGCCAGTCGGCGGACACCTCACTCACCGCCGTTCACCGTGCTGTCCGCGACGCCACGCTGTGACGGGCCGGCAAGCCGTAGTTCGGACTTGCAGCGTCGGCACACATAGCGCGCCTCACCGCGACTTACCGCACGGTGGCGGCGCGTGCCCAGCTGATGTTCGGTGCAAGCGCACCGATAGACAACGCACCGCTGCCGGCGCAGCGGTATGCCGGCGAGGTCATAGCGCCCGGTGGCGCGCGGTTCAGCGCCCAGTCGGCGCATGACCGCCTGCCATTCGCGCCCGTGCGGCCGCACCCGGCGCAGACCGTAGAGCAGATCGGTGACATAGTGCGCCACTTCGTGCGGCACGGTCTGACTCAGACCGTCTGCAAAATACTTGGCGAAGATGTAGGGGTTATAGCGGATGCAGCGCACGCCACCGCGCACGCGATACATCCCGGCGCTGCGGCCGCGCAGATCGAAGCTGATGGGAATGACGGGAAAGCGGCGTCCGAACAGCACCTCGGCACGTGCCAGGCAGACCTCGGTGGCGTGCACGACCTGCACACGCCGCTGACTGTCAATGGGCTCTATCAACCTGAGGACCGCATTTGCCACGGAATTCACGGAAGAACATGGCGATCGCGTACGGGGGCAGATCTAACGCTGTCTCCCTGCGGGCCGGTGTCTCCTGCGGGCGTGCGCGCCGCCTTGTGTGCGGATGAAGTACGGTACGTGGGTCCGCAGTGTTGCAGCATCACCGGCATGGGAGGCGGCCGTGTCCGACCGCCCCATTATGCCGTCACTGTATCGACGATACCACTGAGCACGACCCATCCGGCATCCCATCCGGCACCCTATCGAGCAGCCCGCCCGGCCCCCTGCCGGTGGGTGCCATACTCAGCGGTCGATCGACGTCTGCGAACGGTAATGCGGACGCTTGGCCTTCAGGGTCGTGCGTGGGCGGTCGGTACGCTGGTCGCGCTGCGGTGCCCCGGAACGGCCGGCACCGGCGGCACGGTTGCCGTTGGCGTAACTGCCCGGTGCACGCGCCTCATGGCCACGCGCATCACGCGACTGCCCTGCGGGGCGCGCCGCAGCAGTGTTGCCCGGGTCCCGTGTCGACCGTGCCCCCTTGGCGAAGGCCGGACGCTCGACGCCGCTACGTTCACCGTACGGCCGTGCGGACGCGCCACGCGGCTGGCCGCCATAACCCTGCCGCGGGCGGTTGCCGCCCGGGCGGCCAGCGCCACCCTTGGAAGGTGGACGCCGGCCCGGCTCGGAACGCGTCGGCTCCAGGCCCTCGATCACGTCGCGATCCAGGCGTCGGCCGGTCAGGCGCTCGATGCCGGACAGCTTGCGCCAGTCGTCGGGACCGACCAGGCTGACGGCCATGCCGGTGGCGCCGCCGCGACCGGTGCGGCCGATGCGGTGGATGTAGTCTTCCGCCACCATGGGCAGATCGAAATTGATCACATGGGTGATGCCCTTGATGTCCAGACCGCGGGCGGCGACATCGGTCGCGACCAGCAGACGGAAGCGGCCGCGGCGCATCTGTTCGACGGTGCGGCGGCGCTGACCCTGCCCCATGTCACCGTGCAGCGCGGCACTGCTATGGCCCTGCTCGGTGAGCTGCCGGGCGAGCTCATCGGCGCCGCGCTTGGTGGCGGTGAAGATCAGTGCCTGCGTCAGTTCCTCGTGACCGAGGTAGTGCGACAGCAGACGATGCTTGTGGCCGATGTTGTCGGCCTGATGCAGGCGCTGGGCGATGGACGCGTGCTGGTCGTGGTTGGCGGCGAGCTGGACGCGCGCCGGGTCCTTCAGCAGCTGCTTGGCGATCGCCAGCACACGGCCTTCCAGGGTCGCCGAGAACAGCAGCGTCTGGCGTGTGTCCGGGGTGGCGGCGGCGATGTCGCGCACCGCGTCGACGAAGCCGAGATCCAGCATGCGGTCGGCCTCGTCCAGCACCAGGAATTCGAGGCGTGAGAAGTCGACACGGCCCTGCGCCATGTGATCCATCAGCCGGCCCGGTGTGGCCACCAGCAGATCCAACGGCCGCTGCAGCAGCTTCATCTGCGGCGGATAGGGCATGCCGCCGACGACGCTGCCGGTGGTGAAGCGACAGAAGCGGCCGAGCTGACGGATGTTCTCGTTCACCTGGTTGGCGAGTTCGCGCGTCGGCGTCAGCACCAGCACGCGTGGACCCCGGCCGTTTACGGCGGCCGGCTTGAGCAGGCGTTCCATGGCCGGCAGCACGAAGGCTGCCGTCTTGCCGGTGCCGGTCTGCGCCGAGGCCATCAGGTCGCGGCCGGCCAGTACCAGCGGGATCGCCTCGCGCTGGATGTCGGTCGGGTTGGTATAACCGCTCGCCTGGACGGCGCGCAGCAGTTGGGCATTCAGATTCAGAGCTTCAAAAGACACGATAAGCACCCCGCCTGCCGCCGTTCCCGGGACAGGTCCGTTAGTAGTGAAGACACGAACGAAGGCGGAATTGCACGGGGCAATCACGGCACCTGGTTCAGTTCAAGGCGGCTTCACAATGGAAGCGGCCTGCACGTTGCCAACCAGGTAACCGATGAGGGACTACGGGGAAGGTCAGGAACGGCTTGGGCCTCCCGAAGGAGGAGCGCGCACTATACGGGTTCAGTGCTCCCGATGCCAGCACTATTTCGGTGGGGCCGCCGGTGCGGTCGTCGGTGCGGCTTGGGGAGCCGGTGTCTGGATCGGTACGCCGTGTCGCACGACGTCCTCGGGTCCGCGGTAATCGGCACAGCCGTTGCCGTGTGCACGCCAGCTGACGGCCAGGCCCTGCGGATCCACGATGAAGGTGAACTCGCAGTAGTACGCGTAATAGTCGGGCGGGAAGTACTCACCGGGGTAGATCACCGAGCGCGTCCCGGTCTCGGTACGGTAGGTGCGAATGACGTCGGGTGTGCGATACCCCGGCCGCAGGCTCTGTTCTGCCCAGACCCAGGTGTAGGCCCGCATGCCATCACCGAGGTCGCGCTCGACATAATTGTAGCCGAAGCGCTCGCGCAGCTGGTCGATGTGCCAGCCGATATAGCCGTCCATATTCTGCTGGAAGCGTTCCAGCGAGGCGCAGCCCGCCACGGCCAGCAGCAGCCCCACAAGCAACCAGTGCGTCATCTGCATCTTCCGCATGCCCCGCCCTCCGCAGCGCGCTGTGCCCCTTTGCGCGGCATAGTTCTCAGGCCGGCACCCCGGGTTCGCCACCGCACGCCGCCCGACAACCGTCCAGCCGACAAAATTCACCAGATCACCCGACTTTCTGATCATAGCTCATACCAAAAGGGCTGTTTCAGCCACGGAAACACCTAATAAGACGCGGGGACGCGAGGCCCCTCAGGTAACTGTCCGTACCGTCCAGCCGCGTAAGACGGCTGCATAAAATCAATGGTCCTGCCCGTCGCCTGGCGTGGGTGAGGGCGGCGCATTTCAAACCCGCACCAGACAAAGTAGAATCCCCCCGGTCACGTCCTGCAGGACAAGGACTCTGACCGTCCCAGGTCGGGCCTGCCCCTTCACGGATCCTGTTTCCCCTTCGCGCGGAGGTCGAAGTCTCTTGGCGTTGAACCTTGCATTCGCCGCAGTGATGGCCTCGCTGCTTTCCGCTGCGGTATCCCTCGGCGCCCACCGGCGTATCGTGGTCCTGCGCGCGCTGGCGTTCCCGCTGCTCGGTCTCGCGGGTGCGACCGCCGCGGTCGCGGGCCTCATCACCCTGTCGTCGGGTGCGGTCTTCACCGACACCCTGCCCATCGGCCTGCCCTGGCTGCACTGGCAGGTGCGCCTCGACCCGTTGAGCGCGCTGTTCCTGATCATCATCGGCATCGTCACCTTTGCCGTGGCCCTGTTCGGACCCGGCTACCTGCGCGAGTACGAGCACGGCGATCACCCGCTGGTGCAGCTCGGCGTGTTCACGGGGTTGTTCATCACCGGCATGCTGCTGGTGGTGCTGGCCGACGATGCCTTCATGTTCATGATCGCCTGGGAAGTGATGTCGCTGTCGAGCTATTTCCTGGTGGTATTCCATCACGAGCAGGCAGCCAACCGCCGTGCCGGCTTTCTCTACCTGCTGATGGCCCACGTCGGCGGGCTGATGATCCTGCTTGGTTACGGCGTGCTGGCGACCTTCGGCGACGGCTTCGCCTTCGCGTCCATGCGGGTGGCCGAGTTGTCACCGCTGTGGGCGAGCGTGGCCTTCGCGCTGGGTTTCATCGGCTTCGGCATGAAGGCCGGTCTGGTGCCACTGCACGCCTGGCTGCCGGAGGCGCACCCGGTGGCACCCTCGCACATCTCGGCGCTGATGTCGGGCGTGATGCTCAAAGTGGCGGTATACGGATTCATACGCATGAGCCTGGACCTGATCGGCGACGTGCATTGGGGCTGGGGCGTCACCGCCCTCCTGGTCGGCAGCGTCTCGGCGCTGCTCGGCGTGCTGTATGCCCTGCAGCAGAACGATCTCAAACGCCTGTTGGCCTATTCCTCCATCGAGAACATCGGCGTCATCTTCATCGGCCTGGGGCTGGCGATGGTCTTCATGGGCAGCGGCCACCCGAAACTGGGTGTCATGGCCCTGGTCGCGGCGCTGTTCCACGCCTTCAACCACGCGCTCTTCAAAAGCCTGTTGTTCCTCGGTGCGGGCGCCGTGATCCAGCGTTCGCACGAGCAGAACCTCGAGCGCATGGGTGGTCTGCTGACGCGCCTGCCGTACACCGGCGTGTTCTTTCTGATCGGCGTCATCAGCATCTCGTCGCTGCCACCCTTCAACGGCTTCGCATCGGAGTGGCTGATCTTCCAGGCCGCACTGCAGGCCGGCACGCTGGACAACGGCGTGCTGCGCATCCTGATTCCGTTCACCGCCGCGATGCTGGCGCTGACCGGTGCGCTCGTCGTGGTCTGCTTCGTGAAGGCCTACGGCATCGCCTTTCTGGGACAGCCACGCAGCCGCCGCGTCCGCCATGCCCGCCAGGTCACCTGGGGTATGCGCAGCGCACAAGGCCTGCTGGCAGTGGCGTGTCTGCTGACCGGGGTGTTGCCCACTACGGTGGTGAACCTGATCCTGCAGATCCCCACACAACTGCTGGGCACGGGGCTCCCCTCCGTTACCGCCCACGGCTGGCTGTGGCTGACACCGGTATCGCCCGAGGTCGCCTCCTACAGTGCGCCGCTGGTACTGCTGGGCCTGCTGCTCGCCTGGTTCCTGGCCTGGCAGCTGTTGCACCCGCGTGGCCCGCGCAGCATCCGCCGCGGCGACCCCTGGGATTGCGGCTTCGGCCCGTTGAGCTCACGCATGCAATACACCGGCACCGCCTTCGCCCAGCCGCTGCGGCGCATCTTCGCGCCGGTATGGAAGGTGGAGGAACGGATCGAACGACAGACGGAGGCGGACGGGCTGCGCGTCATCCGGCTGTCGCATCAGCAGCAGATCATCGACCACTCCTGGGCAGCGCTGTACGAACCCATCGGGCGCTGGGTGATGCTGGTGGCGCGGCGCGTCACCCGGCTGCAGCAAGGCAACATCCGCATCTATCTGGCGTATTCGTTCTTCACGCTGCTGCTGCTGCTATGGCTGATATCATGACCTGGACCGGTTGGTTGCTGGCGCTGCTGCAGACTACGCTGTTCGTGGCCTGTGCACCCTTACTGGCGATCTGGATCAAGCGCAACAAGTGCTTCTGGCAGAACCGGCGCGCGCCGCGCTACGTGCAGCCCTACCGCGACCTCATCAAGCTGTTCCGCAAGCAGGTGGTGCTCGCGGAGAATGCCTCGCCGCTGTTCCGCATGGCCCCTTACATCGTGTTCGCCGCGACCATCGTCGCGGCCGCTACTGTGCCGCTGGTCGCCACCGAACTGCCCACCACGGCCATCGCCGACATGCTGGTGCTGATCGGCTTCCTGGCCCTGGCACGCTTCTTCCTGGCGCTGGCCGGCATGGATATCGGCACGGCCTTCGGCGGCATGGGCGCATCGCGCGAGGTATCGCTGGCATCGCTGGCCGAGCCGGCGCTGCTGATGGTCGTGTTTACCATCGCCATGAGTGTGCAGAGCACCAACCTGTCGAACGCGATGACGCACCTGTTGGAATCCGGGCTGGTGCTGCGCCCGTCGCTGCTGTTTGCGTTGCTGGGGCTGTTGCTGGTCGCGGTCGCCGAGACCGGCCGCGTCCCGGTCGACAACCCCGCTACACACCTGGAACTGACCATGCTGCACGAGGCAATGATCCTGGAATACAGCGGCCGCCATCTGGCCCTGATGGAGTGGGCGGCACAACTCAAGCTGATGATCTTCGGCGTACTGATCGCGAACATCTTCTTCCCGTGGGGCATCGCCACCGAGTTCACGGCCGCCGCGCTGGCGACCGGTCTGGCGGCCGTCGCGGTCAAGCTGGCGCTCCTGGGCGCGATCCTGGCGATCGCCGAGACTGCGCTGGCCAAGATGCGGCTGTTCCAGGTACCGCAATTCCTGAACCTGGCATTCCTGCTCGCCCTGCTCGGTGCGTTGACCCATATCATCCTGGAGGCGGGCACATGAACATCGCACAGATCAGCCTGCAGGAGCAGGCCATCATCTTCAGCGCGGCGCTGGTACTGTTCACCTCATTCGCGCTGCTCGCCCAGCAGCGTATCCTGGCATCCATCCATGTGTTCGCCTGGCAGGGTTTCCTGGTGGCCACCACGACCGCCCTCATCGCGCTCGTCTCGGGCCAGCACCATCTGTATTACTCCGCATTGCTGACGCTGGTATTGAAGGCCCTGCTGCTGCCATGGATGCTGCATGAGCTGGTACGGCGACTCGGTATCGTGCATCACGTCGAGACGGTCGTACAGCCTGCCATGATCCTGCTGGCGGCGGCCGCGCTGGTGGTGTTCAGCTATTACGTCGCCCTGCCCATCGAGAAGCTGTCGTCGTTATCGACACGCAACACCATCGCCATCAGCATGGCGGTGGTGCTCATCGGCATGCTGATAATGGTGTCGCGACGCCAGGCGGTCAGTCAGGTGATCGGCTTCATGTCCATGGAGAATGGCCTGTTCTTCGTTGCCGTCGTCTCCACCCACGGCATGCCGATGGTGGTCGAGCTCGGCATTGCCTTCGACGTACTGGTCGCGGCGGTGCTGTTCGGCGTATTCTTCTTCCAGATCCGCGACAGCATCGAATCCCTCGACGTCGACCAGCTCAACCGCCTGTCGGAGAGTGTAGAGCCGGACGGGACCGCCGAATGAACGGCCTCTATCTGACCCTGTTGCTGCCGCTGGGCGGCGCGATCCTCCTGGCGCTGGTGCGCAGCCCGGCGGTCGCCGGCTGGCTGAACGTGCTGATCTGTGGAGCCACCTTTCTCGCCTCCCTGGACGTGGCCCTCGCCGTGCTGGCCGACGGCCCGCTGCTCAGCCCCGGCGAGATGTTCTACATCGACGCCTTCAACGTCTATCTGGTCGCACTCACTGCCTTCGTCGGCGTCACGACCGCCATCTTCTCCCGGCCCTACATGCAATACGTGCTGGGCGAGGGCTGGGTGCGCGAGCGGCGCCTGCGCCTGTATCACTCGATGTATCAGGTGTTCCTGGCGACCATGCTGCTGGCGCTGACGACCAA
>Ga0172382_10008372_pt1 | contig 14428 bp, 11 predicted proteins | sample Leawel138RmetaG_FD_122245 | JGI IMG/M metagenome (GOLD analysis project Ga0172382, IMG submission 122245) | Leachate microbial communities from a municipal landfill in Southern Ontario, Canada - Leachate well 138R metaG | ecosystem: Engineered > Solid waste > Landfill > Unclassified | place...
GAACCGGTTTCGAAGTTGTAGAGGTTCAGAACGGCATCCGCCCCCCGGCGGCAGCTGATTACCGCATACTTGTCGTCGTCGGAAAGGTTGCCCTCGTGATTACCGAACCAGCATTCGTCGTACGGGAAGGTGGTGAGCGTGGTGCGCCTGTTGGTGCTGACTACCAGTTTCTCCAGGCGCGTACCCGTGGTTCCATACATGACGTCTGGGTCCACATTGGACCAACGGTAGTCGCTGGGGGCACTGAACTTGCCAATCAGCTTGTTGGTCGTGGCATCGACGAGGAAGTTGGGCCAGGTAATGAAGCGCGTGTTGTCCGCATTCCAGGGATTGACCTTGGAGTAGTGGTGACGTGCATTGCTCACACCAAACACGGCATCGTCAGTGACGCGCGTAATACGCGTCTTGAAGGTCGGATCCGTGATGGATGACAGGTAGCCGGGGCGCCGCACACCGGGGAAGGACACCGTGCTCAGAACGGTGTCCGCCGGGTAGTTGGCGTCGGGCGGCGTGGGGGTTGATTCCTCATCGTTATCCTCGATGGTCACCAGGGCCACCGCCGGGGATCCGAGTTCCGCACCGCCCGTAGGGTTGGCGAGCAGCAGGGAGAAGGTCTCATTGCCTTCCATCAACGCGTCATCATGAATTGTGACACCGATGGTCTTGCTGGTTTCACCGTCGGCGAAATGGAGCGTGGTGAAGTCCACGGTACCGTAGTCGGTCGACCAGTCAGCTGTGCCATAGCCGTCAAACGTCCGGGTACGCCACCGTACAGTCACCGCACCGTCGCTCCCGTCCACGCGGCGCACGGTGGTCGTGAAGGTGCCGATGTCCTCAGGAATGGTGAAGGCGTCGGACGTGAACTTGAACGCGCCCGGGATCGGATCCGGCTCAGGTTCCTGACGGGGATCGGGTTCCTCACCAGGATCCGGTTCGGTGGGCTCCTCATCCGCCGGGAAATAATCGTCGGGGGAGGCGCCGGCGAGGATCTCAGTGTAGGTTGTGATCACGGTCTGCTGTTGCGCGGCAGTGCCCTGTGCCGTTGTCGTGATGGCGGCATCAAGTGAAGACGCCGTCTCTGCAGGCATCAGGGCGCGGATTTCGGCGGGCTTCACCCCCGCGTCAATCCCGCTGAGTGCCTGATTGGCGGCAGACAGCGAGGTGGCGGTCATCACGGATTGTGCTGCGGCCAACAGTGTCCGTGTTGTGTAAAGCATCCCCGGGGTCACCGGCAGATCCTCTGTGCGGAGCAGTGATGACGGCGCGACCTGGCCAATAGCTGCGTCCATGAGGTCACGCACCGGGGCATGATCCACCTGCAGGCCATTGGTGATGGTCTCTGCGTGGACCTGCGCGGCGACGGTGAGCGAGGTGGCGGCCACGCGCAGATCGGCCTTGTCGGCACCCCGGCCATCGATGATGCCGTCGGTCAGGTCTGCGGCAATACTGAATACCACATCCTCAACAGAGACGGACTCTCCGTTCGTGAGCAGCGCATCCTTGGTGCGACGAAGCCACTCTCCCATCGCCTCGTTGGTTTTCAGGATAGCAGCGACGTTATCGTTGCCGATCGGGATCGCAAACGGGTCAGGGACTTGGGTTTGGTCGAGTCCGAAATGGAGATTCGCGGAGACATAAGCCATTGCCTCCCGGAGGTTGACCGCGTTCAGGCCGCCGCTCATGGCCTTGGCCGTTTGTGTCGCGAGGGTCGTCGTGGGCGTGATGTTGATGATTCCCGTTTCGGCCTTCAGTGCGACGGACTGGAGCGGCAGATCTGGGACGCTTCCGGTCACAAGGTCGGTGCCGCCGCTGGCCGAAAACAGCAGCGGAAACTCCGCATCGGCCGGCACCGATAAGGAATAGCGACCTCTATAGTTGCTACTTACCTCGTCAAGGGTGTTCCCCTCAAAATCGGTGACGACGATTTCGGCGTCACGGACGGGCCCATCGTAGATATGCCCGCTCATGGTTGCGCGTGGTTTCTCCACAACCGGTGGTTTGTCATCACCTGGATCGACGTCGGATGTTTCGATGCAGGCTACTTGAGATGCTGCGGCCGCGGCGATGGTGAGGAATGTGAAAAAGCGCCGTGGAGACACGCGGCGCGTGTACCGCTTGGTGATGCTGGACATTTATGAATCCCCCGAGTGTGCTTGATTAGCCTCCTTGCGTGCCGCTTTTGTGGTGCGGAGCATCGGGCAAATCGGTCGGGAGTACTGCGAATTGATCCGCAGGAGGGCGGGGAGGCGAGTGGATGGTTCCGGCGGATGTGACCGGCTTCTCCTATAGTGAAGCGGTCGCGTCATAGGCCCATATCGTCAGGAACGGGCACAGGCGGTCGGTCGTATCGACGAACCATGAACGCCTCACGAGGCGGTGCCCGTATAGAGAGGAAAAGGAATGCTTCTGCGCCACAGTGGCGTGTACCTGGCAGCACGAGGAGTGCCGGCAATTATCAATTTTTTTGCCATCGCGTTTTTTACGCGCTGGCTCGATCCTGATGCTTATGGCGTCTATGCGCTCGCCATGGCGACGGTCAGTCTGGGGGCGGCGCTTGGATTCCAATGGTTGTCGTTAGGTGTCGCACGCTTTCTCCCCCGCCACGAGCCCCATCCTGAAGCGCTCCTCGCCACTATTCTGCGCGCTTTTGTGGTAGGGGTGCTAGTAGCTGCCACGGCCGCACTGGGCGCGCGTGTTTTCGCAAGCAGCCTACCCCCAAAGATTGTCTGGCTCACCTTGGGCGTGCTCATTGCACACGCGTGGTTTGAATTAAGTCTCGAACTTGTCCGTGTCCGTATGCAGCCGATGCGTTACGGGATGATGTCCACTGTCCGCTCCGTCGTCGCCTTCGCCGTCGGTGCGCTGCTGGTCTGGCTGGGCCAGGGGGCGGCCGCGCCACTGTTTGGCGTATTGACAGCATTGGTTCTCGCGTCGGTTGCCTTCATGCCGAAAGACTGGGGGCGCGCACTGAGGACACCCCAAGACGCGGAAATACTTCGCAAACTTCTCCGCTACGGGGCGCCGCTCACGTTCACGTTTGCGCTGAATTTCATCATCGTGGCTTCGGATCGCTTCATGCTCAGTGCCTTCATGGGAAGCGAGGCGGTAGGCCTGTTTGCGCCGGGCTACGATCTGACGCTCCAATCCCTCGGAGTGCTGATGAGTATCGTGAATCTCGCGGCCTACCCGCTGGCGGTCCGGGCCTTCGAGCAACGAGGCCCTCAGGCGGCCGCAGAACAGATGGAAAAGAACCTGACGCTGTTGCTGGTAGTTGCGCTGCCGGCAGCAGCAGGTATGGCCGTATGCGCCGGCAACATCGCCGATGTCGTGTTCGGCAGTGCCTATTCCGCGAGCGCCGCAATGCTCATTCCATGGATTGCCCTGGGAATCATCATCAGCGGCATCAAGGCCTTCTATGCCGATATTGCCTTCCAACTGGCGGAAAAGACGCGGGACTCCATGCTGGTGAACCTGGTCGCGGCCGTGGTCAACGTGGGTCTCAATCTGTGGACCATTCCTGCGTTCGGCCTCCTGGGTGCCGCGTATTCATTGGTGGCGGCCTACACGGTGGGGTTGTTGTTGAGCGTGGCTTGGGGGAGGCGCTTGTTTCCGCTCCGGATGGGGCGGCGGGATCACTTCAAGATCTTGATTGCGTGCACAGCCATGGCAGGCCTGGTCTGGACGTGCCGCGACGGTCGTGGCATCGACTGGCTCGCCATTCAGGTGACAGTGGGGAGTGTGGGCTATGGGGTCATTCTCGTCCTGCTCGATGCCGGTGGCAGTCGTAGGCGCCTGTTGGGGGCATTCCGTGCGTGGAACCGTGGTGTGGCGTGAGGAGGGGAATCCGGGGGACGGGGATGGATGCACCGATGCAGAAAAGAACAGTGGCATTGTTCGTGCCAACCCTTGGCGGGGGTGGGGCCGAGCGTGTGATGATTACGCTGGCGGGCGAATTCGTGCGGGCGGGCTGCGCGGTGGACCTGCTCACCGTGGACGGGGCAGGTCCTTATCGCGCCGAGCTGCCTGCGGAAGTGCGCGTGGTGGATTTCGCCACGGGACGGGTGTCAAAAAGCTTCGGGCGCTTGTGCCGCTATCTGCGCCAGGAGCGACCGCAGGTACTCATGGCGACACTGACCCACGCCAATGTGGCATCGGTGCTCGCCAGGGCTGTCACCGGTGTGCAGGTGCGCCTCTTCGTCCGCGAGGCAAACGTACTCTCCAGGGAGACTGCGGGCGCGCGCCTGGCGGTACGCGTGGCACCCTGGCTGGTGCGCTGGACCTATCGGCTGGCCGACGGAATCATCGCACCCTCGGAGGGGGTCGCAGATGATCTCGTGAAAAACCACAGCATGGCACGCCAACGCGTCCACGTGATCCACAACCCCGTGGTGAATGACCGTCTGTTCACCTTGGCACAGCAGTTACCATCGCACCCATGGGCGCGGGATCGGGAAATCCCGCTCGTGCTCGGGGTGGGGCGTCTGACGCCACAAAAGGACTTCGCGACGCTGATACGGGCCTTTCGCCAGGTAAGGGATCGGCATGTGGCGCGCCTGTTGATCCTGGGGGAGGGGGAGCAACGCGGGATGCTGGAACGGCTCGTGGCCGAACTGGGGCTTGAAGAAGATGTCGCGTTGCCGGGCTTTGTCGAGAATCCGTTCGCGTACATGACACGCGCGTCGGTCTTCGTACTGAGTTCCCTGTTTGAAGGTCTGCCAAACGCAATGGTGCAGGCCTTTGCCCTCGGTACACCGATTGTCGCCACCGATTGCCAGAGTGGACCCCGTGAAATCCTCCAGGGCGGACGCTTCGGGACCCTGGTGCCGATTGGAGATGAGACCGCCATGGCTTCGGCGATTGTCGGGCAGCTCTCCGGCGGCCGTGAAGGCGCAGCCACCAAGCCCGCTTCACTGCGATTTCACGTGCGCAAGGTGACGGAAGATTATCTGGCACTGTTTGGCCTGGCCCATGGATAGGCTCGCTTACCTGCTGTTGTGGGGATTGGTATTCACGATGCCCTGGACGGACATGGCGATGTTCGACTCCTTTGGCACGATCTCGCGGATCATCGGCATGCCGGCATTTGCCATGTGCATGATGAGCACCCTTGCCAAGGGGCAGTGGCGGTTCCATGCGGCGCACTTTGTTGCTCTGGCATTCGTTGCTCTTGCAGGTATCTCGTATTTCTGGAGCATCGATACCGAAGCGACGGTCATGAAAATAATCACCTATGCCCAGCTGCTTCTCCTCTTTTGGGTGATCTTCCAGAGTGCGGATACGGTGATCCGGGTGGAGAACCTGTTGGGTGCCTTCGTCCTCGGCGCAGGTGTGGCGGCCGGTTTCACGCTCTATTCCTATGCGCAGGGCGTGGAATTGGCCTACCAGCGATACAGCGCCGGTGACATGAATCCGAACGATCTCGCCTATGCACTGGTGATGGCAATTCCCATGGCGTGGTATCTGCGACTACGGCAGACGCGCGATTGGCTCACGTGGGTAGGTAATCTCTATGTACCGCTGGGGCTCTTCGCCGTGTTCTTGACGGCCTCGCGGGGTGGTGCGGTTGTGGCATTCATGGTGTTGTCCTACATCGTCTTGCGCTTCGACGACCTGAAAAGGACCGAGAAGATCCTCTTCCCCCTGGTGGCTTCCATCATGATCGTGATGATGGTGGCCAATCTGCCCCAGACCGCCATCGCGCGTATCGCAACCATCGGCAGCGAACTGACCGCAGGAGACATGAACAGCCGCTCGACCATCTGGAGCGCCGGTCTGCAGATCGTGAATCAGCACTGGTTTCTCGGTGCAGGCAGCGGCAGTTTTGAAGCCGGCGTGACGAAATATCTTGGCTACGCCATAGCACCACACAACGCCTATATCGCCATCCTTGCAGAGAACGGCGTGGTGGGACTGCTCCTGTTCCTCGGCATCGTGCTCATCGTCGGTATGGTCATCTGGCGACTACCACGCGGCGAGCGCTATCTCTGGGGGCTGTTGCTTCTTACGTGGGGTATCGCCTCGTTCGTTTCCAATTGGGAATGGCGCAAGGAAACCTGGGTGTTGTTCGGCATGGCACTGGCCCACGCGGCCGCCGTGACGGCCGTACCAGGCAGGCGCCATCTGCATGGGCTTGGTACACACATGAGGGAGGGTTTGTGTGAACGCATGTGACCAGGCGGGGCTGGGGAAACTGAGATCGGTTTGCCTGCTGTGCACGGGGTTTGGCTGGGGTGGGGCGGAGATGCAGGTGGCAAACCTCGCGCGCGGCCTGCGGGCACGCGGCTGGCGAGTGCATCTTGTCTCCTTGTTACCCCCTGCGGGCGTGAGCGCGCGACTGCGCGCGGAAGGGTTCGAGATTCACTCCCTAGGCATGCGGCGCGGGATGCCCGATCCGCGCGCACTCGTCAGGCTTCGCCGTCTGCTGCGCGCATGGCGACCGGATGTGCTCCATTGCCACATGATCCACGCCAACCTGCTTGGGCGCGCCGTGCGGCTGCTCGTGCGTGTGCCCGTGGTCGTTTCCACCGCGCACAGCATCGACGAAGGCGGCCGCTTGCGTGAGTGGGCCTATCGTCTGAGTGACAGGCTCACGGACGTGACCACCAACGTGAGCCGGGCAGCGGTCCGGTGCTACATCGAGGTGAAGGCGGCCCCTGCCCATCGCATCCGCTGCATTCCCAACGGTGTCGATACGTCGCTGTTTCATACCGACGACCATACCCGGGTCCGCATGCGCGAGCACCTGGCGCTGGGGGAGGCGTTCACCTGGTTGGCGGTAGGTCGCCTGGATCCCGGGAAAGACTATCCGACGATGCTGCACGCGTTTGCCCGGATCGCAGGCAAGAAGAAGGTGAGATTGCTCATCGTCGGCGAGGGTGCCCTCCGGACACAGTGCAACGCGCTGGTGGAGGAGCTGGGCCTGGACGATCGCGTAGTGTTTCTTGGCAGAAGGGATGACGTTCCGGACATCATGTGTGCGAGCGATGCCTATGTGATGTCATCGGCCCGGGAGGGGTTGCCGATGGTACTGTTGGAGGCCGCGGCGGCCGGGCTGCCCATCGTGGCGACGGACGTCGGCGGCAATGCAGAGACTGTCACGGAGGGTGTCAGCGGATTCTTGTGCCCCAGTCGTGATGTGGATGCACTGGCCCAGCGCATGGCGAAGATGATGTCATTGGGCCCCGCTACGCGTCAGCAAATGGGCCAGGCGGCCAGGCGACTGTGCCTGGAGAATTACGGCATGGAGAGCATATTGAATCAGTGGGAGAGCACCTACGCAGAGTTTCACGCCGTCACGTCACGGACGGCGTATGCTGGAGAGGATTGCGCGTAACGCATACGGCGACGGCGCGGCATCAAGCCGCGCTGCTTGCGTCTTGCAAGGTAAAGTTACCGCTGCCTCGCATCAGGTTCATGGCATCCAGGAAGCGGCGGTTCACTTTGTGGACGTCGAAACGTTCCTCGGCGATGCGGCGGCTCTCCTGTCCCAAGCATGTCACCAATGCCGGTTCCTCGACAAACCGGAGCATGGCTTCAGCCAGGGCGTGGGTATCGCGCACCGGCACCAGGAAGCCGTTGCGGCCCTGCTCCACGGTTTCGCGGCAACCGGGGGCATCGGTGGTAATCAGCGCGCGCCCCATAGCCATCGCTTCCATCAGGGTGGCGGGCACCCCTTCACGACAATAGGAAGGGAGCACGCATACGGCACTGTCGGCGATGAAGGGACGCACATCACTTTGGTGCCCGTAATAATCGATGTCCCCTGAATCCACCCATTGTTGCAGGTGCTCTGGTCGCACCGAATTGGGATTGACATCGAGCCCACCGAGGAGCCGGAACCGGACGTCCGGGTGTCGGGCACGCACCTGACGGGCCGCCTCCACGTATTCGCCCACGCCTTTGTCCCACAACAAGCGATTGGTCATCAGAAATGACACCTTGCGGGGCAGCGGTCGGGGAGAGAAGTGCAGGAGGTCAACACCGATGCCGCCGATGAGATATGCCTGCTCACGTGCGGCGAGCATCCCCTGCTGGACCGAAAACTCGATATCGTCCGGGTTGAGATAAAAGACGCGCTCGTTGTGGCGAAGCGCCGTGCGGTACATCGCGCCAAGCACCGAAGCCAGTAGCCTGCGCCGCACATCGTTCCCGGAAAAGGCGTAGCCCAGTCCTTCAATCATGGAGTAGATGTGCGGCACTCCGGTAAAATGGGCTGCAAGGGAACCATAAATGATCGGTTTTGCCGTATAGCCAAGGAAAACGTCGGGGGAAATGCGACGGAATAGCCTGGTCAGCCCGGCAATCGTGGCCAGGTCCTGAAGGGGGTTCATACCTGCCCGCTTCAGGGGGGCGTCGCAATAAATGGCGCCCATCTCATCCAGTTTGGCCCGCACGTCATCCGGGGCGTCCGGGGCGCAGGCGAACACCTCGTGTCCCTGGGCAATCATTGCCTCAATGAGGAAACGCCGGAACGCGACCAGGGAAGATGGAAGACTGCCAAGCACAGCGATCCTTGCCATGGAATGGATTCTCCGAGGTGTGGCACGATCAGCGTGCAGCGCTATGGTCGTAGCTATAGCTGTAGCCGTACCCATAGCGCCACCGGCCCATGGTGACGCCGTTGAAGATAACGCCTTTGAGCGGAATCTCTGCCTGTGCGAGCCGCTTTTTTGCCTCGAGCAGTTCAGCGGCGGTGGTGACGCCGGCGCGCGCGACCAGGAGTGCACTACCGACCATCTGCCCGATCAGTACCGCATCGGACACAGCCAAAATGGGCGGCGAATCGATAATGACATCGTCGAAATTCGCGCAGGCGTAAGCGAGCAACTCCCGGAACCGGCCGTTCCAAAGGAGTTCCGAACAAAGCTCATGGCATGAACCTTTGGCTATGCAGTGAAATCCGCCGACGCTATGGATCACTTCACGTACATCGATGGTCGGGTCACTGAGCAAGTCGGCAAGTCCCGGTGCGGTATCCAGCTTGAGCACCTTTTCCAACTCACCCTTGCGCATATCCGCATCAATCAACAGCACGCGGCGGTCTGTGGCGGCGAGCACCGCCGCCAGATTTGTACTCACGAAGGTCTTACCGACCGCCTGGGTGGGGCCGGTGATTAACAGCCCCTTCTTGGTACTCCGGAAGTCGCCTGTGTTGAACCAGGTGCGTAGCCCACGCAACCCCTCGATGGCGGTATCGGTGGGTGCCTGAAGCGCAAGTACGGCGGGCGCACCCGGAGTGTACGGCCGCCGGTAGCGCTCCAGTGAGCGCTGGTGCGGCACGTAGGGCAAGGTCGCATAAACGGGCAACTCGAGCAGGTGCTCTATGGAATCAGGGTTGTCGGAGATCCCACGCCGCAGGTGGCGAATGATGGCACCTGCACTGCCACCGAACACACCCAGAAGGAGCGTGAACGCCAGCACAAAGCCGGTGTTCGGGGCGACCGGTTCGGACAAGGTCTCCCCACGATCGATGATGCGAATGTCATTGGAGATGGCTGCTTTGACGATCTGGAGTTCCTGCACGTTCTTCATCAAATGGGCGTAGATTTACGACGTCACGCCGGCTTTTCTGGCAAGTTCTTTCATGCGCTCCTGAAGCATCGGCAATTGCTTCAATCGCGTGCGCAGAACATGGATCTCCTCATTTAGTCGAGCGATAGTTGCTTCGATTTGAGCATATTCCGGATGGCCCGGTATATAAAGGTCAAGCTTGCGCCTTTCCTTGCCAATCTCCGTCTCCAGTTTACTCACGCGATCACTGATGCGTTTCCCTTCATCCCGGATGTCGAGGGAATAGTTGGCCCGTTGGGCGATTGTAATCGCAGTTTCTGCACGTTCGGCCCGCTTGGCGAGTTCCGGCATCTGCGACTCGAGGTATGAGAGCGCCTCGCCGATGTCGTGAGACTGCCATTGGTGATGTAACTCGTCGTAGGTATGCACGATGGTGCGCACGATTTCGCGCGTGATGGCCCCATCATGGCCATCGAGGCTAATCCGCAGCACACCGGAATGTTCCCCTTGCTCCGCGACCTTCAGTCGCTTTTTCAGCGCGTCTACCGCTGACACCACAGAATGGCGCATCACCTGGTAACGGGTGTTTGGAGTGACTTTTTCCTGATCGAACGCAAGGTGAATGGTGCCATCGGGTGTCTCCAGGACCAGTGGTTCAGATGCAGGACCACTTCCCAGCGGTGTGCCCTGCGCATCTTTGAGTGTGGCCCGTCCATCCTCGTCGAACTCCAGGAAGAACGGCTCATCGAGAAGCGTCGTCGCTACCACGAACTCGGCCACTGGGGCATGGGGGTGTGCATGGTCCCGGTCGGGTCCCTTGATGAGGACCGACAGGAGGCGGGATGGTACCAAGGCAGACCATTGGTGACGCGCAGGACGGAGGGGCGTTACCACCAGATCAAGGCCGAGTTGCTCCACCACGCTGCCGAGAAGGGTGCGGGACTGGATCACGGCGGTCTCCGCAAACACATTGCTTTCCTTGCGGAACTCGGCGGCGACAGCCCGAATGTCACCCTCCCTGGCCTGCGGTCGTCCAGGTTCCTGCCGTACGATTTGCACCAGTGCATCGGCACGATAGGTGTTCGGTGTGATCGTGACGTGGAGAACGCCGAGGCCAACCGTAAGCAACACGATGGCAAAGATTTTCCAGCGCCAAGCATGCAGCGCGAGCAGCGTCTCGCTGATGGTGAGGCCGTTTTGAACAGTTGTGGTCATGACAGGTAACCCTGGCTCGCTGCGGATGCATCAGGCGCAAAGCGCGTGATATTCGAGGAACCACTTGGCGAACCGTGGTAGTCCCTGTTCAATATCGGTTGTGGTCGTGTAGCCCGTTTCTGCGGAGAAATCGTCAATATCGGCATAGGTTTCAGCGACGTCGCCCGGTTGCATTTCGCGCATGTTCTTGACGGCCTTGCGCCCCAGGCTGTCTTCAAGTACCTGGATATAACGTTGAAGTTCCACAGGACGGTTGTTGCCGATGTTGTAGACCCGAAAGGGCGCGCTACGGCTCCGGCCAGGGTCCTCGGGGGCTGCGTCCGGATGCGGTTCCGGGATCTTGGCAAGGGCCAATTCGACACCGGCGATGATGTCATCGATGTAGGTAAAGTCGCGCCGGTGGTTGCCATGGTTGAAGACGTCGATGGGCTTGCCCGCCATGATCGCCTGGGCGAATGAATAGGTCGCCATGTCCGGGCGGTTCCACGGGCCATAGATAGTGAAGAAACGCAATCCTGTGGTGGGAATACCGTAGAGATGACTGTAGGAATGGGCCATCATCTCGTTGGCTTTCTTGGTGGCGGCGTAGAGTGACAGGGGATGATCAACGCTGTCGCGCGTGGAGTAGGGCATGGTGATGTTCCCGCCATAGACGGAGCTGCTGGAGGCGTAAACCAGATGCTCCACGCGGTGGTGACGGCAACCTTCCAGGATGTTCAGGAAGCCAACCAGATTCGAGTCCACATAGGCGTAGGGATCCTTGATGGAGTGTCTTACGCCGGCCTGTGCGGCCAGGTGGACCACACGCTGCGGACGATGGTTCGCGAACACCTCATGCATCAATTCACGATCGGCGATACTGCCATGAATATGGGTGTAGTTGCGGTGTTCGCGGAAAGTGGCGAGGCGTGCCCGCTTGAATCCCGGATCGTAATAGTCATTCAGGTTGTCGATGCCGATGACCTTATGGTCCTTTGCGAGGAGGCTAATACTCAGCGCTCCGCCGATAAAGCCGGCAGAACCGGTGACGAGAATGCGCATTTAACCATTCCTTGGGTTGGGAAATGAGGCTCGGAAAAAGTTAGCCCAAAAAATCATCGGGACATGAACGGAATGGGACAATAAGGTGATTCAGACGCAAGCGCGATTCAGCCCAAGTCACGCCGTGCGAGCCGCTACTGTCTCGGGCAGCTTGCGGGCGGGATTTCCCAATACCGTGCTCCCGGCGGCGACATGGCCCATTACCACACTGCCGATGCCCACGGTCGCACCTGTGCCGATGTGTGTCCCAGGATGGATGACTGCCCGTGATCCGATTACGGCATCGGAGTCGACGGTGACCAGCCCATTGAGTGTGCTGCTCCCCAGTAGGGTCACGTAATCAGCAAGCGCGTTGTCATGGCCGATGGTGCATCCGGGGTTGGCAAACACAAAACGGCCGAGTCGCGTGAAGGCGCTGACCAGGGTGTTCGGCAACAGCACCGAGTCCTCACCGATGACCGCATCACGGCCGATCAGCACTGACGAGTGGCGTAACTGGCGGGCGTCGCGCCGGCCTGCAGCAGCTTGCCCACCATGGCTCGGCGATTCTTTGGCATAAGCACGCTGACGAGGAAGGATGCGTCGGCGAAGTGTTTTTTCCATTCCTCCGGACGACAGAGTGGAAGGTCGATGCCATGAGGCGCCAATTCGATATCTGCGTCATCCACAAAGCCCAACACGTCGATGTCTGTCCTTGCACGATCCGTGTGATCCAGCCGTACAGCTCTCTACCCAGGTAACTGGCACCGGCAATGAAAACCTTGGTGGTCACTAGGCGCTCCTTGCGGACACGGTTGGCGACGAGGGAAAACGAAACGGGAATGATGGTCGAAAAGTAGCATAGTGACGCGTGCAAGGAGATTAAGCGGCTGCGAATCGCTTTGACCGCGACACCTTCCGGTAAGGTGCTATTTTTTTTGGCGAGTCCGCATGCGCCGGGTTTGCGCTTGCGCGTTGTCAACGAAGGCGCGGCAAGCAAACGACAAGCCCCCAGTCATGGAATGCTTTGGGGTGTTTTGTTATCTCGAAGGCACTGTTCGCAGCCCACACCAGAAAAAAAGGAAGACGCATGGAGCAGGACAACGGCGCATGGATGGTGCCTGGTGACGAACGCTGGGTGCGTGCCCTGCGTGAGCTATCCCACGATACTTATCACACCCCCGAATATGTCAGCGTCGTCGCCAAACACGACGGTGGCGAGCCTGCTTGTTTTCTCTGGCAGCGCGACGGCAGGGCGTTCCTGTTGCCACTGGTGCTAAAACCGCAGCGTAACGGCTTTGGTTCCCCGCCCAACTGGCGGGACGGCTTCTCGCCATACGGCTATGCGTCGCCGCTCGTGCCCGAGAATGCTTCGGCAGAGGAACTGCGCAGTTTTTTCCATGCCTTCAAGCGTTCAGGGGCAGAGCAGGATCTGGTTACGGCGTTCATCCGGTTACACCCGCTTTTGCCCATACCTGCGGAGCTCCTGCGGACGGTCGGTACGCTGGTCCACCATGGCGCGACGGTCTATGCGGATCTGAGCGAATCGAAGGACAGCCTGTGGAAAGACATGCGCAAGGGCTGGCAGCACAAGGTGCGGGGCCTCGAACGCGCCGGTTTCCAGGTGGGATTCGACGAATGGGAGCAGTACAGGGCGTTCATCAGGATCTATCGCGAGAGCATGCAACGAGTGGGGGCGGCCGAAGATTACTACTTCAGCGATGGCTATTTCGAAGACCTGCGAACGCAACTGGGCGATCGTATCCATCTCGTTTCCATCCGTGCACCTTCCGGGGAGGTCGCAGCCGCCGCGCTGAATCTCGGCACCGGCGAGTTTCTGCAAGGTCATCTGTCGGGGACATTGGGGCCCTACATGCGTTTGTCGCCTTCCGTGACGCTCTATCACGCCGGAGCCCTGTGGGCAAAGGAACAGGGTTTCCGCTTCTTCCACGTGGGAGGCGGCGTTGGCGGTTCGAGTAGCGATTCCCTGTTCCAGTTCAAGACCGGCTTCTCCCGCCACCGTGCTGACACCTACACCTTGCGCATAGTGCTCAACCCACACCGCTACCAGTGGCTGCTGGAACGCTCCGGCCGCGAGGGCCACGATCCGAGCGGCTGGTTCCCCCCATACCGCGCGGCGAGCTGAGCGCAGGGGTGCCAGCAGGATGCGCCCGGCGTGACCGATGGGCCGGGTGCCACCTGTGCAGCCGGAGTGCCGCCGACGCGCGGTAGCGCGGCGAAAACCCGCTCATGGACACCCTTCGCAGCAAGACGGTCCAGGCGCTGTTGCGGTACGAATTGCAGCTGATGCTCTCCATATAAAGGAGCGCCTGGGCAATTCGCAGTCCGCCGCCCGGCGTCCCTGCGCGGTGGGCAAGCGCCACCCGCGCGGAATGCTTGACAGGCAGGATCCCTCCAATCCGCATCCCCCGACCCGGTCATGCTCACAAATGGTATGCTAGCGAGCCATTGTCGCGCGCCTTTTCGCGCCCCCGGTCACCGAATTTTCTTTATGACTTAGGTACTTGGAATGTTGAACGAATACCGCACCCACGTCACTGAACGCGCCGCCCAGGGCCTGCCCCCGCTGCCCCTCGATGCCCAGCAGGTCGCCGCGCTGGTCGAACTGCTCAAGAACCCGCCGAAGAATGAAGAAGAACTCCTGCTCGACCTGCTCACCAAC
>Ga0172382_10008374_pt1 | contig 14423 bp, 11 predicted proteins | sample Leawel138RmetaG_FD_122245 | JGI IMG/M metagenome (GOLD analysis project Ga0172382, IMG submission 122245) | Leachate microbial communities from a municipal landfill in Southern Ontario, Canada - Leachate well 138R metaG | ecosystem: Engineered > Solid waste > Landfill > Unclassified | place...
ATTGCATATAATTAGTTGCAACTATGCCTTCTATTGCAACTGCAGGCTTCTCCCTCTCGGGTATCTCTGAAGGAATTACCGATGTAACAGCATACCGTATACTCTTCTTACTAGCGGATTGCAATGCTGCTGATGCGTATTCGCTTGAATAAGATAGAACGGAATTGATATTGAGCGCTTTGATACAGTAGGGAACAGGCAAGAAAGGCGAAGGTGGCGAAATAAGTTCCATATCGATAGTAAAACGCCTGCCGGGAAGATCCTCGTTAGTAAGCCTTGTCTGGCCGGAGGCATTAATAAGCTCGGCTTTACGAAATGTAGCCTGCCATCTTTTACCGTCATACTTTTCATAGCTTGTTTCACGCCAATAAAAAGGGATATCCGTATCGGCTATTGCCACCAAGCGTTCATCACCCTGGCCGGGAACAGGCCCGATGATAAAGGGGCTATGGCTCCAGCTATCCGGGGACTCTCTCTTTACCTGAGGCGTGAACCAATGGATCATGCGCCAAGAGATACGAAAAAAGAGGCGATCGAAGTATAGCTGATGCTTCCAGGCGGATACAGCTGTCATAGTACAAACCGTTATCAGCAGTATTAATAATATAGATATCCTTACATCCGGCTTACTATGCCTGGCATGACCACGCCTTCTGTGCATGTCTCCCAGATGAGCCATCTCTAACAGAGCTTCAGAGCGCATAGCAGCCAACAATCCGACGACGGAGAGGGCCATAATAACGATATTAAAAACCGACGACGTGCTCACCGTCAATAACGCCTCTATGGATAATGTGGGCACCAGCAACATGAAAATGTCTTTATCTCTGAGGATAGTGTAACTACGTATGACGGCCGCCCATAAATAAGCATAGCAAAGGATCAGGTAGAGTTTACTCTCTAAAGCCTCCGTTTCCACACTGAATATCTGCTTTAAAGGCAATAGATCACTCTTAAAAAAAAGAGTATAAAGCAGTAGCAAAAATACTCCTGAACCGACATAAACAAAGAGATGCCTGCTCGGTACGCCATGATAACGAATATAAAAGCTGGTAATGAAGCCCGCCATTATTACGGCAGGCATTATCCAGGCCTGGCTGAATAATACCAAGGTTCTATCTACCATGATAACGCCGCAAAGCACCGTTATCATACCCCAAAAATATAAAGGCAGCGATCTTCTAACAGGATGCCCCTCATGAGCACACTTAGAATAAATCGCTGGTTGTTGTTTGCTGATTGTTGGTCTCAATTTCTCTGCTTACCCCTATCTTCCCAAGCTGCAACCGCACTCAAATCCCAAACAACCTACCCCAATACTTAAACGCCTCTGCCATATCGTCACCGTTCTTTATATTCACCGGGCTCAGCCCGGCCATCTCCAACCGCCTACTTTGCTCCTGTCTGGCAGCAATATATCTCTTTCGCCAACCGGTTCCGGCCTTCTTTGCATAAGTAGATGCGTCAAGGCTGATCAGAAAAACAGATATCCCTCGTGCTCCCGCCGCTATTATATTATCCGCCAGCAGCAAATCCGGATCAGACGAGATAACATATATATTAGTACCAGGCTTATTCTCTAGGATACTCCTGGTCAGTACTTCAGATAAAGGCTTTCCAGGCCGGCATTTAAGAGCCGCCAAACCGGCTAAAATATTATAAAAATGATGCCGGTTTACAGGCAATACTTCGTCGCTGCCATCACTATTTATCTGGAAATAGAGCCTCACCCTTCCTTTTAGCAATGAAACCCCCAGGCTGACAGCCGCTATAATGGCATCATCAAGAGCACCCTCAACCTTGAATCCGGTAGAGCAGGTGGAACGAGCATCGAGAAGAATAATAGCCGCAGAAACAGCATCCCTTTCAAACTCTTTGACAAAGAGCTTCCCCATGCGCGCAGTAGCCTTCCAATGTATCCTCTTCAGATCGTCACCCTGGTGATAATCTCTCAATCCGGCAAAGGTTTCTCTTCCTTCCGGAGCCAATTTTGACAGATTATCGCCTACTCTTCTGCTGTATCCGGCGTTGGCGGCAGGTATTGTTAGAGGCACCGGTGCGGGATAAACGGTAACGGATTGAGATGGCAAAGCGTTATGTCGCATCTGAAAAATGCCTAGTGGGTCGATAGCTTCAATATAAAGCTTATTATCGGAATAAATTCCTCGTCGGGCCATAACGACCTGATACTCTACATCCAGAGCTTCATAAGGAGCAAGATTCTCTATCATTATGAGAGCTTCAGCTGCACCGGAAGAGACCGGCAACCGATCCCGAAGCATCAACTGCGGAATTATCCTGCCGGATCCATTCTTTACCCTCGCCGAGAGCATAATTTCCTCTCCCGCAAACACTCCTTTTTCAGACAGGATGCGTTCGGCCCTTATACCTCTAAGAGTAAGATAAGCATAGAGACAGGATGCTGCCGTCAGGCTAAGCATGCAAGTGGATATATAGTAAATCGGCTTTATTTTATTGAGAGAGGCTATCAGAAAGAATGCAATGCTTAAGAGAATATATATCGTTCCTCTGCGAGTGAATCTCAACCCTTCTCACCGCCATCAACAGGCACCTCTTCCAGAAGTCGTTCAATAATCCTACGCCCGTCGATTCCGTGCAGCGTTACCTCCGGACGCAATATCAAACGATGGGCCAAAACATCACCAGCCATAGCTTTTATGTCATCAGGCAAAACATAATCTCTCCCTCTTATAACAGCCAGCGCTTGGGAAGAACGGTAGAGAGCTATAGATCCTCTGGGAGATGCACCCAGATAGACATCCTTTTCCTTGCGAGTAGCCCTTACCAGCCGAAGAATATAGGCCCGAGCGACATCGCTGACCACTATGCCATGGATATATTCACTTATAGATACTATATCCTCCGGTTCGACAACTCTCCTGGCCTGCTCAAGGCCGCTTTGACCGCCTTGGCTGCGCAGTATGGCATCTTCTGCATCAGCTTCAGGATAGCCAGGGGATAAACACATCTGAAATCTGTCCAGCTGAGCTTCCGGCAAAGGATATGTTCCTTCATACTCTACCGGGTTCTGAGTACCTATGACAAAGAAGGGTTTTTTCAAAGGATAAGTTCTGCCTTCAGCCGATACCTGCCGTTCCTCCATGCATTCCAGCAAACTGGACTGAGTCTTGGGACTGGAACGGTTAATCTCATCCGCCAGCAAGATATTGGTAAAGACAGGGCCGGGCTGAAACTCAAAAGTACCTGCTCCCTGATTATAAACAACCGCTCCCGTGATATCCGAGGGCACAAGGTCAGGAGTAAACTGCACACGCTTGAAATCACAGCCTGAAACAAGACCAAAAGCTTTGGCTAAAACAGTTTTACCTACTCCCGGCACATCTTCAAGCAATAAATGGCCGCCGCTTAGCATAGCTGACAGCGCATGTTCAAGCACCTGCCGTTTGCCGATGATAATTTTTTCCAATTCCGATAATATATCCGATATAGCAATCGTTACTTCTTCACGTGTCATGGCCCGCTCTCCTAACAAGATGCTAAAGCGCCCTGATCCAAATCAAGGCCTAAAATAATCAAGCTGGTCTTCCCGTCCCATTACGATAAGAATATCGCCCTCTTCCAAACGGTCTGCACCGCCGGGAGAGACGATCAGGTTGTTACCCCTCTTTATTACCAGTATATTTATACCCATTCTGGGCTTCAAACCGAGTTCGGATAAGGTCTTGCCAAACATCTTGGCCGGGGTAGACACCTCGACAATGCTGTAATCCGCAGTAAGAGGAATATAATCCACTATTGTCTGGGATATCAGGCTATGAGCCACCTTGACTCCCATATCTCGCTCCGGAAATACCACTCTATCCGCTCCAACCTTTATCAGAATATTGCTCTGAGTATTGCTGAGCGCCTTGGCTACGATATACCTGGCGCCTAATTGCTTGAGATTCAAAGTTATTATTATGCTGTCCTCAAGATTGGAGCCGCGCCCGACAATAACAACATCAAAATTAGTCACTCCCAGGCTATGCATCGCCTCCATATCGGTGGCATCCATTTGAACTACGTGCGTGACGTCATCCATCATATTGCGGACAATCTCCGCATTATTATCGACTCCCAACACCTCATGTCCCATGCCGTATAAAGTCCTGGCCACACTGGCACCGAAAAAGCCCAGGCCGATTACCAGAAAGCTCTTCTTTTTCATATCATCACTCACCCTATCGATATTCTTTCTTCAGGATACGATACCGGCATACCTCTTCTACGTTGAGCCAGAGCGGTCGCAAGGGTCAGTGGGCCTACCCTGCCTACAAACATGACAAAGGGTATTATCATCTTCCCCACAATAGAAAGCTTTGGCGTAATACCTGTGCTCAACCCTACCGTGCCGAAGGCTGAAACCACTTCAAAAAGGATACTCATAAACTCCTTATCCTCTATTATTACCAGGGACATGGTGGCTATCACCACCAGGAAGAGCGCCAGCAAGGTTATCGCCAAAGCGCGCAGAGCCAGATCGAAAGGGATACGCCTGCCGCTGATATTTATTTCCTCTCCTGCGCTGATTACCGACCCTGCGCTGATCAGCAACAACGCAAATGTGGTCGTTTTTATGCCCCCGCCCGTTCCTCCCGGAGATGCGCCTATGAACATCAGTATTACGATAAGCAGCAGCGTCGCCCCGCTCATATCTCCTATACTGATCGTGTTAAAACCTGCTGTTCTAGGCGTTACCGCCTGAAAAAAGGAGGCCCATATCTTCTGTGGCAAAGAGAGCTTTCCCAAAGTAGCCGGATTACCGTATTCAAGAAGAAATATAGCCAGAGTTCCAACAACTATGAGTACGACCGTAGTAATAAGCACTATTTTAGTATGCAACAGCAAGCGAGGATGGTGATGTCTCTGCGTATCATAAAGATCGGCGATAACCATGAAGCCTATTCCACCGCTTATTATCAGGCTGCAAATTACGATATTGACCAGGGGGTCACCAACAAAAGCCGTAAGATTAGTAAAGGGACCTGTATAGGGCCCCAGTATATCGAAGCCGGCGTTACAAAAAGCGGAAACCGCATGAAAGATCGATAGAAAAAGGCCACGTTTGAACCCGTAAAGCGGTCCCCATCTGGTCAACAGCAGAAGCGCTCCTGTTCCCTCTATGATAAAGGTCACCCGTACTACATATTTAACCAGCTTGACCATACCCTGCAATGAAATCTGACCCAGAGATTCTCTAATAAGCAATCTCTCCCTAAGCCCGATCCTTCGCCGCAAAAGAGCAAAGATTATCGTCGACATGGTCATGAAGCCCAGCCCGCCTATCTGTATCAACGCCAATACGACCAATTGCCCGAGGAAAGTGAAGGTAGTGCCTGTATCCGTCACTACCAATCCTGTAACACAAACGGCGGAATTGGATGTGAAAAAAGCATCCAACGGAGATAAATGCTTCCCTGCCTGGATCATTCCGGGTAAGGAGAGCAGAAAAGCCCCGATAATGATCACCAGAAGAAAGCCCAAAACCATTACCTGCGGCGGTGTTAAACTGCTCTTCTTGTTAATTCCGGCTATGACCGACATTCTTATGCCCTGCACCCTTCTTGTTCATTGACTTTAGAGCCTCTTTCACCATCCAACTACCATCATCATTGGCAGATAGGAACTCTGCCTCGCTGCTTGCAATAGATATCTCTCCCAGATTACTTGCCACCAAACATCGCAAAGCATGGGCCCTGATATTTTTCGGCTCAACAGCCACTGCTCTCGACAGCAGTGGCAATGCCCTTTCAAGCTGGCCTTTATATGCCAACAGGCTGCCGAAATTAACCAGGGTCAGCGCGTAATTTGGGTCATGGGAGATGCTTTTAACGTAGTATCGCATAGCTTGATCATAATTCTCTAGATTCATATAAGAGGCGGCAATCAGGTTTAAAGCGGATTCCGGATTATCGGTAACCGGTAACGCTCTTTCAGCAACCTCCACTGCGTCCTTCAATAACTGCCGGCAGACAGAAGCTTTATCCCTCTTCTTTTCAGCTAATTTGAAATAATTCTGTCCCAGCGAGAGCCATCCACGGCCCGATTTAGGCAGATAAGCTACGGCCTGCCGATTATGCTTGACGGCAGCTTCAAGCTGTCCTTCGCTTGCCAGAGAATCTGCCGCCCACATGCTGGAATAACCCCGGTATGTTCTGTATACGGATAAAATATTAACAGCCGCCGGAAGAAGCAGGCATAGCGCCAGCAGTTTGAGAAGTGCGCCCTTCAAATCTCTGGCTACATTTGCATCTTTAGAAGCCTGGAGTGCGGGGTGATTATCCGGAAGTGAAGCATGCTCGCCTTGACCGCTTGCAACATTAGCTATCGATTGTTGAGCAAGTTGTTCAGCATTTGGGCACATTTGCAAATTTAGGCGCTGAGATGCTGAGGGCCCTAAAGAAAACCGCCAGTAAAGTTCTATTACCCCGATATAGAGATAGAAGTAGGCCAGGGTGGTAAGAATATCGAAATTGGCCAGATTATGAACTAATACCGCTATGAAGGAGGCTCCTATCGAAGTAGCCAGAGCCAAACCTCCCCGAGATCGCTGCAGAGATATAAAAACAAAAATTCTGCGTATGGAAACAGCAATTACCGTCAGATATACCAGGAGACCGAAAAAACCGTAGTTCGCTAAATAAGCCAGATAATTATTGTGAGGATTATCATAGTTGGTCCCAGGCTCAAGCCTGGCCAGCTCCAGCGATTTAAGCGGAGCAAAAGCCACACGAAAAGCCTCATGCCCTGAACCGAATAAGGGAGACTGCTTCACCAACGCCAGTGAATCGCGCCACAATAGAAGCCTGACTCTGACTGTAAAGGGATCCTGAAGGCGATTCATTATTCCCTGCGATAAACCGGATGTCTTTAAGCCGGCCATAAACAACGCTATCAATAGAAGCACCACCATCGCCGCTTTAAGCCGGTTTATGCTTTTACCAGGGTTCATCTTCTCTTTATTACGCCCTGCCGCTAGCACTATGATAAAAAACAAGACCCCGGCGAAGGCTCCTATCCAGGCCCCTCTGGTATAAGTAGCAACAAGAACAGCCGCTGTCAGGATAAAAGAAAATATATAAAAGGCTTTTTCCACACGATGCCCGACGTAAAAGTATAATCCCAAGTTCAGAAAGATACAATAAAGGAGTACATTGGCGAGGAATTCAGGGTTTCCAATGGTAGAATAAATACGAGGTCCGTAAATTTGCTCAAAGCCTACCAAATCAGGAAAAAATCTTTGGACCATACCAAAGATAGAAAGCAAAAAACCTGCCATGGCAAAGGTCTTAAGCAGGGATATCACCTGCTCCCGCCGTTGTACAGCCAAAGTCACGGTCCAGAAGAGTGCAATCAGGCTTATGGCCGTCGGCAGGCTCAAACTGCGAATATCGCTTCCATACCATGATAACGAAGGCTTGACGGAGAATACGGTGGATAACACTAAACTGAAGACCTGCAGCAACAACAGGACCGTCATGATCGACGGCGACCTGCCTATTCTCTGCAGCAGCGCGGCTAGAGAATGTGGGAAGTCCGAAATCTGAAGCTTTTCCGATGTAACCTCTTTATGTCTCTGCGCCTTTGTGCTTGACAAAAAAAACCAGGCCAGAGTTACCATAATTAAACTGAATAGGCTGGAAAATATCAGCAACTTGGGTATCAAAAAAGCGAATATCGGCCGTCTGAAAAAAGTTAACGGAACTGCTAATATCAGCAGACAATGAAGATAAACGGCAATATTCCGTGAGATTTTCAATGTCTTGACTCCCGCAAAACATCCTGCGTACCGCTGCCGCTGAATATACCCCGCATATTCAAATCAAACTCCCTGGGATTATCCGCCTGGGATAATGCCTCTTCATAAGTGATGATTTCCTGCCTGCAAAGCTCTACCAGAGATTGATTCAGCGTATGCATGCCATGAAAAGAACCCTTCTGTATCTCTCCGTATATAGTTCTGGCGGATGCTTTCTCAAGAACCATATCCCTAATTGTGGGCGAAGCTATAAGTATCTCCGTAGCCAGGGCACGCCCGCTGCCGTCTTTCCTAGCCGGCAGCCGCTGTGAGATAATGCCTTGTAGATTGTTAGCCAGTTGCAGCCTGATCTGCATCTGCTGGCCGGAAGGGAAGACATCGATTATGCGGTCCAGTGTTTGAGCCGCATCGGCCGTATGCAAAGTACTTAAAACCAAATGGCCGGTTTCAGCAGCGGTAATGGCTGTAGCTATAGTTTCCGGATCCCGCATCTCACCAATAAGGATAACATCCGGGTCCTGTCTCAGGACATGCTTTAACGCCGAAGCGAATGAATCGGTATCCAGACCTATCTCCCGCTGGCTTACCAGGCTCTTCTTATCCTTATAAAGAAATTCTATGGGGTCTTCAATGGTCACTATGTGGCACGATCTACTGATATTTATCTGCTCTATCATGGCTGCCAGAGTAGTGGATTTGCCTGAACCGGTAGGCCCGGTTACCAGCACCAGACCTCGGTTATGTCTGGTCAGATCCTTAACTATTGGAGGAAGCCCCAAAGCCTCGAGCGCCGGCACCTCTATGGGAACCATACGAACCGCTATCTCCACCGTGCCGCACTGTTTGAAGATATTTACCCTGAAACGAGCCAGATTCTCTATACTATAGGCCAAATCCATCTCGTAACAGCCCTCTTCCATATTCCGCCGTTGCGCTGCCGAGAGCATGCTCCCGGCAAGCGCCAGAGTAGTATCAGGAGATAACGGCTCGTTACCGGCAGTCACCAGCTGACCATTGATACGTATTACAGGTGGAACACCGGCTTTTATATGCAGATCCGATCCTTTGTGCTCCACCATTAAATTCAGCAGTTCATCTATATGCATAGCTTGCTCAACTTTAAACTTGCGCCAGCATCTGTTCAAATGCCTGCGGGTTATGAACCTTGGACAACGCTTCTTCCTTAGTAATAAGGCCCTTGTTACAGAGATCAAGAAGGCACTGATCAAGCGTCATCATACCCAGCTTGCTGCCGGTCTGCAACATGGAGGCTATCTGATGCGTTTTAGCCTCACGAATCATGTTGCGTATGGCCGAACTGGCTATCATGACTTCAAAGGCCGCTACGCGCCCTTTATCGCCAGCCTTGCGGCAGAGCATCTGTGAAATGACACCCAGCAGGTTAACCGAAAGCTGCATCCGGACTTGGGCCTGCTGGTGCATGGGGAAAACGTCGATAATTCTATCGACGGTTTGAACTGCATCAGTAGTATGCAGGGTTCCAAATACCAGGTGCCCGGTCTCAGCCGAGGTGATCGCCAGAGATATAGTTTCTAAATCTCTCATCTCGCCTACAAGGATAACATCGGGGTCCTGCCGCAGAACCGCGCGCAGAGCGGCAGAAAAGGAGTACGTATCTTCACCTAACTCACGCTGATTAACAAGCGCCTCTTTATCCTGATAGACAAACTCCACCGGGTCCTCCATAGTCATTATATGGCAGGCCTCCTGAGCGTTACGATAATCAAGCATAGCGGCCAGAGTAGTGGTCTTGCCTGAACCTGTAGGACCGGTTACCAGGACCAGTCCTCTGGGCTTCATTGCCAGGTCGGCACAGACCTGAGGCAGGTTCAACTCTTCCATAGTCTTTATCCTCAAAGGTATGGCACGAAAACAACCACCTATAGTCTCTCTCTGTTGAAAGACATTAACACGGAACCTGGCCAGTCCCTCTATGCTATAGGCCAGATCCAGTTCCAAATCACGTTCAAAGCGCGCCTGTCTTTCGGGATTCAAAATACTATATATAAGTGTGCGGCATTTATCGTTATCGAGCATCTCGAACTCGGAAGAGACGAGCTCGCCGTAAATCCTGAGCATCGGTGGGCAGCCGGCCTTGAGAATAACATCGGATGCATCCCTTTCCACGGCATTTCTCAATATATCATCTAAAACCATAGTCATGCACCCTCCTTATTTGGCCCCGATAGCCAGCCCGCCGGTAGCCTGGCGTAGCAGATGAACAAACTCAGCCGGGTTGGAACTCTTGGCCAAAGCATGCTCTGCTTCGATAGCGCCATTTACCACCAGGTCCCTGAGATACTGATCCAGGCTGACCATGCCATACTCACCACCAGTCTGGATAATGGAGTACATCTGGTGAGTTTTACCTTCACGTATCAGACTTCGTATAGCCGGAGTAGCCACCATTATCTCAAAAGCAGCCACTCGCCCGCCTGTTTTGCGAGGCAAGAGCGTCTGAGATATAACCCCTTGCAACGTAATAGCCAGCTGCGCTCGCACCTGTTCCTGCTGCTCAGGAGGAAAAACGTCTATAACGCGGTCGATAGTCTGAGCTGCGTCAGTAGTATGCAGCGTTCCAAATACCAGGTGCCCGGTCTCAGCCGCGGTGATTGCTAAAGATATCGTCTCCAGGTCACGCATCTCACCAACCAGAATAACATCAGGGTTCTGGCGTAAAGCATGTTTCAATGCATCCGCAAAGGAATGCGTATCCACTCCCAACTCACGCTGGTTCACAACGCATTTTTTATCTGCGTGTACAAATTCCACGGGATCCTCAATAGTTAATACGTGGCCGCGCTTTCTATCATTAATATAATCTATCATAGCGGCAAGCGAAGTGGACTTACCTGAACCTGTGGGCCCGGTTACCAATACCAAGCCCCTCGGCTTATCGGCAAGCTCTTTGGTAACCTCCGGCAACTTTAGGTCTTCAATAGTCAGCACTTTGATAGGGATCAATCGTAAAACAGCTCCGATGACATTTCTCTGCTGAAAGACATTGACACGGAAACGAGCAACTCCAGGCACTGCATGGGCAAGGTCAAGCTCATGCGTCTCTTCAAACTTGGATCTGCGCTCATCATTTAAAATAGCGTAGATGAGCTCTTTATTGCTCTCCGGAGTCAATACCGGCCATTGCGTCATCCTCTTCATTTTACCGTGAATACGCATAACCGGAGGCTCCCCAACCTTAAGATGCAAGTCGGAAGCATTTATTTCCACCATTTCTCTGAGCATATCGTCTATATGCATCCGTTATAACCCCCAAATACGGATTACAACCCCGTTGTTCAATCGATTACTTTATTCAAAGGATACTCCACTATGCCCTGAGCATCCATCCGCTTCAATTGCGGTATGATATCCCGGACGACCCTGGAGCTGACAATGGTATCCAGGCTGTACCAATTATTTCCGACCAATTGAGAAACGGTCGGCTTCTTCAAAGCAGGAAGTATGCTGATAACCTCCTCCAGACGATCTCCAGGAACATTCATTTTAAGTCCGACCATATCCTCGGCCCTTAAGGCACCCTTGAGCATAATCACCAGATTTTCTATCTTGGTTCGCTTCCACTCGTTCTGCCAGGCTTCCTTGTTGACAATAAGCTTGGTAGAGGATTGAAGAATATCATCCACAATGCGCAGATTATTGGCCTTAAGAGAGCGCCCCGTTTCAGTCAACTCCACTATAGCATCGACCAGATGCGGAACCTTGACTTCGGTAGCGCCCCAGGAGAACTCCACCGTGGCCTTTACACCCCTGGCAGCCAGATAATCCTTTGTAGCATCTACCAGTTCTGTCGCAATACGCTTACCCTCAAGATCCTTTACACTTCTGATATCGGAATCCTGTGGTACCGCCAGGACCCAACGAACAGGCTTCATGCCCGCTTTTGCGTAAAGAAGGTCAGCTACTTCCACTACATCGGCCCGGTTCTCCATTATCCAATCTTTACCGGTAAGTCCCATGTCCAGGATACCATCCTGAACATAGCGCGGTATTTCCTGTGCTCTTATCAGCATACAATCCATCTCATCATCGTTGATCACAGGAAAATACGATCTATCACTAACAGATATACCGTAGCCCGCTTTACGGAAGAGATTAAACGTAGCCTCCTGGAGGCTTCCTTTAGGCAATGCAACTTTCAGCTTCATCTTTTTTCCTTTCCACAGATCCCGATCCACAATAGACATACGTACTACGTATTATTCTTTAGGAACATAATACCCGGCATAACAGATTAATTATAGTAGCAGACAGAAACACTTTCAAGAGCGCACAAAGCAGAAAGGCCGCCTAGAGAGGCAACCTTTCTTTCCCGAAAGCAGAGGTGCAGGCCGGGCACTAAACATTAAGATCGCTTACAGGCTCAGAAAACAGGAATCATTCCATCAAGCGTATTAATGTTCATGCTCGAACAGCACACTATCAGCGGTTTTTATATCGCCAGCCATTTTGCCTGCCATGGTTAACCTTAAATTTTAGTTTCTCCAGCAACGTAGCTCCAATAATATCCTTATCGATCTCACCGTTATCAGTTATCCCGGCGGCTTCACCCTCCTCCACCTCTTCCATCCGTTGGGAAAACCTATCGAACAACTCTACCGGTGCTGAAGCCTGGGTAACTTCGACAAGATATTTATAAACCTTTAATGTCGTCCCTCTGATCCCGGCTATCAGTGCCGGAGTGGCGATCTCAAAGTAGGTTTTCGGCAACGAAGGATCACGGCTGTATATAACCTGCGGATCATTCGTTTCATCCTCAATCCTTATCGCACTATGATAGCCGGAGGGTATCTTGGTCGTATCAACCTTGCAAGATTGCAGAATAGTCAGCTTCGTCTCCTGTCCAATATTCAGGCTGCTGCTGTCGACAAATGCTAGCTTAGCGCTGGATGCCGAACCGGTCCATATTCTATCAGCCGGAGATAACTTCATATTATTGACAGCAGTCATCGCTCTATTATTCCAGTTCCAATCAGCCCCCATGTCCTCCCTATAATCCTCCCGGCGCAAAACCTTGACATTGCCGGAAAGATTAGAGAGCACAGCTTGGCAAATATCGGCCTTGATGGTAGAACCGTCAAGCATTACGACAACAGCTTTATTTTTATCCGGATTGTTAGCTCTGCCGTGCCAGGGACAACCAATAAAGTAAGCCAAATTATAAGCCGCACCACTATTATGGCGATAAATATCTCTGCCCAGATAGAGATCATTATAACTATGTCCGGTAGGACAGAAGCAGCTTCGCTCTCCTATGCCGTATTCAACTAATTCTTTCAATGAAGATGGACAAAAGCCCTTGTCGTTATAATACATCCTAATAGCGGCATTGATAGCCTTCAAATTAGTATTGCAAGCGTTTTGACGCCCCTGATCGCCGGGCGAGAGAATAACGGCATATACTATAGCGGTTAATAATATTACAATTCCTACAGCCACCGCCAGCTCGACCAGAGTAAACGCACGCTCTTTAACACGATCCTTAAGCTGCCTTAACATAGATAACCCCCTATAATTACTCTTATTTATGTATTTCGACAACGCCCGTAATTTTCCTTCTTACCAGATAACAGATTTCCAGAAGAAAACCCTTTAAAGCTGTGAACATAACTGCGCTGCCGCTATAAAAGAATATGCCGGCAGAATTTGAGATTTCTTTCTATTCGATATATAATTTGTATATATCAAGTTAGGCAATACCTATTTCTCAGTATTTAGACTGTTAAATCGAAAATAAGATTATGGAGCAGATAAAGTGCTTGGACTGAATGCTCTCCCTTTCCTGAAATTTTTGCACAAAACGGGCAAAAACACTTTAGGTTTATCAGCAAAAGAACGCCTGATGTTAGCGGAGCAGCTTATAGCCGTTATCCTGACACTGGAAGCTGTTTATCTGTATACTCTCTTTCTTATCAATGCAGGCAGCTTATGGCGTGATGAAGCAAATAGCGTTGCCATTGCCTTAAGACCAGGTTTTGCGAATATGTGGTCTGCTTTGAAATTCGACTCCTTTCCCGTATTACACTTTATTGCAGTAAAGTTGTGGATTATATTATTCGGTTCAGGCGATATGCCCTTGCGTGTATTAGGCTTTACCGTTGGGATCTCCATTATCACTGCACTCTGGCTTAAACCACAGGGATACGGAAGAAAAACACCTTTAATCTCTCTTTTCCTTATAGGCCTCAGTCCTGTTATGATACGCTCCTTTGCTTCGATTCGTCCATACGGCATAGCAGCTATTTTAATAATTATAGCCTTTTCAACCGTTTGGTACGCCGTTCAAAAACCTACCGTTATTCGAATCATTATATCAGCCATTTCACTGACTCTATGCATACAAACTCTCTATCAGGCTGCTATTTTCATCAGTGCTATTGGTATCAGCGCCATATCGGTCGCTCTATTACACAAAGACAAAAAACATGCTCTTTCTATCGCCATACCCTTTTGTATAGCCGGGGCTTCTCTTCTTCCTTATACAGAGGAATTGAAAGTAACGAAGAGCGGCTAAAATAGAGGCATCAGCAGAGCCCCGGAATAAATTATGTTCCGGGGCCGGCTTTTGCAGGAATTCTTAGCATTAATATAGAATATATTAATG
>Ga0172382_10008375_pt1 | contig 14423 bp, 10 predicted proteins | sample Leawel138RmetaG_FD_122245 | JGI IMG/M metagenome (GOLD analysis project Ga0172382, IMG submission 122245) | Leachate microbial communities from a municipal landfill in Southern Ontario, Canada - Leachate well 138R metaG | ecosystem: Engineered > Solid waste > Landfill > Unclassified | place...
AACAGATTTTCAAAACTAATTGCGTGTCCTGTCACGGTGCTGTTGGTGAAGGAGGTATTGGACCAAATCTGACCGATGAATTTTTCATTCACGGCGGTGGTATGAAAAATGTCATGGATGTAATCATCAACGGTGTGCCTGAGAAGGGTATGATTTCTTGGAAACCCTTGCTAAAACCTGAAGAAATTCAAAAGGTCGCAAGTTATGTTATGACTTTAACAGGCTCTAATCCTCCGAACGCTAAAGCACCCCAGGGTGAAAAATGGGAGGAATAGCCCGTCAATCTTGGGCTATAATGCCGACTATACTATGAATTACATAAGAACTAAGTAGAAAGTTTATGAGCGGAGTTTATACTCAACTTCTCCGCTCATAAAGAAATAATTTAATTGATTTTTTATATTTGAGAAGTTTTATCAAGCTGATTGAATTAATCAAGTATTTCTTGATATTATTTAAAATCAAGTTCCTCTGATAAATATTCTATTTTAATAGTCTGAGACGATTAATTAGAAATCAATCTGCTTGACGAAAACAAAATCAAATGAAAATGGCGGATATTATGGATGAAAAAGGTTCCTTTAAAGAACTTAAGCTTAAAGGTGACAACGAGAAGAATTTTTCCGGTCATAATAAATTGATTACTGATACCGGAGTCTCATTCAGAGACAGGGTTTCAAACCTTGATAAAAAAGGTAACAGAATATGGATTTATCCTAAGAAACCGGGAGGCAGATATCATAGAATGAGAGCTGTAGTGGCAATCGTTCTGCTGACTGTCATGGTAGTTACTCCTTTTATTAAAATAAACGGCAACCCGTTTATTCTACTTGATGTTGTACAAAGAAAATTTATTCTTTTCGGGACTGTCTTTTGGCCCCAGGATTTTCATATCCTGGCAATTTCATTTTTGGCTATAATATTATTTATAGTGCTATTCACAGCTGTCTTTGGTCGTGTTTGGTGCGGATGGGCATGTCCGCAGACAATATTTATGGAAATGGTGTTCAGGAAAATCGAATATTGGATAGAAGGAGATTTCAGACAACAAATGAAACTATCCAAAAGTGAATGGAATGGCGAGAAGATATTCAAAAGGGTTCTGAAGCATTCAATTTTCATCGGAATGTCCATTATTATAAGTAATATATTTCTTTCTTACATAGTCGGTGTGGACAGATTAGGCATGCTCATATCCGACGGACCTTTTGCTCATGGGAGCACATTTGCGGCTGTAATGATATTTGCGACGATGTTTTATTTTGTATTTTCATGGTTTCGTGAGCAAGCTTGTACATTTGTCTGTCCATACGGAAGGCTACAATCAGTGCTTCTTGATAAAAACTCTATTGTGGTTGCATACGATTACAAGAGGGGGGAGCCCAGAGCCAAGTTCAAGAAAGGAGTTAACGATAATGGAGATTGCGTAGATTGTGCAGCCTGTGTTAAGGTGTGTCCAACCGGAATTGACATAAGAAACGGTACGCAGCTCGAATGTGTAAATTGCACCGCCTGTATGGATGCATGCGATGATGTTATGTTGAAAGTCAACAAAGAACAAGGCTTAATAAAATATGCATCATTGAACCAATTAGAAGAAGGAACAAAGTTTAAAATAACTCCGAGAATTGTATTATATACAATTACACTATTGTTGCTTATCGGTATATCTGCTGCATTGATATTGAATAGGTCAGATGTGGAAGCTACCATACTGAGAGCAAAGGGCTCCTTATACCAAGTAAGCGAGAATAATACAATTTCTAATGTTTATACTGCCTCCATCATCAACAAAACTTTCAAGGCTATGCCAATCGAATTCAAAGTATTGGATATTCCTACATCAAGTATTAAATTAATCGGTAAGGACAATTTGCAGGTTGAGCCTGAATCTCATACAGATGCAACTTTCATACTCGAAATTCCGAGATCATACATAAAGGGTTCGAGAAATGAAGTAAAAATAGGTGTTTACAGTAATGGTAAATTAATTCAAACAGTGGCTACCGGATTTACAGGTCCGATACCCGGTATGAAATAGGAGAAAACAAATGAAGTTAAAGTTCAATTGGGGCACAGGAATTGCAATATTTTACAGCAGTTTTGTTTTGATATTGGTCTCATTTGTGATTTTTACAGGATTTCATAAAGTTGACCTCGTTGATGATAATTACTACGAGGAAGAGTTGAAATATCAGAATATAATTGATAAAAAGCTCAGGTCAAACAATTTAATCGAGAAATTATTGATTGAAACAGGCGACAATTATATAAAGTTCAAGTATCCGAATTTATTCAAGCCGGAACAAATCACAGGGAGCATAACATTCTTCCGTCCTTCTGACAAGACTAAGGATTTTATGATTCCGGTAAAAGCCGGTCTTGATGGTTCCCAACTTGTCGGAAAATCAAAATTAGAAAAAGGCATGTGGCGTATTAAAGTGGATTGGGCGGTAGGCGATTCGACTTATTACAATGAAGAACTACTATTTATATAGTGATTATGTTATTTGTTAATTCTATGAGAAGATGATGATTAATATTGGTGCCGGATTTGCTCTCGGTATTTTAGGCAGCTTCCATTGCCTCGGCATGTGTGGTCCAATAGCTATGGCTATACCGCACAGAAGTACAGGCAAAACAGGAGTGGCATTAGAAAGTCTGGTTTACAACTTTGGCAGAGTTGCAACTTATACAATAATGGGTTTGTTGCTGGGCATAATTGGTGCTCCGTTACGACTTTCAGGATTTCAAGAATATGTGTCAATAGCAACAGGTATTCTGATGTTGCTGTTTTTGATAATTCCGCGAAAATATTATAGTGGTGTAAACGACATAAGATTTTTTGGCTCTATTGTCAAAAAGATTAAATCACAATTTCAACAATTTTTTAAATCAAAAAGTATATTGTCACTTTTTATACTCGGTTTATTAAATGGCTTATTACCTTGCGGATTAGTGTATATTGCACTAGCAGGTTCATTTGCATCGGGCGGCATTATCGAATCCGGTCTGTATATGACCGCATTTGGTATCGGTACAGTACCGATGATGGCATTGATTTACTTTTCAAAGAATCTCCTTACAATTAATTTCAGAAAGAAACTGACAAAAGCTATTCCATACGGAGTAGCAATCGTTGCTGTTTTAATGATAATGAGAGGTATGTCGCTCGGAATTCCTCTCATAAGTCCTGAATTACCCGATAAAGTTGTTGGTGAAGCACCGGCATGTTGCCACTGAGCCTACAAGTCAGATATTTTTTTATTATTATTTAAATATATATATAAATAAGAATTTAGCCGAATTATTGCGATTTAATTGAAAGTAGTTTTTATATTTAGGTTTGTTTAAAATTTCAATTAGTATTATCTTGCATAGTTTGTTTGTACAATTTGGGAAAAAGTATTTGTTTATTGTTACATATAAGCATATATAATTATGAAACTATATCGTAACGAGAAAGAGAGCTAAACAAAAGAACTTTTTCAAATGATAGAAAATAATTAATTAAGTAAATTATAAAGTATTTAGACAGGCGGAAAGTGAAAAAAACGATACTGGATTACGCACTAAAGGTCAAGTTACCTGTAACGGTTTTTGTAATTCTGATGTCATTCGCACTGACATATTTCATTGCAAAACCTGAACGAGACGGAGTAGGTTATGCACCCGAGCAGCCTATTAAGTTTTCGCACAAGCTCCATGCAGGTGATATGGCAATTGATTGCCAATACTGCCACACGAGTGCATCAAAAACACGACATGCAAGTATTCCAGCTGCGAGTATTTGTATGAATTGTCATAATGTAGCACGCACAGACAAACCGGAAATCATTAAACTTACCGAATACTACAAAAATGAAGAACCCATTCCATGGAAACGTATTCATCGAGTACCGGAATATGCTTATTTTAATCATGCAGCACATGTAACTAAAGGTATTGATTGTGCCCATTGTCATGGTGATGTAAGAGAAATGGAAGTGGTAAGTCAGGTTAAATCATTTACAATGGCAAGTTGCATAGATTGTCACAGAAACCCGCATGAAACAATGCCTCAGACGAAGGAATTTGTTAATGAGGGACCTACTCATTGTAATGCTTGCCACCGCTAATAAACAGAAATTTATCAGAAATTAATGAATAGAGTTATGAAGCAAAACCGTAGAAAGTTTTTCGGAATGATTGGTGCCGGTGCCCTTGGTACCTTTGTTGCTCAGTTATTCCCATTTCGGCTCCTTGCCGGCGATGATGCAGCTTCTGCTCGCAGAAGTAAGCCGAAAGTAATGATTCATCCTCTTGCTGTTCCACGTTCAAAACGGAGTGTAAAGTAGATGGAAAGTTTGAAACCAAAGTTTTGGAAGAGTCTTAATCAGTATAATCAAAAGCCGGAGTCATTGGAAGCCGCACGTAACGAGTTTGTCAATGGTGCCACTGCAGATTTCGACCTTAATGCTCTTCCCGACAAGTCAAGACGTAAGTTCCTTGCACTCATGGGTGCTTCCGGCGCTTTAGCTGCTACTGCCTGCTCGGATTATCATGATAAAGGCGAAATTATTACCTATAATAAAAAACCGGCTAGTGTTACTTACGGAGAAGCAAATTATTATGCTTCAACCTTAAATAACGGAACCGGAGTTTTGATTAAAACCCGGGAAGGAAGACCTGTGAAAATTGACGGTAATCCTGAACATCCGATTAGCAAAGGTAAAATTTCGACTGTCGAGCAAGCCTTAATTATGGAGTTGTATGACCCGGGAAGATTAAGATATCCGATTAAAAAATCAGACAGCAAATTAGTCCTGTACAAAGATGAAATGCCGAGGTCTGAATGGGAAAAAATTGATACCCAGGTTGTTGAAAAACTGAACCAAGCTGTATCTGAGGGTAAAGAAATCGCAATCGTAACACATTCTGTTATTTCACCTACACAGAATAAATTGTTTAATGATTTTTCAAGCAAATATCCCAATACCAAAATTTATTCCTATGAGCTTTTCAGTGATTCGCAGAGAAGAGCTGCTTGGTACGATGCTTACGGACAAGAGTCATTACCTGCTATAAAATTCGACGCAGCAGATGTTATACTCTCTTTTGAATGTGATTTCTTAGGTTCGGAAGGTGATATTACCGAGCAAATTAGAATGTTCTCATCAAGAAGAGATAAAGATAATCCTGAAAATTTTAACAAGCTGTACCAAATTGAAGGCAACTACTCGGTTACAGGTGCAATGTCTGACTATCGTATCAGACTAACACCAGAAAATCAATATGATTTTATCATGAGTCTGGCTGCTGAGATTGTATCAAAAGGTAAATCAGCACTTGCAAGTGAAGGACTCAATACACTATTGAGCGGGTATAATCTTAAATCATTTTCTGAGAAGAATCAAATAAACAGCAAAGTGTTAAATGAATTGGTTCATGATATTATTGCCAAAGGAAACAAAACACTCGCTGTTGCCGGAATAATGCATCCGAAACCGATTCATCTTGCGATTAATTTGTTAAATGAAGTATTGGGCTCGATACCCAATGTCTATGACTTGAATACTAAGCTTGAACTCCAAAGACCATTGAGTTCTGATAAGGAAATTGAAACGTTAATTAGTAATCTAAACTCCGGTAAAGTAGGAGTTTTAATACATTTCGATACTAATCCTGTTTATCACTTCCCGACCGATTCCGGTTATAAAGCTGCTTATACAAAAGCAGGAACCATAATATCAATGGTTGAATCAGCAAATGAATCATGCGAAGCAAATCAGTATATTATAGCTGTGAACAATGCACTGGAAAGTTGGGGTGATTTCAAACCAAGAACGGGGATATATAGTTTACAGCAGCCTGTAATATCGCCAATACATGATACGCGTCAGAAGGAAGCAGTTCTCCTGAATTGGATGAGTAGTGATGTCAATGCCTATTCACATGATATTTATCATAAATATTTGATGAGTCACTGGGAAACTGATATATATACTCAAAGCAACTCAGCTACAGGATTCAGAGAGTATTGGTTTGCAGCATTACATGACGGAATTGCTCTAATAAGCGAAAATTCCGGTAATGAAGCTCTACAATTCAATATCAATGCAGTCAATTTTAATAAATTCTCCTTCACAAAGCAGAATTATACATTAATTCTAAAGCCGTCTTATTATATAGGTGACGGCAGATATGCAAATAACGGCTGGCTTCAGGAAGTGCCGAATCCGGTTACAAAATCGGTTTGGGACAATTATGCAATGATGTCGCCGGCAACTGCCAAAGAATTGAGCGTCACCTACGGAGAAGATAAACTTAACCGTGTAGCAGATATGGTTGAAGTATCAGTATCAGGCAGAACTTTGAAACTGCCTGTTATGATTCAACCCGGCATGGCAGATAAAGTCATCGTCGTTGACCTTGGATACGGCAGAACGACCATAGGCGAAATCGGTAGAAACATCGGATTCAATGCCGGTGAGCTTATGTCTGCTAAAGGCGGAATATCACCTTGGATGTTTACCGGAGTGAATGTCAGTAAAACCGAAGGTCAATATGAACTCGTATCAACTCAAGAACATCATTCTTTAGATGAAGAGTTTGTAAAAGATTTTCATCTGAAGAGACATATTATCAATGAATATACTGTTCCTTTCTACACGGAATTTCGTAAAAAATACGATGCTGCGAAAATCAGACTCAAATCTGAATTTGCAGGCGATGAAGAAGCTTATAAGAAAGCACTCAAATCAGAAAAAATTCATCTCTTAGGGCATCATGAATATAAAACACATTCAATCACTCCTGACAGAGTCTATTCAGATGTAAAATGGGCGATGGCTATTGACCTGAATAAGTGTACAGCATGCGGAGCCTGTGTAACTTCTTGTAATGTAGAAAACAACATACCTATCGTCGGTAAAGAAGAAGTATCGAGGGGACGGGATATGCACTGGATGAGAATTGATACTTATTTCAGTGGTACACCCGATGCTCCTGTTACCAGCTTCCAACCGATGTTGTGTCAACATTGTGACAATGCTCCTTGCGAGAATGTATGTCCTGTAGTAGCTACAACACACAGCCCTGACGGATTGAACCAAATGACTTACAACAGATGTGTCGGTACTCGTTATTGTGCCAACAACTGCCCTTATAAAGTAAGAAGATATAACTTCTTTGACTTCAGAAATGATTTTGCTGATGGTTATTACAGACAAGATACTTTGGAACTCTTGAACAATCCTGAAGTAACAGTTCGTTCGAGAGGTGTGATGGAAAAATGCACATTCTGTACACAAAGAATACAGGAATCGCGTACCGAGGCAGCCAAAAATGGTCGTAAAATCAAAGACGGAGATGTGATTACTGCTTGTCAGGAAGCATGTCCTGCATCAGCCATTACATTCGGTGACATGAATAACCCTGAATCACCTGTATCAGGCCTTAGGGAACATCCTCTTGGCTACTTTGTACTTGAAACCATAAGCGTTAAACCTAATGTAACTTATATATCGAGATTGAGAAATATTGTAGCGGAGGAAAATCACGGTGAGCATTGAACTAACACATGAACCCTCTGTAATTGAAGGAAGACCGGCGTTAAAGACTATTGATGCTTCAATCATAAAGCCAATGAATAATCTGCCGGACAAAAGATTCTGGGCTGCTATGGGCTTAACCCTTACTATGCTCGGCATTGGTGCATTGGCACTTGGAATGTCCTTCTACAGAGGCTTGGGGCTTTGGGGTGTTAATAACCCCGTTGGCTGGGGATTCGCAATTATTAACTTCGTGTTCTGGGTTGGTATAGGACATGCGGGTACCCTTATCTCTGCCATTCTCTTTCTTTTCAGACAAAAATGGAGAACCGGTATAGCAAGATTTGCAGAGGGTATGACGATTTTTGCGGTTATGACAGCCGGTATATTCCCACTGATACACGTGGGAAGACCATGGCTTGCAGGATATTTATTCCCTTATCCCAACCAACATTCTTTATGGGTGAATTTTACCTCGCCTCTACTATGGGACGTATTTGCTGTATCAACTTATTTTACGGTTTCTTTTGTATTCTGGTACATAGGTCTTATACCGGATTTCGCTACTATGAGGGATAGGCTTGCTAATTCAACAATGGTTGAGAAAGTAAAGAAAACAGTTTACTCAGTGTTAAGCCTCGGCTGGAGATTTTCAAACCGTCATTGGTCTCATTATGAAATGATGTATCTTGTACTTGCCGGTTTTGCTACTCCACTTGTATTGTCGGTACACACAATAGTATCCTTTGACTTTGCAGTTTCAATCATGCCGGGTTGGCATACTACAATATTCCCACCTTACTTTGTAGCAGGTGCGGTATTTTCCGGTTTTGCCATGGTACAGAACGCACTGATAATTATCAGAAAAGTATATGATTTAGAGTATATCATTACTCTTGATACACTTGAAAAGATGAATAAAATCATTATCCTCACCGGTTTGATGGTAGGCTATGCTTATGGAATGGAATTTTTCATTGCATGGTACAGCGGACACGAAGTTGAGTCATTTGCTTTCGTCAACCGTGCTTTTGGTCCCTATGCTTGGGCATATTGGATAATGGTTAGCTGTAACGTAATAGCACCTCAGTTCTTCTGGATTAAGAAGCTTCGTACAAATATTCCATTTATGTTTATCATTGCCGTTCTTGTAAATGTCGGTATGTGGTTCGAGAGATTTGTAATTACGGTAACATCATTGTCGAGAGATTATCTCCCGTCAAGTTGGGCTTACTATGTACCAACAATCTATGATATCGGTATCTTGATAGGAAGCTTTGGTTGGTTCTTTACCTTATTGTTAATATTTACACGTACAATGCCGGTTGTATCAATTGCGGAAGTAAAGGCTGTCGTTGATGGCTCACAGCCAACACATCATGGTCTTGAACATCATTCGGAAGAGGGACACTAATATGGAAAATAATAAGATTTTACATTCGATGTCGGCTATTTTTACATCTCCGGATGATATAATGAAAGCAGCAAAGGAGATTGTCAAAGCCGGCTATACAAAATTTGATATTCATACTCCGTATCCTGTACACGGTATGGACGGAGCCATGAAGTTGAAACGCTCTCCTTTGGGTTATTTTGCATTTGCCTTGGGCGCTGTAGGTGCTATGTTAGCACTATTGCTGATGTGGAGCACTATGGTTGAAAGCTATCCGAACAATATTGGCGGTAAACCACTGTTCCCTCTGCCTGCTTTTATACCTGTTACTTTTGAAGTGACGGTATTATTAGCGTCTGTGGCAACTGTTGTTTCAATGATTGTGATATTTTTCAGATTTCCTAACAACAGTCACCCTTTGCATGATACACCGTATATGAAGAAAGTATCTTCAGATAAGTACGGTGCTGTTATTGAGTCTGATGACCCAAACTTTGACTTTGACAATGTGAAAGAATTTTTTACCGGATTAGGTGCAGAGACTGTTGAGCCGATTTATTTCGACAATGATGAGTTAAATGTCAAACACAATATATTCGAGCCGAAGTTCATCACAGGTCTTACAATAATTGCAATTACTGTCTCAGCTTTGACTTATTTCACTTTAAATAAATTGATTTTTATGGAACCGTTCAACTGGATGATGACACAACAAAAGTTGTCAGCACAGTCACCAAGCAATTTCTTCAAAGACGGATTTTCAATGCGTGAACCGGTAAGCGGTACAGTTGCAAAAAATAATATGCCGTATCTGTATTCCGACAGCGTTGATTTAGCCGAACAGGTTATGGTCAATCCTTTGGATGTAGATGATAAGAATTTAAACGTCGGCAAAGTGAAATATAACACTTATTGTAGTCCCTGTCACGATTACAATGGTAATGGTCAAGCCAGACTAAACGGACAATTTCCAAATCCTCCGAGCCTACATACCGACAAGGTAAGAAACTGGAAGGACGGAAGAATATTCCATATAATTACAGTTGGTCAAAATACTATGCCGGCTTATGCACAACAACTTTCAGATGAAGAACGCTGGCAGATAATTACATATATTAGAGCTTTACAGAGAGCTATGAATGCAACTGAGGAGGACATGAAATGAGTAATGCTCAGGACTTGATTTTATACGAAAAGAAAGCGATTCCGTCGAAGATACCATTAATTGGCTTAGCTCTGCTGGCTATTGGTGGCGGTCTTGCCGGTTACGGATTTTCTACTGATTCGATAAGAGCTTCTTACAGTCTTATTATAGTATTTATGACACTCTTCAGTGTCGGTTTCGGAGCATTGTTTTTAGTTGCTCTTGAATATATCGTCAATGCAGATTGGAGCGTACCTTTCAGAAGAATAACTGAAATTCTCGCCGGAGTATTGTTTATAGTGCCACTAGTGGCTATACCATTACTTATTAATCTTGACGAAATATTTACTTGGCTGAATCCTGAACTTGTCAATGCCGATAAATATGTCAAGGGGAAAACTCCGTATCTGAACGAGTCATTCTTTATGATTCGTAACATTGCAATTTTTGTGATTATGATTATCTTCTACTTCTTATTGGCAGGTCGCTCGTTTAAGCAAGATGTAACAAAGAATCCAAAATCGAGAAAAACATCGGCTAAATTATCGGCAATATTTATGCCTCTTTTTGCGATAAGTATTACAGTTGTTGCAATGGATTGGTTGATGAGTCTCGAGCCAAAATGGTTTTCTACCATCTTCGGTGTATATTATTTCGCAGGATCCGTTCTTGCTACATTGTCGGTATTGACTTTTGTTGTAATCAGTCTGAAAGATAATGGCTATCTCAGCAAATACATCAACGAAGACCATTACTATAATCTTGGCGGATTGATGTTTGCATTTACCAACTTTTGGGCTTACATTGCATTTAGTCAGTTCTTATTGATATGGTATGCAAACATTCCTGACGAAACATTATGGTATGTTGACAGAGGCGACGGCGGGTGGTTCATTATGTCAATCGCACTAATTTTCATAAGATTTGGTATTCCGTACCTTGCTCTGGTAACAAGACCTTCAAAGAGTAACCCATTCAGGCTGAAGATAATTTCCGTATGGGTTTTCCTTGCTCATATATTCGACTTGTACTGGGTGATAATGCCGGAATATACAAAACGCACAGGAGCTGAAGGACCCGTCTTTGGTTTAACAGAATTGTCCGTACCGCTTTTGATAGTAGGTGTATTGATGTTAGTTATCGGATTGATGTCGAAAAATAAAAATCTGATGACGGTTGGTGATCCGAAGTTCAAGAGCAGCCTTGAATTTCACTTATAATTCGGACTGAAAGTTCATTAAAATAATGATTGTTTCGTCTGAACTATATTGTTATTGAATATTGGTTAGATATTAAATTAAGCAAAAGTAAATTAGGTAAACACATGAATAATGTTCATAGACCTGAAGATGAAATAAAATTTGAGAATTTGATTAGGAATCCTCTGAGACTCTTCGGATTGGCTTATCCTTATTTTGCACTGCTGATAGTTGTCGGTGGTTTGTATTGGATGTTCAATTTGGACCAGGCTTACAAGAACAGCCTGAAGTCCGTAGTACTAATGCGGGATACTGTCGCTGAACCTGTACCGATGAAGAAAGGTTCTATTATGGAGGGAGTTGATATCAAGCTTGTCAGTATATCTACTCCTGAAATGGTTTCAAAAGGTGCAGAGTTATACAAAGCGAATTGTTCTTCATGTCATGGAGACAACGGCGACGGAAACGGTATAGCAGGTAAAGGTCTGAATCCTGTTCCGCGTAATTTTTTGAGCAAGGATGGTTGGAAAAACAGTGCCTCTATTTCAGGAATGTGGGCTACACTTGAAGAAGGTATACCCGGTAGTGGAATGGTAGCTTATGATTATCTTCCTGTTCTTGACAGATTCGCACTCATACACTACATACATTCTTTGATGAACGATTATCCGAAAGATTCAGAGAGTGATTTGAAAAATCTTGATATGGCTTATGCTTTATCTGAAGGTAAAGTTACTTCAAATCAAATACCTGTAGAATTAGCAATGAATAAAGTCAAATCAGACTTCAAGTTACTGAACGATAAAGCAGGTACTTTTGAAAAGTATTTACTGTTTTATCGCAATGAGCCGGGCGCTAAGCTTGTGCTGGAGAATGCGGCGGATAATCACAGGTTAATTATGTCTTTATTAAAAAACGACAGCTGGATGAACAATCAGAAAGATTTTGCCAGAGATTTAGCTGCTAATCTGAATACCAATGGTTTCAAAGCCAGCGTACTTATGTTGAATACCACTGAACTATCACTTATGCACGATTTTCTGATAAAAACATATTCTAAATTATAATCTAAATGAAATATAAATTTGTTGTTTTGTTTTTAATGTTTTGTACTGCGTTCACCGCTTATTCCGATAAGCCGCTTGAAGTGGGTATAGAACACGAAAAAAAATTGGGCGGTACTCTGCCACTGGATTTACAGTTTCGTAATTCGGACGGTAAAGTAATGAATCTCAAAGATATTATAAATAAGCCTACTGTACTTGCTCTCGTATATTACAGATGTCCGGGAATTTGCAGCCCCTTGTTGACAAGTCTCGGTGAAGTAATGGATAAAGCGGATGTACAGCCCGGGAAGGATTATCAAGTATTGACAATAAGCTTCGATACGAGAGAAACGTATGATATTGCCGATAGATGGAAGAAAAACTATCTTGAAGGTATGAATCGTACCATAGCCCCCGAAGATTGGTTTTTTATGGTTGGCGACAGCACAAATGTTGCCAAAATCACCGATGCCGTAGGATTCAGATATAAGTCCGATGGAAAAGATGATTATATACATTCCGGTGCATTGATAATGATTTCTCCGGAAGGGAAAATAACTCGTTACCTGTTGGGTACAAGTTATCTTCCATTTGATTTTAAAATGGCTATTATTGAAGCAAGCAAAGGTATTGCATCACCACCTATAACTAAGCTGCTTGCTTATTGTTTCAGTTATGATCCTGACGGAAAAAAATACGTATTCAATTTCAACAAGGTTGCAGGTACTGTTATATTTCTCGGGGTCGGCATTTTCTTTGTAGTTTTACTTGTAAAGGGTAGAAAGAAAACAAATTCGGGAGTTCAAAATGGCTGACCATACAGCAGTAGCCGGTAACGGCAATTATGTTGACTTTTATAATTACAAGGGTAAATACTCAGGTATTTTTAGCTGGATTCTTTCTGTTGACCATAAGAGAATCGGGCTTTTGTACTTATTTTCCATGATTACATTTTTCCTTGTAGGAATGACGCTTGGCTTCTTCATGCGTCTCGAGCTTTGGTCCACCGGCAGAGATATTATGGGTCCACAAACCTATAATGCCTTATTTACTCTGCATGGTATAATAATGATATTCCTGGTTATTATTCCCGGAATACCGGCAGGATTCGGTAATTTTTTCCTTCCAATTCAAATTGGAGCGGAAGACGTATCGTTTCCCAAGTTAAATTTAACATCCTGGTATCTCTATACAATAGGCGGCCTTATGGCTGTAGTTTCCTTATTTATAGGTGGCGGACCTATTGATACAGGTTGGACTTTTTATGCACCTTACAGCATAAGAACCGGAACAGAAGTTATCCTGCCTCTGTTTGCAGCGTTCATATTGGGATTTTCATCCATACTTACCGGATTAAACTTTGTAACTACGGTACACAGGTTGAGAGCACCGGGCATGAGCTTTTTCAAGATGCCTCTCTTTGTTTGGTCCTTATATTCAACTGCTTGGATTCAGGTTATCGGTACTCCGGTAATCGGTATTACTATCATTCTTGTAATTTTGGAGCGTGCCTTTGGTATCGGTGTATTTGACCCTGCTTTAGGCGGTGACCCGATATTGTTCCAGCACTTATTCTGGATATACTCACATCCTGCAGTTTATATAATGATTTTACCTGCGATGGGTGTTGTTTCAGAAATTATACCGACATTTTGTCGAAAAACAATTTTTGGCTACGGAGCAATTGCAATGTCTTCAATTGCCATAGCATTTGTAGGTACACTCGTCTGGGGACACCACATGTTTACCTCCGGTATGAGTGATGAGTCTCGTTGGATATATTCATTTCTGACATTCATTGTGGCACTGCCGTCCGGGGTCAAGATATTTAATTGGGTAGCAACGATGCACAAAGCATCAATAAAGCCGGAGACACCTTTTCTCTATGTGATGGCATTTATCTTTTTGTTCTCAATAGGCGGACTGACCGGTCTCGTACTTGGTGCCTTGGCGACTGACGTGCATTTACATGATACTTACTTTGTAGTAGCACACTTCCACTATGTAATGTTCGGGGGAACGATATTCATCTTCTTTGCCGGTTTACATTATTGGTTCCCAAAAATGTTTGGCAGGATGTATAATTCGAAGATTGCAAATACTGCTCTT
>Ga0172382_10008376_pt1 | contig 14421 bp, 8 predicted proteins | sample Leawel138RmetaG_FD_122245 | JGI IMG/M metagenome (GOLD analysis project Ga0172382, IMG submission 122245) | Leachate microbial communities from a municipal landfill in Southern Ontario, Canada - Leachate well 138R metaG | ecosystem: Engineered > Solid waste > Landfill > Unclassified | place...
CTGCCTATGTAGAAGAACGCCGTCACGTCGGAAACGCGCGCCGCCTGCTGCATGTTGTGGGTCACGATGATGATGGTCAGGGCGTTCTTGAGTTCGTGGATCAGCTCCTCGATCTTCTGGGTGGCGATGGGGTCCAGGGCGCTGGCGGGCTCGTCCATGAGCAGCACCTCGGGCCGCACGGCCAGAGCCCGGGCGATGCACAGGCGCTGCTGCTGCCCGCCGGACAGGCCCAGGGCCGATTCGTGCAGCCGGTCCTTGACCTCCTCCCACAGGGCGGCCTGGTGCAGGCTCTGTTCCACGCGCTCGGCTATCTCGCCCTTGCCCCTCCAGCCGTTGACCCGCAGCCCGTAGGCCACGTTCTCGAAAATGGTCTTGGGAAAGGGGTTCGGCTTCTGGAAGACCATGCCCACCTGGCGGCGCAGGTCCACCACGTCGAGCTTGGGGTCGTAGATGTCCTTGCCGTCCAGGGCCACGAGGCCCTCCACCCGCGTTCCGGCTATGAGGTCGTTCATGCGGTTCAGGCAGCGCAGGAACGTGCTCTTGCCGCAGCCCGAGGGGCCGATGAGCGCCGTGACGCGGTTCTCGCCGAAGGCCAGGTCGATGCCCTTGAGGGCCTTGAAGTCGCCGTAGAAGAAGTCGAGCTTCTCCGCGATCATCTTCACGTTTTCTGCCATGTTCGTTCTTTCCTGCCTTGATGCGGAGCCGGGGCCCCGGTGTTGGATGCGCTATGCGGGGTCGTTGCCGCCGGAGGCGTCGACGGGCATGGTGAAACGGAAAACCGAGCCGGTGTCGGCGTCCTGGCGGGGCTCCACCCAGATGCGTCCGCCCAGCCGCTCGACGATATGCTTGCAGATGGCCAGCCCCAGGCCGCTGGAGCCCCCGCAGTGCTTGCCGCGGTGTTTCTCCACCCGGTAGAAGCGCTCGAAGATGCGCGCGGCCTCCTCCTTGGGGATGCCGGGGCCGAAATCGCTGACCCCGAAGACCACCTCGCCCGACCCCGGCCCCTGCGGGGGCCCCGGAGCCCAGTCCACGGCCACCTCGGAGTTCTCGGGGCCGTACTTGATGGCGTTCTCCACCAGGTTGCGGAACACCTGCACCAGCCGGTCGTAGTCCGCGCGCACATGGGCCCCGCCCTCGGGCAGGGCGCTGGCCAGGCGGATGCCCTTGGCCTGGGCCAGGGGCTCGCAGGTGCGCAGGGCCTCGGCCAGGGCGTCGGCGGCGCTCACGCGCTCGGGGCTGAACCGCTGCCGCCCGCTCTCCAGGCGCGACAGGTGCAGGAGATCCTCGACCATCTTGGCCATGTGGTCGGCGTTCTTGAGGATTATCTCCAGAAATTTCTGGGCCGTCTGGCCGTCGGCCTTGGGGTTGGTCAAAAGGGTTTCGGAGTAGCCCTTGATGGTCGTCAGGGGCGTGCGCAGCTCGTGGGACACGTTGGCCACAAAATCGCGGCGCACGCGCTCCAGGCGCTTGAGCTCGGAGATGTCGTGGAAGACGATGATCGCCCCCAGCCCGCGTTCCCCGGGGTTCAGGGGCACGATGGTCACGTCGTAGATGCGGTCCTTTTCGGGCTCGATCTGGATGGTCTGCGGCCCGGGAACGTCCACATCCCCGGCCACGGCGCGGTCGCAGGCGGCCTGCAACTCGGGGGAAAGCACGATCTCCAGCGGCCTGCGGCCCACGAACAGCGTGGCGTCGGGGAAGATGCGCACCAGGGCCCGGTTCACCTTGAGGATACGCCCGCTTCCGGACAGAACCATCAGGCCCTCGCGCATGCCGTCGAGGATGGCCTCCAGCTCCAGGGCCTGCTCGGTGATGGTCGAAATCTGGGAATTGATGTTCCCGGCCATGGTGTTCACGGCCCGGGCCAGGGGCTCGAACTCGCCGCCCGGGAAAAAGCGCATCCGCTTGTTGTAGTCGCCCTGGCCGATGGCCTCGGCCACGTCGATCATCTCCTTGATGGAGCGGCCCATGGTCCGCGCGAGGATCACCGAGAGCACGAAGGCCATGCCCAGTGCCAGCCCGAAGACCACCAGGAAATTCTGTTGCAGGCGCTCAAGGCGCGACCGGATGCCCGCATAGGGCACCGCCAGGCGCAGGACGCCGTCGGGCACACCCAGCACGCCCCGCACCCGCTTGGCCGCGTAGAGCATGTCCTTGTCCAGGGTGGCGCTGAAGCGCTGGCTCAGGCCGTAGTCGCCGCGCTCGGCGTCCAGCACCTCGGGGCGCATGGCGTGGTTGTCCAGGTCCGGCACCTGGGAGTAGGCCATGTGCGAGTCGGCCACCACGCGCCCGCCCTCGGTGATGTACGTCACCCGGGCCTCCAGGCGCAGGCCCAGGTTCGTCAGCCAGTCGTGCAGGTCCTGCTCGCCGGAGAACCCGCCGTGCTGCTGCATGAGCAGCGCAGCCAGGCGCAGCTCGCGGATGGCCCCGGCCTGGGCGTCGTCCAGGATCTCGCCGCGGAAGAGCTGGCGCGCGTAATACGCGGGCAAAAGCAGCGCCAGCATGATGACGACGGCGAAGGACAGCAGCAGGCGGGTCCGAAATGGCGTGGTTCTGTGCATGGGCGGCCCCGGTTCCCGTTCCCTATTCCTTGAAGCGGTAGCCCACGCCGCGCACGGTCTCGATGAGCGCGGCGTGGTCGCCGAGCTTCTGGCGCAGGCGGCGCACATGGGTGTCCACCGTGCGGGCGTAGCCCTCGAACTCGTAGCCCCAGACCGAGGTCAGGAGCTGGTCGCGGGTGCGCACGCGCGGGCTTGTGCGCAGCAGCTCGGACAGCAGCTTGAACTCCGTGGCCGTCAGGCCGACCTCCTGGCCCTGGATGAAGACCTTGTGGGCCTCCAGATCGATGGACAGGCCGTCGCGCTCCATGGTCGCCCGCTCGGCGGGCTGGCCCGTGCTGCGGCGCAGCACCGCGCGCACGCGCAGCAGCAGCTCGCGGAAGCTGAACGGCTTGACCACATAGTCGTCGGCGCCAAGCTCCAGGCCGACGATGCGATCCACCTCCTCGCCGCGCGCCGTGAGCATGACCACCGGGATCTGGGCCGTCTCGGCGTCGCGCTTGAGGGCCTTGCACACGTCGAACCCGTCCATGCCCGGCAGCATCAGGTCCAGCAGCACGATGTCGGGCCGCAGGCGCCGGGCCAGCGCCAGCCCGTCGCGCCCGTCGCCCGAGGTATGCACGTCGAACCCGGCGGACTCGAAGTTGAATTGCAGGAGGTTCAGGATGTCCTCCTCGTCCTCGACGATCAGAACCGTTTCCTTGGTCATGTCAGGCACTCCTAGGCTGTCGCCCGTTCCGTGGCCTGGGCCGTTAAACCCCCCTGCGGTGACGAACGTATTGTCGGGCTGTGACAAATGCGTGACATTTCTCACTTGTGCCGCCAATATACCGGACTTTTTGGAAAAAGAAAGTTCATCCAATCGTAAAGAAAACCCGGCCATGAAAAAAAGCCCGGACGCGGGACGCGGCCGGGCGGCGAAGAAGGGGCCCCGGGCCCCGCCGAGGGCGGGGCTCAGCCCGCCAGCAGCTCGCGGGCCAGGGCCTGGCCCTGGGCGCCGCCGCCCGCCATGCGCGCCAGTTCGTCGAACACCTCCTGCCCCGCCAGGGGTACGCAGCGCACCGACGTGGCGCCGTCCGCCACTTCCTTGCGGACCATGAAATGCCGCCCGGCCAGGGCCGCCAGCTGCGGCCAGTGGGTGATCAGAATGACCTGCTGGCGCGCGGCCAGGGCCGCCACGCGCCGCCCCACGCTGGTCAGCGTCAGCCCGCCGATGCCCGCGTCCACCTCGTCGAAAAGCAGCGTGGGCATGGCCTCGCGGGTGAGCAGCCCCACCAGGGCCAGCAGGAAGCGCGACAGCTCGCCGCCCGAGGCGATGCGGTCCAGGGGCTGGGGCGCCTGCCCGGGGTTGGGCGTCCACATCATGCGCGCCCGGTCCTCGGCGAGCCCGGGGTGGACCTCCACGGGGGCGAATTCGAAGGCCACGCCCACCTCCTGGGCGAAGCCCAGCCCGCGCAGCTCCGCCGCCAGGGCCCCGGCCAGCTCGCGCCCGGCCTCGCGCCGCGCCGCGCCCAGGGCCGCGAGCACCTCGCCCAGGGCCCGGGCCAGCTCGGTCTCGCGCCGGTCCAGGCCCTTCATATCCAGGGCGCAGGAATCCAGGAACGACAGGTTCTCCGCGATCTCGGCCCGGAAGTCGATGATCTCCTCCAGGCTGCGCCCCAGCTTGCGCCGCAGCCGCGACAGCTCGAACAGGCGCGCCTCGACGGCCTCGGCGTCGAAGCCGCCGCCCGCCTCGCGCTCCTCGCGCCGCAGCCGCCCGTCCAGCTCCAGAAGCCGCTGGCGGAAATCCTCCAGGGTCTCGGCCTCCTCGGCGTAGCCCGGGTCCACCGCCGCCAGGGCCAGCACCTCGCGCGCCAGCGCCCCGGCCCGCTCCAGCAGCCCGCCCTCGCCGTGCAGGGCGTCCAGCGCCCCGTCGATACACCGGCGCACATGCTCCTCGTCCCTGAAGGCCCGCTTGCGCTCCAGGAGTTCGGCCTCCTCCCCGGGCTGCGGGTCGACCTTTTCGATCTCCCGGCCCTGGTATTCCAGGAACTCGCGCCGCTCCTGGAGCGAACGCACCCGCGCGTCCAGCTCCCCGCGCCGCGCCGCGACCTCGCGCAACTCCGCCAGCAGCGCGTCGCGCCGCTCCAGCAGCCCCCGGTCGGGCAGGAACGCGTCGAGCATCCGCCCCTGGTACGCCGGGGACAGCAGGCGCTGCTGCCCGTGCTGGCTGGTGTGCCACACCAGCCGCGAGCGCAGATCGCGCACGGCCTCCTGCGAGCTCAGGGAATCGTTGACGAACAGCCGGCTGCGGCCCGTGGCCGCCACCAGCTCGCGGCGGATGACCAGCTCCCCGCCATCGGGCCCCTCCTCGTGGAACAGGGCCTCGACCACCGCGCGATCCCTGCCGGGGCGGACCATGTCCGCCTCCAGCCGGTCGCCCAGCAGGAAGCCCAGCGCCCGCATGACGAAGCTCTTGCCCGCGCCCGTCTCGCCCGTGAGCACATTCAGCCCGGCGGCGAATTCCAGCTCCAGGTCCTCGATGAGCGCGAGGTTATGTATGCGCAGAAATTCCAGCATGGTTCACCCGGCCCGCACACTATCCGAGCCCCAGGCCGAGGGCAAGGGGCGCCCGCGCGGCGCAGCGGCCCGCACGCCCCTTGACTGCCCGCGCCAACGACCTATTTTTCCGGCACTATCTCAACAGGGAGGACCATGCAATGGCCGCGAAAAAGAGCACCCGCCAGTTCAAGGCGGAAATCTCGCAACTGCTGGAGATCATCACCCACTCCATCTACACCAACCGCGAAATCTTCCTGCGCGAACTGGTGTCCAACGCCTCCGACGCCCTGGACAAGCTGCGCTTCATGCAGTCCAGCGGCGCCGCCCTGGCCGATCCCGACGCGCCCCTGGAGATCCGCATCACCCCCGACAAGGACGCCCGGACCCTGACCATCGCCGACACCGGCATCGGCATGACCCGCGAGGAGCTGGTGGACAACATCGGCACCATCGCCCACTCCGGGTCCGCCGAGTTCATGCGCCGCGCCGCCGAGCAGGGCGCGGGCAGCGCGGATTCCATCATCGGCCGCTTCGGCGTGGGCTTCTACTCCGTGTTCATGGTCGCCGACGAGGTGCGCATCACCACCCGCGGCGCCGACCCCGGCGCCAGCCCCGTACGCTGGATCAGCTCCGGCACCGGCAGCTACACCATAGAGGACCTGGACGCCGACGCCCCGCGCGGCACGAGCATCGAGATCCAGCTCAAGCAGGACGCCGCCGACTTCGCCGACCCCGAGACCCTGCGCCGGATCATCCGCGCCCACTCCAATTTCATCGGTTTCCCCATCCTGCTGGCCGGCGAGCGCGTGAACACCACCCCCGCCCTGTGGCGCGAGCCCAAGTTCCAGATCGGGAAAGAGCGCTACGACGAGTTTTACACCTTCCTGACCTACGACTCCAAGCCGCCCCTGGAGCACCTGCACGTCGCCGTGGACGCCCCCGTGCAGTTCACCGGGCTGCTCTTCATTCCCGACGCGCCCTCGGGCTCCTTCTTCGAGGACCCCGACAACTACGGCCTGGACCTCTACGTCCGCCGCGTGCTCATCGACCGCCGCCACAAGGAGCTCATCCCCCAGTACCTCGGCTTCCTGCGCGGCCTGGTGGACACCGAGGACCTGCCCCTGAACATCTCGCGCGAAACCCTCCAGGAGAACCTGCTGGTGGGCAAAATCCGCCAGACCCTGACCAAGCAGGCCCTGGCCATGCTCGCCCGCCTCGCCGAGGACCAGGAGCGCTACGCCACCTTCTGGCGCCATCACGGCAAGGTTCTCAAGCTCGGCTACTCCGACTACGCCAACCGCGACCAGTACGCCGCCCTGCTGCGCTTCAACTCCTCCACCCACGACGACGCCGCGGGCCTGACCTCCCTGGCCGACTACAAGGCCCGCGCCAAGGACGGCCAGACCGCCATCTACTACATCTCCGGCCCCAGCCGCGAGGCCGTGCGCCTCAACCCGCACCTGGAGATCTTCGCCCAGCGCGGCATCGAGGTGCTCTACTGCTTCGAGCCCGCCGACGAGTTCATCCTCGACTCCCTGGGCACCTTCGACGGCATGACCCTGACCCCGGCCGAAAAGGCCGACCCCGCGGACCTCGAACGCTTCCCCGCCCAGGACGCCGCCGCCGGGGACGGCCCCGAGGCCGAGCCCGCCGACCCCGAGGCCTTCGAGGCCATGCTGCGCGCCGCGAAGCAGGCCCTGGGCGAGCGCGTCCAGGACGTGCGCGCCTCGCGCCGCCTCAAGGACAGCCCGGCCTGCCTGGTCAGCCCCGACGGCGCCATGTCCTCCCAGATGGAAAAATACATGCGCATCATGACCAAGGACACGACCCCGCCCGTCAAGGTCATGGAGCTCAACCGCGACCATCCCCTGGTACGCAACCTGCTGCGCATCCACAGCCACGACGGCGACGACGCCTTCTTCCGCGCCAGCGTGGAGCAGCTCTACGAGTCCGCCCTGCTGCTGGACGGCTATCTCGCCGACCCCCACGCCCTGGTGGCCCGCGTGAACAGGCTCCTGGAACAGGCCAGCGGCTGGTACGCCGAGATCAAGCGCCTGTAGCCGCCGCCCGCCGCCCGCCCCGGGCCGCGGGGCGGGCGGCGGACCCGGCCGGGCAAAACGCCGCCGGGCCGGATTCCCCAAGGGGGGAGTCCGGCCCGGCGGCGTTCGTGCTCCGGGCGGGGGCCGCCCGGCCCGTCCCCGCCCCCGCGGGGACGCGGGGGCGGGGACGACGGGGGCGCGGCGCGCCCCGCTCCGACAGCCTAGTTGATGACCAGGGCCTCGTTCTTGCGCCCGATGGAGACGTAGAGCTTGGACAGGGCGATCTGGTAGTCCGCCAGGGCGGAGGTCAGCCCGGCCTCGGCCTTGGTCAGGCGCTCCTGGGCGTCGAGCACGTCGGTGTTGGTGCCCACCTGGGCCTGGTAGCGCGCCACGGCCATGCGGTAGCTCTCGCGGGCGGCCTCCAGGGCCTTGCGGCTGACCTTGATGCTCTCGGCGGCCTTGCCCACGGCGAGGTGGTTGGCCTTGACCTCGTACAGGGCCTCCTGGCGGGTGTTCATCTCGGTTTCCAGGAGGCTCTTGATCTGCTGGTCGGCCTGCTGGCTGGCGTAGTAGGTCTTGCCCCACTCGAAGAAGGTCCAGGACACGCCCACGGAGGCGGACCAGGCGCTATATTCGGTGCGCGTGCGGTCGGAGCCCGCCGCGTCGGGGCCGGTGCCCATGGAGGACCAGTCGAAATCGGCGCCGAGCTTGGGATAGAAGGCGCTGTCCACGATGTTCTTGTCCTTGGCGGCGATTTCCACGCCCTTGCGGGCGATCTGCAGGTCGGGGCGCGCGGCCAGGGCCGAGTTCACGGCCTCGTCGAGGCTGAGGGTGCAGGGCGCGTATTCCAGGGCGCCCCGGTAGTCCACGTCGGCGTGCAGGTCCAGGTCGAGCAGGGTGTTCAGCCGGGCGACCTGGGTGTCCACGCTGTTCTTGGCCTGGAGCAGGGCCTCCTGGGCAGTGGCCAGGTCCACCTCGGCCTGGAGCACGTCCAGGCGCGGCTTGAGCCCGACCTCATAGAAGGCGGTGGTCACCTTGAGCTGCTCCTCCAGCCGCGCCACGGAGTCCTCGGCGCTGCGCACGTCCTCGCGGGCCTTGAGCAGGGCCAGGAAATTCTGCTGCACGGTGCCGATGACGACCAGCTCGTTCCGGGTCAGGGCCAGCTCGGCGCTCTGGCGGGCCAGCTCGGCGCGCTGGTAGGTCGAGAGCACGGCGAAGCCGGTGAACAGATCCTGGTGCAGGTTCAGGGAGGTGGAGAAATACTTGGCGTCGGTGGTGTCCACGTCGCGGGTGGGCTTGGTGTGGTCCTTGACGGTGTAACCGTAGGTCACCGTGGCCGAGGGCAGGAAGCTGCCCCGGGCGGACTTGCGGCCCTGCTCGGCGCCCAGCAGATCGTGGCGCGCGGCACGCATGGAGGGGTTGTCGGACAGGGCCCGCTCCACGGCCTGTTTCATGGTCAGCACGTCCTGGGCCGAGGCGACGCCGGGGGCCCAGGCCGTCAGGGCCAGGGCGGCGCAGAACAGCACAGCGGCCAGGGCCGCGCGGGCGGTCTTTCTGGTATGCATCCGTTTGTCTTCCTTGTTTGTTTCCGTATACACGCGTTTCAAACGTAAGTGTTTGATCACACTGCTGAAGTGTCGGACTACAATGCATTGCCCGGGCCGACGTGTCAACACCCGCCCGCCGCCGCAACCGGTTTCCTCATGTCCGGCCGTAAAGTCGGCAAAGATGCCGCAGCTTTTGGGCCAGGGCCGGAGTCAGGTCGCGGGCACCAAGACGCCAGGCCCAGTTTCCTGCGGGCACCGAGGGCGTGTTCATCCGCGCCCCGGAGCCCAGGCCCAGCAGGTCCTGCGCGGGGATCACGGCCAGGTGCGCCGGGGACAGCAGGGCCAGCCGGATCAGGGTCCAGGCCGCTTCGTCCGCCTCCGGCAGGCGGCCCAGGTAGTCGGCCAGGGCCGCGCGCCCGCCCGGGCCCAGCTCGTCGTCGAACCAGCCCCGGGTGGTGTTGTTGTCGTGGGTGCCGGTGTAGACCACGCTGGCGCGGCTGTGGTTGTGCAGGGCGTTGGCGCTGTCGGGCGCGTCGGGCCCCAGGCCGAACTGGAGCACACGCATGCCCGGCAGGCCGAAGGCGTCGCGCAGGGCCAGCACGTCGTCGGTGATGAGCCCCAGGTCCTCGGCCAGCAGGGGCAGCCCGGGGAAGCGGGCCCGGGCTGCGCGCAGGAAGCCCTCGCCGGGGCCGGGCTCCCAGCGCCCCTCGCGGGCCGTGGCCGCGCCGGGCGGCACCGCCCAATAGGCGGCCAGGGCCCGGAAATGATCCAGACGCACAAGGTCGGCCCAGGCCAGGTTGTGCCCCAGGCGCGACAGCCACCAGGAATAGCCGTCGGCGGCCTGGGCCTGCCAGTCGTAGACCGGGTTGCCCCAAAGTTGGCCGTCGGCGCTGAAGTAGTCCGGCGGAACCCCCGCCACCACGGTGGGTTGCAGGTCCGCGTCCAGGCGGAAGCAGCCCGGGTGGGCCCAGACGTCGGCGCTGTCCAGGCAGGGATAGAAGGGCAGGTCGCCGATGATGCCCACCCCGCGCGCGGCGCAGTGGCGGCGCAGGGCCGCCCATTGGCTGAAGAACAGGTACTGGGAGAAGCGCACGGCGTCCAGCTCCGGGGCGGCGTCGCGGCGCAGGGCGGCCAGGGCGGCGGGGTCGCGGCGGCGCAGGGGCTCGGGCCAGGCGTTCCAGGGCGCGCCGCCCTGCCGGGCCTTGAGCACGGTGAAGCAGGCGTAGTCGTCCAGCCAGGCCGGACCGTGGGCGGCGACGAAACGCGCAAAGCCCTCGTGGGCCGCCAGCCGGGGCCGGGCCCGCTCGAAGGCCAGGCCCAGCAGGGCCTCGCGATGGGCCTGGGCCGCCGCGAAATCCGCGCGCCCCCCGGCCGCCGGGGCCGGGCCGGGCAGCCCGCCCAGGTCGGCCAGGCGCAGCCAGCCTTCGGCGGCCAGGGCCTCGGGGCTGATCAGCAGCGGGTTGCCCGCGAACAGCGAGGGGCTGCTGTAGGGCGAGTTGCCCATGACCGTGGCCGTGGGGTTCAGGGGCAGGATCTGCCACCAGCGCTGCCCGGCGGCGTGCAGGAAATCCACGAACTCCCGGGCGGCGGAGCCCATATCGCCCACGCCGTAGGCCGCGGGCAGGCTGGTGACGTGCAGCAGCACGCCCGAGGCGCGGGGACGCGGCGCGGCGGCCACGGCTCAGCCCTCGTGCCGGAAGAACAGCGCGGCCAGGGGGGGCAGGTGGATGGCCAGGCTGTGGTCCCGGCCGTGGGCCGGGACGGCCTCGGTGGCGAGCCCGCCCAGGTTGCCCTGCCCCGAGCCGCCGTAGGTCCCGGCGTCGGAATTGAGCACCTCGCGCCAGAAGCCCGGGGCGGGCACGCCCATGCGGTAGCCCGGGCGCGGCACAGGGGTGCAGTTGAACACGCAAAGCACCTGCGGCGCGCCCTCCTCGCCGTGCGCCGCGCGGCGCACGAAGCCCACCACCCCGCTTTCGGCGTCGCGGCAGTCCATCCACTCGAAGCCCTGGGGCTCGAAGTCCACGGCGTGCAGGGCGCGTTCGACGCGGTACACGCGGTTCAGGTCGCACACGAAGTCCCACACGCCCTTGTGGGCGGGCTCGCCCAGAAGATGCCATTCCAGCTCGCCGTCGTGGTTCCATTCCGGCACCTGGGCCATTTCCGCGCCCATGAACAGGAGCTTCTTGCCGGGATGGGCGTACATGAAGGCCAGCAGGAGGCGCAGCCCGGCGCATTTGGCCCAGCGATCCCCGGGCATGCGCCCGTAGAGCGAGCCCTTGCCGTGGACCACCTCGTCGTGGGACAGGGGCAGGGTGAAATTCTCCTGGAAGGCGTACCAGATGCCGAAGGTCAGCTTGTCGTGGTGGTACTTGCGGAAAACCGGGTCCTGGCCGAAGTAGGCCAGGGTGTCGTGCATCCAGCCCATGTTCCACTTGAGCCCGAAGCCCAGCCCGCCCACCCAGGTCGGCCGCGAGACCATCGGCCAGGCCGTGGACTCCTCGGCCACGGTCTGCACGTCGGGATACTCGCGGTACACGGCCTCGTTCAGGTCGCGCAGAAAGCCGATGGCCGCCAGGTTCTCGCGCCCGCCGAACTCGTTGGGCACCCACTGCCCGGGCTCGCGCGAGTAGTCCAGGTAGAGCATGGAGGCCACGGCGTCCACGCGCAGGCCGTCGGCGTGGTAGCGGTCCAGCCAGAACAGGGCGCTGGAGATCAGGAACGAACGCACCTCGTGCCGCCCATAGTTGAATATGGACGAATCCCAGTCGGGGTGCCAGCCCTGGCGCGGGTCGGCGTGCTCGTAGAGGTGCGTGCCGTCGAAGCGCCACAGGCCGTGGGCGTCGCTGGGGAAATGCGAGGGCACCCAGTCCAGGATCACGCCGATGCCCTCGCGGTGCAGGGCGTTGACCAGGTTCATGAACTGCTGGGGCGAGCCGTGGCGGCTGGAGGGCGCGAAATAGCCGGTGGTCTGGTAGCCCCAGGAGCCGAAGAAGGGATGCTCCATCACGGGCAGGAACTCGACGTGGGTGAAGCCCAGGGCCTTGACGTAGCCGGGCAGCTGCCCGGCCAGCTCGTCGTAGTGCAGCGAGCGCCAGCCGTCGCCGTGGTCGCGCCGCCAGGAGCCCAGGTGGACCTCGTAGACGCTCATGGGCGCGTCCAGCGCGTTGGCCCGGCCCCGGGCCGCCATCCACTCGCCGTCGCTCCAGCCGTAGTCCAGGTCCCAGACCACCGAGGCCGTGGCCGGGGGCGACTCCCAGAGCAGGGCGAAGGGGTCGCCCTTTTCCAGGCAGGCCCCGCCGTCCGCCGTCTCGATGCGGTATTTGTACTGCGCGCCCCGGCCCACGCCGGGCAGAAAGCCCTCCCAGACGCCCGAGCCGTCCAGGCGCGGGGCCAGGGGCAGGGTCTCGCCCCAGGCGTTGAAATCGCCCGCCACGCCCACGGCCCGCGCGCTGGGCGCCCAGACCGCGAAATGCGTGCCGTCCCGCCCGTCCACCGTGCGTGGATGCGCGCCGAACTTCTCGTAGAGCCGGGAATGCCGCCCCTGGCGGAACAGGTAGATGTCGTGGTCCGTCAGGGTGCTGACCCCGTGGACCACCCGGTGCGCGCTCACGGTGGAGGCCTCCTCGGCGCCGGACGGCGCCAGGGTGCAAAACTACCCCGCCCCGGGCGCGAAGTCCAGCCGCGCCGGGGCTACAGCGTGGCCAGCAGCTTGCGCGCGCCCTCGTGGTTCGGGTCCAGCTCCAGGGTCCGGCGCAGGAACTGCGCGGCCTCCCGGGGCCTGCGGCCGTTGGCGCACATCACGCCCATGTTGAACGAAAGGGTCGGCGAGTCCGCCCCGAACTCCGGCGCCAGGCGGATCACCTGCTCCAGCGCGCGCATGGCCTCGCCGTGGCGGCCGCCCTCGGTGTAGGCCACGGCGGTGTTGAAGTGCAGGTTCTCGTCCTCGGGGGATATCTTCAGCGCCTGGCCGTATTCGGACACGGCGTCCTGCCAGCGGCCCTGGCGGCGCAGGGCGATGCCCAGGCGGTTGAAGGTCTCGATGTCCGACTTGCGCAGCTGCCCGCCCTTGGCGTCGATGATGGAGCGGAAGAACCGCTCGGCCGTGGCCGGGGCCTTGTCCAGGCACTTCTCGGCGATGCTGCGCTTGACCTCCTCGATCATGGCCTGGGCCTCGCGCTTGGCGTTGGCCACGGCCTGCTCGAAAAGCTCCTCGGCGGCCTCCGCGTTGCCGAACTCCAGGTGGATCTCGCCCATGCTGATCTTGCGCTCCACGTTGAGCGGCGAGAGGCGGTCGAGCTTCTGCAAATAGGTGAGCTGCCGCTCCAGGTCGCCCTCGTCCCGGTACAGCTCGGCCAGCTTCTTGAGCGGCTCCAGGTACAGCGCGGCGCCCTTGTGCGCCTCGGCGTAGGCGCCCTCGGCCTGCGCCACCTCGCCCTTGCCCTTGTACGCGTCGCCGCGCACCATGAGCGCCGCGGCGCTGCCGGGCTTGAGCTTCAGTATCTTGTCCGACAGCGCGATGGCCTCGTCGTACATGCCCTTGGCGAGGTAACCCTTGGCCGTGTCGATGAACTGCCCGATCTTGCCCTGGGGCCGCAGGGTGAAGGCCAGCTTCTCGATGAGCGTATCCATGGACACCGGCTTGGTGATGAAGTTGCCCACCCCGATCTCATGCAGCAGGATGAGCACCTGGCGCTCCACTTCCGAGGTCAGCACAACGATGTGCATGTCCTCGTGCAGTGCCTTCAGCGTGCGCACGAAAGGCAGGGTGTTGCGGTTGTCCAGCACCCGCTCGATAAGCAGCAGGATCTTCTTGTCCTTGAAGTACGGCGTCTTGATCTCGGAGAGGAACTTGTGCTCCTCCCCCAGGCTGCGGATGCGGTCCGTGCCGATGACCAGTTCCTTGTTCAAGGTCTGGCGGTACATCTTGAGAAACAACGGATCGTGGCTGATGGCGAAAAAGCAGCCGTTGTCCTTGGCCGCAAAGTCCACGATGGTCTTCTCGTACTGCCGAAAACGCGCCCTGTTCTGCTCTGCCACTGCCCTCGCGCTCCTTGCCTGTCCGCGTTGATCGTCTGCTGGCCCCCGGGCGGGCGCTGCGCCCGCCCCCGGCCAAATCTGTCCGATGCTACCCCACGAGGAGGATGCCGACAATGGAAAAACCGCCTGCGCGAGGCTCCCCGGCCGCCTGCGCGCCGCGGCGCCCCCCCGCGCGGTTCCTTTCGCCACGGTTTTCGGTTAGGCTGGGCCCACGCCACGCCCGCCTCAACCCGCAACCCCCCGGGGCCGCACATGGACCAGCACGGACCCGCGTCCGAACAGGATTTCCTCGCCCTTGTCGACCGCCACTTCCCCGAAGCCCACGCCCACGTCCTCCTGCCGCGCGGCGACGACTGCGCCGTGCTCGCCTGCCCGCCGACCCTGGCCCTGTCCACCGACCTGTTCCTGGAGGACATACACTTCCGCCGCTCCTACTTCGGCCCCGCCGACATCGGCTGGAAGGCACTGGCCGTCAACATCAGCGATATCGCAGGCATGGGCGCGCAGCCCCTGGGCTTCAGCCTGGGGCTGATGATCCCTCCCGGGCCGCAGCCCGCCCCCGGATTCTGGGACGAGCTCCTCGGCGGCATGGCCGCCCTGGCCCGCGAGCACGGCCTCGCCCTCACCGGCGGCGACCTCTCCCGCGCGCCCATCCTCGGCCTGTGCATCACCATCTGGGGCCGCCCCGGGCCCTCGGGC
>Ga0172382_10008378_pt1 | contig 14420 bp, 15 predicted proteins | sample Leawel138RmetaG_FD_122245 | JGI IMG/M metagenome (GOLD analysis project Ga0172382, IMG submission 122245) | Leachate microbial communities from a municipal landfill in Southern Ontario, Canada - Leachate well 138R metaG | ecosystem: Engineered > Solid waste > Landfill > Unclassified | place...
ACCCAAGATGAGCCCTCCCACTGTTATTGGGGTACGGAGGTTCTTTCATGAGAGTAAAATTTGCAGATGCTTCTTCAATAATTTCTAAAGAAACTGACCTCTCATGTGGGTCCTTTGTATTTATTGGGGAGGATTACCCTTTTGCTGCAGCAAAGGCTTTTTCTGTACACTTGGCTAATAGGCTGGGGACAGAGGTGGTATTTCACGATATATTGACCCCTAATCTGTCCGAAGGGGTGGTTCATTTATTTGGGTCTCAGGATAGCACCCCCGAGATGTTCTTAAAAAAGAAGTTTGACTCCATAAGGGTTATACCTATGTCTGAAGGTACCCTTTTGGGTAAGGCAGAGTGGGGTAAGCTGGTATCCACTAGTTACATAGTGGATACGCATACTCCATCCGAAAAGACACTAGAGGGGGACTTTTCTTTGGTATGCTCTTTGATGGGTGTACCCTACAAGGCAGAGATTGTTAGGGAGTTATCTAAAAAGAATATTCACAGCATGGCCTCCATCCTTCAGATAGTAGAGTACTCCGCAAACTTCGGAGGGTTAGTGGATAGGCAGAATATTCCTCCTATCGACAACAGTGAAGAGAGTAGCTATCATGACTTTTTGGACACCTTTCTGTACAAGAATGCAATGGATTCAGTGTCCTTACTTAGAAAGAGTTCAAATGTGCTTGAGATCACCACAAGGCTGCTAAATGATCTTGCTATTTACTCTTCCCTATTAGCTGAGGCAGAAAGTGGGACCGACTCTAGGGGTCTTGCAAAGATGTTTGGTCATAACGAGTTCTTTCTAAAGAATAAACTTTTGCCTCGTTTGAAATCTTTAGGCATGAAAAGGCTGCTTACATTTATGGGGAGGATAACTGACATGCAAGAAAGAATTTTAAGGGGAGATTGTGTAGCACCCTCAGACCAGATGGCTTCTGCTATACTGGTAACCTTCCAGTGAGGGTATCATGGATAGGTCCATAAAAAGGTTTGTAAGGAGTAATCAGAGTAAGGACACCGGTTCGGACATTGATGCTGCTCGGTTGCGTGAAATTTTTGAGAATGCAGTCATCACTATAAAGGAACTGCTACATGATCCTGACTTTGGTACATCCATATCCTCTGCTAATAAGATATTAGAAGAGGTTTTGAACCATCGTATTGCTCCACCTAAACTAACCCTCCCCCTGTACAACAGTGTGGTAAATGACTTGATCCTGGTCATGGATGTTAAGAAGAGAAGGTTGTCAGCGGTATCAAACAGGTTTCCGGATAAGAGGGCTCTGATAAACTCCGCTCTGAAGGGGGTAAGTCGTGGCTGAAAAACCCAGGTATGGTGTATATAACCCCGATCTCAACTCCCCCTTATTCATAAGGGTGGCCAATAGCGTGGCAGGGGTTAGCGATATAGTTAAAGGTCTAGCGGAAGGTACCCAGGATGAAGCATCAAGGGAGTTGGCTTTAAGCCTTGATCAGGAGTCTGTAGACTTAACGGATTTCACACGAGACTTACGGGAACTACTAAAGGATATAGAAAAAAACGGGCTAGAGGGTAGAATGATAGACTACCTAAATGCCTATATGAGTACAAGTATCCTAATGCACAATGTGGATGAATCTACGGGGTCTTCAAATAGGAGAGGGTCTTGGTTATCTATAAAGGATAGAGAAGCTCCTTGGCTAGAAGCGGTTGTGTGTTACAACTTAAGTGTGTACTTAAAATTGTTTGGCCCCTCTGGTATAAAAGAATGTCAAGGGTGTGGTAAATTTTTTGTTCAAGGTAAAATGAAATACAAGTACTGCAGTGAAGGTTGTAAGAGGAGGTCTGGGGATGCGTAAGGACATAATCCTGGCTATGAATCTGCAGGTAAATTTTTTTGGCACTCAAGGCACATCCTACCTAGGGGCAGATGCTGAGGTTAGGTTAGCAAGTATTAGGGAGTACCTAGGTAGTGTAGATCTGGATAGGTATGCTCTGCTGTACTCTCTGGACATAAGAGCCCCTCAGGATAGGTTCTATGAGACCCAGAAGACACAGTGTATAGTAGGGTCCCCCGATATAATGCTAATGCCGGGGTTACCTAAGGGACAGTCTGGGACTCTTATAACAAAGAGACCATCTGCATTATTTGAGACACCCCTATTGGTATACTTAAACAAATTTGAGCCAGATAAGGTTGTCCTTATAGGTGCAGAGACAAATGTTGGTATCCTGTTTACCGCCTTTGATTTAAGGATGAAAGGCTTTAATGTGGTTGTGTATGAGCCTTTAGCTGTTTCAAGGGATGAGTACCTTCATAACTCAGCTATATCTACTCTGGTAGATTCCTTGGGGGTAGAGGTAAAAGGGGATTATCTTGCATAGTAAGAACCCCAAATACTTAGCAGAGATAGAGTGCCCAAACTGTGGTACCTATCAGAAGGTTATATCAACAAAAACAAATATGTTGGTTGTCCCGTGTAACGGGTGTGGGGGTAACAACTTTTATGTGGATGGATCTGTATTACACCTAACCACCGAAGAACTTATTTCCTTAGCCAAGGGAAGAGAATTAGAGGCTTGTGGGGTTATCCACGGTATAGACTATAGTGAGAGGTACTCAGATATGCCCCTCTTTTCGGATGATAACCTAAGAAAGGAAATCAATAAATTAACAGGAGGAGAAAATGCCAGAGAAGTATAGTGTAGGTGATATAGTTTACCTTACTCCTGCAGCCCAGGATTTTCTTTCCCGTAACAGGGGTCCTAGCTTCAATATAAGTGTTATTGGTCGCCTAGGGAAAATCATTGAGATATATGACTGGAAGACGGAAAGGGGTAAGCTAATACTCGAGGGGAGAAAGAAGCACCCTAACTGGGTCAAAATACCAAACTCCTTGGAGTTTAAATATGTTATTGTTACTGCTTACCCCGAGCTTAAAAGTGATCAAGAGGTAGAGCAGGGGTTATGTATCCCAGACTTATTCTGTGAATTTCACCCAATGGCCCAAGATAAGAAAATTCCTTTATTCAGGAAATGGCCTAACGACATATTGGAGTCGTTCCTTAAGAAAGAAGAAAATAAGAAGGTTCCTAATGTTTCTAGACCCCTTGATAAACAGAGCACACGAAAGCCTGGTAAACTATCCAGAAGCCCTAAGTTACCTACACCAAAGAAGAATAAGCGATGATGACATTCGGAAGTATCGTTTAGGGTTTACTTCTGTACCACTTGTGCCCTTATCCCAAGATGAAGATTTTAGTCTTTTCAAAGAAGAGACTAAAGACTTTTTCATGTTGAAAAAGAAGATACTTATTCCGTTGGAAAACTCTGCAGGGCTAGTAAATGGGGTAATAACCCGTAACATAGACCCTCTCTCCAAATATCGTTATAAGCAGTTTCTTATGCAAGAAGCGGCCACCATAGGTGCGTTTTTCGGATTACCTCAAGCCCTTCCCTATATCTTAAACGAAGGTATTGTTTATGTTGTGGAGGGGGCAATTGATTGTATATCCCTGGCTAAGGCTTTTCCTAATACTGTATCTACCTTAACCTCCTTTATAAACGAGGAGCAAATGTGGGTACTTCGGATGCTGGCAGACTATATCATTCTTGTTTTCGATCCAGATGTAGCAGGGAGGAAAGGTGTTGACATGATTATGAGCAAATATGGGTCCAAGGGGATAACATCTAGAGAGTTGCCACACGGGGATCCGAACAAATGCTTAGTAAAAATGGGTGAAGCAGAATTTATAAAATTCGCTAAAAAATCACTTTTTGGTATAAGGAACTTCAAAAAGGGCTGAGTATAGCGTATGTATGTGGTAAGGCTTATCCTTTTGGGAAGAATGGAGATATTATGAACGGTATTGACGCAAGACCTTTAACATTTGAGAAGGTGAAGGGTCAAGAGACAGCCAAGAGGCTTCTCACTGCAATTCTAAAGACAGGGTTGGTTTCTAGAGCTTACCTAGTATCAGGGGCCTGGAGTGTAGGGAAAACTACTTTGTCTGAGATTTTTGCGAGATCTTTGCTGTGCAAACACAGGGATCCTGTAACTATGTCTCCCTGTAATAAATGCCCCTCCTGTAAAAACTTTTTGAGGAATACACACCCATCTTATATTGAGGTGGATGCTGCTAACTTTGGTACTAAAGAAAACATGGCTAACATCTTGTCCATGCTGGATTTCGAGTGTGGGGACGGGTATCGTGTTATATTCATGGATGAAGTTCACAGAATATCCGCAGCTGGAATGGATGCCCTCCTTAAAAGGCTAGAAACCCCTGTTTCTGTAGATAGGACAATCTTTATATTCAGCACTACTGAACTAAATAAGATGCCCAATACCTTAAAATCCAGGTGTACTTATATTCCTTTAGAGAGGCCTTCTAACGATGATGTTTTTTCAAAACTTGTCGAGATGTGTAACGAGGAAGGGTTGAAGTATGATAGACACGCCCTTAAAAGATTGGCTGTCTGGTCACAGGGGCATTTCCGCGATGCTGAGAATGCTATAAATCCTCTTATCCTGATGGGAGGGATAGACTCCTCTAATGTATCCGCATACACCTCAAATAATGAGGAAGGTACCTGTGAACTGCTACTTGCCTTAGAAGGTGATCTGTCTAAGGCTCTCAATAAGGCGGAAGACCTTTCCTCCAAATATGGGTCAGAGACAATACATGCCTCAATTATAGGGGTGCTTCTAGATGCTATTCACTATGGCCTATCTGGTATGTCTCTAGATGTACCTGAGTATATAAAGGCTCTATACAACGGGTATGGGTCAAGGATGGCGGCTATACTTTCCTACTTTAATGGGAGGCCTAGAATTACAGATGGTAAATTACTACAAGCGGACCTTGTACATACCCATTATCGGTTTATAAAAGGAGACCTGGATATAGGGAGAATGAAATTCTCCTCGGGTAATATGACAACATCCTCTCCAGTTGCTCATAAAAACCCGGGCCCTAAAGAGGGGCCCCCAGGGTTAATGACAGCAGCGGAACAGAGGGCCTTGAAGGCATCCGTCAGAAAGAACACTACGAAGGTAGATTCCTTTAACGAGGAAATATCCAAAGAGTGGGGCCCCGAGGAGGTATCTGATGTTGTATCTATCAAGAGGTCTTAGATTGATATGAGTGAAGAGTCGTATAACACTAAAGAAACCAACCCCTCCACTTGGGCTACATTTGTCATTCAGGAGTACATCAGTGTAGAAAAATCCTACATGGGGATAGAGAAGGAGATGCAGGGCATCCTGGGGGAGCACATCGAGTGCTTTATTCCTGTCTCCAACCACGTTATAGCTTCTAGGGAAATATTGGTTACTTTGTTCGAGGGTTACTCTTTTGCTTGCCATGATGGTAAGAGCGATTTTGAGAGACGGGCTAAAAGTGTTAAAGGGACTTACATCGCTGGGCCATTAATTCACAATGGTCGGTTGTCTTATGTTAGTGGGAAGGAGATAGAGAGATACCGTAATATGCTTAAGGAAGTAGTATATCCTTACACTCCTGAGGTAGGGGACATAGTAGAAGGAGTGGACGGCATATTTACTAGTATGGTGGGGATAGTTCTTTCTGTGGACCTTAAAGACAAGAGTGCCGACGTAAGATTTCAAACCCAGACAAGAGAAGTAGTGGCCAAAAGCTTATCCTTTATCGCCTTAAAGTTAAAGGAAGATATTTAATAGAAAAAAGGTTATAGTACCCTGTTATACAACACCCAGTGTAATTTTAACATCTATATAATTTTATAGGTAACATGTTAAAATATCTAAGGATTATCACTATATTTCTGGTGAATATAATCAGTATCCTTTCTCTTAGTGGGTGTTATGTCTAAAGGTAGATCCAGATTTCATACCATCGATCAGAAAATAATGGAAAGGGTTATTGCTTCCCCGATAGATTCCGATATCGATGATCATGAAGCCGACCCCTTGGACATATCAGAACTAGAGCCTTATCTAAATTTGATACCTCCAAGAGAAGTAGACCTTATTGACATGTACTACCACAAAGAAAAGAAGCAGAAAGAGATAGCTTCCTTCTTTTCAATAAGTCAGGGAGCTGTAAGTCATAGGCTTACCCGGGCTATCAAAAGGCTTTTTTTCATACGCGATATGCCTAAGATAGGGGATCGCGAATTACTGAACAGGCTAAGAGAAGTTTTCACAGAATCAGATGCAGACGTGGTGTTCTACATGATAAGGACAACGTGTCAGAGCAAAACAGCTCAGATAGTTAATAAAAAATATAGACAGTGTAACCTCACCCAAGTAAAAGTACGACATAAGTTTCACAGGGCAGTTCTGCAATTATCCGAAAGGGCTAAAGATGACCCTAGGTACGAGGTAACAGCAACGTTGGCACAGTATATATTGGAGAAGGGTTTGTATATGCTTCACGAGGTGAAGCTACCTCACTTCGATAAGGGCTCAGTAGCCCAGATTGACATGACTAACTGTCTGTAGCTCCTTTCCTTTCGATTACCCTAAATAATCTCTTAATCCTGGGTTTTGTAGAGTGAAGAATTAGGGAAATACCCTAGTGGAATTATAATACCCAGCAGGTCAGTTATGCCTTTAGATAGCTTTGGACAGTTCCTGGAGAGCAGCTTGAGTACCAAGGTTGCAGAGATCCAGTTCCCTGCCAACAATATAACTATCTATCAGGAAGATAATAACTCCGAGGGAGCAAGAGATCTTCTGGATTATTCTGAACCCTGGGGAGGTTCTCAGAATCGTCCTTTTATGGATCTGGGTAATCCCAACAGATCGGAACAGGACCCTGACATAACAAGGCAGGGGGAAAGGCCTGAGATGTTTAACAACATCGTGATTCCACCAGAAGAAGCTCCTGTTAGTACAAATATGCTACCAGAGACAGGAGTGAGATATCCTTCAGGTGATTTAATCCCAAGCAATCTGCAGTCTGGTTTTCCAGAGGATAGGAACAGTATTCCACCAGTACTAGGGGAACCAAATGATATTTATGATACAGCGGATAGCCCTAATGATAGGGTTTATGTGTACGCTTCAGAGAAAGGGGCAAGTATGAATAAGAAACTTGTAGACAAGACAGTTAAACTTGCTTACACCAAAGGTTTTCAGAAGGGTGCAAACGAACCTCACAAGATAAAGGTGGCCTTCTTAGAAGACCTTTATGGTTTTGATACAACACCAGATGAAAGCACCCTTATACACAAATCCAGCAGGGAACTGTGGTCCATAGCATCGGATGGCAACGGGTTTGTGATTGAGAAGCAGTTCGACGGTAACGGAACTCCCGTGAAGGTTTAAGATATGATCAGTAATACCCAAAGAAACCGGATAACTAAGGATACCTTGGACTTTTCCTCAAGGACTGCTGCTTCTAGGGTATCCGACCAGAAAAGGGATCTGGAGGGGGTTCCAGAGTATAACAAGGAAGATCTTATCCACCTGGTAAGTGTGCTTACTCACGTTACTGATGCTTTTTCCAGCACAAAGGGAGCTGTAGATATCCTTACAGGGATACCTATGGATACTATTAGCCCTGATGGAAAGTTAGGTGGTAGGGGCTTTGTGATGTCCGTAAGGGACATCAAAGAAGACCTTAATAAAATGCAGGTCATTTTATCTAATATCAAAGATACGCTAACCGATGAATTTAACAACCCTAATTGGGGGTTGTCCCAGGAAGAGAAGGAAGGGATTCTTTCTGTGAAAACACAGGTGGAACAGAACTCCAAAGAGAATTTGGACGAAGTGGATCAGCAGCTACAGCAAATGTTCTCTGATGAGGGAACGGAAGAAGCTGGTGATACCCCAGAAGAAGAGGAAGGCTCTTCAGAGGGGGAGGTTGATGATGAATCATTCCCTGAGATGCCCGAGGATACAGGTACCCCTGAAGAAGAAGGTACCCCCAAGACAGCTTCAGAAAAAAACGTAGTCTTTGTAGGTATGAGAAAACAAGCTAGCCCCTTGGCCCAAAAACTAGCTTCCAGAGTGTTGGCAGAAATTACTAAAAGAGCTTCGGAAGGAAAGAAGCTAAGTGCATCAGTAGGAGATAAATAGTATGCAAATAGATGACCTCAACAGCAATAACCTGGGGGATCTTACTGGTGCCCTACCTGAGCACCAGGAAGTAGTGGATTTCTCCTGGCTCTCCCCCACAAATGGAGAGGACAAGGATAACTACCCATCGGATTCAGAAAGGGAGATTATCCCCCAGCTGAATAGTGAGTGGAGGAGAGATCTATCCACAAGCCCTAACCCTCGTATTGAAGGTCAAAAGGCCGCCGTACCTGGTAAAGCTAAGGACAAATCCTCAGAGGATAAGTATGAGGTGGAGAGGGTAGCAAAAAAGGCTATGATGATGGGCCTTTCAGGAAGAGAGATGATTACCCATCTGAGGGAAAGATTCTCTTCCGAACAGATTGCTTTGGCTTCCGAAGAATTGAAGAGAGTAGCAGCAGAAGACGGTCTACTGGGTAATGTATACCTGGACCTAGGTGCTTTCAACACCACTAAGGAGGCTCTCAGCACTCTTGGACACCACAAGATACGATTGGCCAGCTGTGCTGTAGGTTCTCCTATCCGCGAAAAGAATTTCGTGGACCCTTCGGGAAAGTGCCTTCACCTAGCTAAAATGGTTGTAGATAAAGTGGAGTACACTGGTGCCCTGCTTGCACACTATGCCAATCATCTTAAGAATATCGGTGCTATACCAAAGGATGCCTCAATTGAGGACAAGGAAAGCCTTCGTGTTGCATTCCTACAGGCCCGTTCCAAGAGAGCTAGTGCAGAACCTTTAGACAGTGGTAAGACCCCTAGTACTGGTTTATTTGATACTTCCGAGGAAGTATTGGATAAGGGACAGTTAGACAAGCTAAACAACTATGCTGCAAGTCAGCAGAATATGGTTCGCTTAGCAAAGATTCGCCCGGTTCTGGCAAAAATCCAAGGGTTGATGCTTGCTGGGGCCCAGGGGGATGACTTAAAGCAGGGTATCAAGGCTTGCTGTGACTCGGAAACAATTCAGGAGTTTGCCCCGGAGATATCAGGCCTAGTCTCTCGCCAGGGTATTATTGGGCCAGTTGTTGTAGATACCTCTTTGTACAACGATGCTCCTTCCGCTGTTTCTGCTATTAGTAAGGCTTCAGTAAAGCCCTTGTTTATTGTGAGCACCTTGCCTACCCAACAGGAAGGTTTGGCTGGGTATGTATCCAGTCGTACTGGAATCCCTCTAATGAAAGGTCCAGAAGACCTAACCCATGCTATGGCAGCTAAGGCTGTGTCTAATATGAATGGTGCAGGTCAGATTGATGACGAAACGGCATCCTCTCTGGTTAAGTTGGCAGGTGAACGATCAGAAAAGCCTGTGGCCATAATTCGTATGGCTGCTGCCGCTAAGGGTAAGAAAAGTGATAAGTTCACCAAGATTGAAAAAAAGGACTCCAAGGCGGCCCCTGCCTCTGTTTCTCAGTCCTACAGGGCTGAAAAAGATGGAGAGAAGGCAAACCTTCGAAAGGACTTGAAGAAGAAGTCAGAGGAAGCTCTGACAAGGGGTGTGAAAGCTTCTGCTTTGCAGACTAAGGTTGCCTCTTACGTTCCTATCGGAGAAGCAATCGGGATCGTTCGTGAAGCTATAGCAGCGATGGACTTAGTCAGTGCTGATGCTCTAGATGAATGCCATACCACAAAGTATGACATGAAGAAGACAGCTCGTTTGGTAGTAGCTTCTAAGTGCCATGGTTGCACTTTCATGAATTGTAATACTTGTTCCAAGCAGGCCCGTAGCTTTCGTATGGCCAATACAAGGATGGCTTCTGTTAGTAAGCCGCAGGTAAACCCCGTAGCGGACATGGGACTTTCTAACAGCATGATGGATATGGATCTGTCTGGTGTCATTATTCCTGCCCGCAGGCCAGTGGGTATGGACATTGACATGCCGGGGGCCCACAGCATGGGAGACATTCAGTTCTGATTTACTAAGCGGGTGGGAGAACACCCGCTTCATATAATACATCCCATAGGTATAGAATGAGCAGCGATAATACTGATAGAGAAGTACACGCGGCGGAGACATTGGATGTCCTTGAGGTAACCTCGACGGCATTGATCCCCGATATGGATCATGATATTGATCCTGAATCCCTGAGGAACGAAAAAATTTGTGTTGTACTACAGGCACAGGAAACTGACGCTGTAATACAGGACGTCGTACGTGAAGAGCTGGCAGAGCAGGTTGCTTATTTGAAGCAACTTCGTGTTAAAGCTGCTGATGGAGACCTTGTCGCTAAGTCCATTATTACTGATAAGATCGTAATAGCCTTGGATAAGATTTCCAAGCTTACTACCCAGAGGACTAAAGAGACCAAGGATAAGGGTGGAGGTGTAGTAGACTTCCACAGTGAGGCCTTTCAAGCGGTTTTGGCGCTTCTGACCAATAAGATTCTTTCTGCCGTAAAAGAGACAGGCATGAGTGACTCCACTTCACAGAGGTTCTACCTGAAGCTCAAGGGCCAGCTCATGGGGTTTGAAGATGAGGCTGCTGTCGTGTACAGCGGTTCCGGGACATCAAACAAAAAGATGGCAGCCGTAAATAAGGCAAGGTTTGAAAAGGTCTAATATATGGCTGGAGAGTTAGTAAAAGGTGTAAGCTTTGCTGATATGCTCGGCAGTGCCTCAGGAGTTTCTGAAGGTGGTGAGGTCAGCATTGTTGATATTATCACTTTTGCTGAGGCATCTTGGGGTTTCCGAATGGGGGACCTAGCAGCAGGAGTACCTGCCTTGCTACCTGCTCAGAGATGGGTAATGAAGGCCTTTTATGGACTCCCAATGGATAACACCAACAAGTATATACCCATCCATGACATGTTCAATGAGAACCTATTGTACATGTTTACCGAGCAAGAGTTTACAGATTACCTCTATAATGAGGGGAGACTTAATACACGGAATTTCCATGATCATTTCCAGATATTAGGTCTTGTGTGTGGTCGCCGCGGAACTAAAACTTCAGTTACCTCTCTTATCGCCGGGTATGAAATCTATAAGATGCTAAGTCAGTATCACCCTCAGGCATACTTTGGTGTGTTTCCTGAGGATACTATATCCATGACTTGCTTATCTACTACGGAAGAAAACGCAAAGATTCTTTATGATAGGACTGTGCAGAATTTGGAAGTTTCTTCATTTTTTAAGGACTTCATGCACAAGGACCCAAACAGTACTGTTTTGGAGCTTAAAAGTGCCCGTGATAAAAAAGAATTTGCAGATAACCCTAAGAAGTATACTATCAAGTTCATAGCGGATGCTTGCTCTGCCAAAGGTCTCCGTGGTCCTAACAATATCTTTGTGGCTCTTGATGAGGTGGCTCACTTTTTTAAGGATTCACCAGGAAAAGCTTCTTCGGATAAAAGTGATAAGGCTGTAGATGGTGCAGTAACACCCTCTATGGCTATGTTCTCCTTACCCCCTAAGGAAGAGGGAGGTAAGAGGATGCCTGCTGGTAGAAAGATCCTTATATCCTCTCCCTCGGATAAGACTGGCCTTTTGTGGGAAGAGTTCCAGAGATCCTTTGAGCCTGGCCTTGATGATATCCTTATGATTCAGATGCCCTCCTGGGAGATGAATCCTAAGATACCCTCAGACTTTTTAAGATCCGAGTATAGAAAAAGTCCTTTGCTTTATCGTGTAGAATATGGTGCTGAGTTTTCTGATCAGTTATCTGGTTGGTTGGATGACCCCTCTATAATCAAAAGATGTGTCTCAGAGGATCTAAGGTTGACCAGTAGGTCTAATCTTAGAATTCCATACTTCCTCGGCGGTGATATTGGTTTACAGAATGATGCCACCGCTTTTGCCATAGTCCATGTGGAAGAGCCTGGGGAAGGGGAAGGCGATCTTCCTGTAATAGTTTTGGATTGGTATGAGGAGTGGTTTGCAAATAAGGAGAAAGAAGTTTCTGAGAATGGGGCCGAGCCTTACTATGAAATTGAAGAGGTAGTAGCTAAAGTAGAGGACCTCACCAAGAGGTTTAATATACACAAGGGTCTTTTTGATCAGTACTACGATATGTCCCTTATGCCAGCTTTTAGAAAGACTAACCTTACTCAGATGGAATGTCGAAAGTTCACAGATACCTTGAATTCAGAAGTATACCAGAACCTCCACGCCAAATTAGTAAGTAAGGGAATAAGAATTCCCTCTACAGGGGAGACAGATGCTAAGGGAAACGCAAAGGACATAGATCTTATCTCAGAAATGACGAAACTTCAGGTTATAAAGAAATCAAAATACCTGATAAAAGTTTTTATGCCTGAGGGCAAAGACCAGCATGACGATAAAAGTGATGCTTTTGCTAGAGCAGTTAAATTGGCTACGGAGTATATAGACGAGGGGGGCGTGGCCTCTTCTCGTTCTTCATCCCCAGCAAATCGTTCCAAAGCAGCCGTTAGGGCTGCTGCCCGTTTGGCCTCACAGATCAATACCCAGAGGCCACGGGGAGGAATTATCTATAAATCTGGAAATAGAAGATACAGATAGGGAGTCCACACCCCCTAGTTTAGGAGATTACGATGACGACACCGTTTAAGGGTAAATACACGAATTTCACAACTCCCAGCCTTAAGAAGAGGCTGTACCTTATGCAGGCCCAAAGGAATACTCCTCTACTTGATGAGGAGGTTCGTGAGATTTCCTGGACAAATGTAATGCTAACCAATTGGCTGGCTCGTAACTCCTTTGGTAAGGTTGCTGCCCTTTCCTACAAGTTTTCTGAAAAAGATGGAACTAGCCAAAATAGGAACAATGGTTTTGGAATAGGTGCTGTAAACCCTACAGATGATGACAGTACTGAGAACTCAGGGGACTTTGTCATATATGGAGGAAACAACGCCAACGGGAGGAATGACTACCCCGCAGTTCTATACCTAAAGGGTTGGTATTTATTCCTTAGCTCGGATATTAAATACAGGGACCAGTCTGATGATCCAGATTTGGCTTGTGATACTATTATAAAAGAGTACCCTAGTGAACTCATTCCATTAGAGGGTGATACTGAAGATAAGAAACTTAGGTTTGCCTTAAGGAATGATGCATACACTAAGGATACCGTTGCAGTAATCGGTGCCCCGGGGTCTGCAGACCAGGTGGACGTTATATATGTCGAAGTTACCTTCGATGAGGTAACCTGTTCGGGCTCAGATGAGGAGTATGTGGATCCAAGTTTAAGGGATCCTGTTGTTGCTAACCCCACTGCGAATAGGGTAAGGGCCTCTGTTAGCTTTAGAGTACATCAGAACTGGCAGGGTGAAACTGATGCCAATATATTTGATGATCGTTTCTTTGATGACGGCACTTATGATACGGGTGTAACATATATCAGGGCCCCCCTTTCTCTAATCCGTTGGGGTGTCGCAAATTCTTCTAAGATTGTTCAAAGCTCATTGGTAGATCTTCTTACATTACACGATAAGAGGGTATACCCTCCTGAGGAAATTACCCATAGGTTATTACACGGTGGCTATACCGAAAGGGATGTCCAGGCTGGAAGAGCTTTACCTACAGACGTGGACGAGACATGGGGAGCAACAGGTTGTAACGAAGGTATAGGTACTGAGGCCTTCAACTCAAGCTCGGTAACCCCTCGTGTGTTAAGTAAGACAGGTAACTTCCGAATGCAGTCTCTGTCTGTTGCTGGGGTTACTGGGGAAATGGGTGGTACGGGGTATGGTGGGACTATCCAACCAAATCCAGAAGGCCTGCAACCTGGGGAGACCACAGGGGATAAGGTTTTTTATGATAAGCTATTTCTAAGGGGTAACGATCAGGTTACTATCGAGAAAGCTCGGGAGATGCTAGAGGACGCTATAGAGGTGGTAGATGCCACAGGGTTGACAGGCCCCTCTATTATATACCATACTTCTGATAAGAAGGTGGGGGAAACAGGGACCGATACAAAGGGTTCTGTATGGAAGCAAGAGTACCACGAGGGAGGTGCAGAGACCTCCTCTACCGTATCCGAACTAGACTACCAAGGGAATTTGGCACTTGGAAAAGAAGTGCAGGGGCACTCCGGGTATACCTTGGATGTTGGAGGTAGCTCTAATTTTGATGGAAATATTGATTTCAGAGGAGACTCTAACCAGTTTTGGAAGGATATGGGGGTTTCTGGCACTGCTGATATTTTTAATATGAAAGCAGACCGTGTATCCTACAGGTATCTAACTCCTATAGCAAACCCTACAACTTCTCCGACAGTTCCCTATACACAGGGTTCTTATCTATTTTGGAATGTTTGTGACATAGAGGTATCCGATCTTCTCACCAGTGCTTCTTTTGTCATTGATATGGAATCTTTTGCTACACATTCTACCCCCGCTGACTACCGGTGGACAGGTGTTAAGGCACAGCTTCGTGTAGAGGCAAGAAGTCAACCAAG
>Ga0172382_10008379_pt1 | contig 14418 bp, 14 predicted proteins | sample Leawel138RmetaG_FD_122245 | JGI IMG/M metagenome (GOLD analysis project Ga0172382, IMG submission 122245) | Leachate microbial communities from a municipal landfill in Southern Ontario, Canada - Leachate well 138R metaG | ecosystem: Engineered > Solid waste > Landfill > Unclassified | place...
ATAATTGTTGCATGACAAGTTCATTGTTCTCATATTTTTTAAGCTTATCTTTTAATTCTGCTATACTTGTTGCTTGAAAAAAGTGTTGTTCTATCTGATTTTGTATAAATTCTGTTGATGCATGGTAGTTTGATTTAATGTTGTTTAGAGCTGAAATAAAGGGTGCTTGAATAATATTTGTATAGTAAAATGCACCCGCAAAGAGTGCAGTAAATAGTAGAAAAAACCCAAATAAGCCTTTATTCATTTTCAAAAAGTTCTTGTAGCAAATCTATCTCTTCAAGCGCACGACCAGTACCGCGAGCAACTGCTAAAAGCGGTTCATCTGCAACATATACCGGGATTTTAACGATATCTGATAAATATTTATCTAGTTGACGGATAAGCGCGCCTCCGCCTGTTAAAATAATACCGTGGTTTACGATATCGCCCGCCAAATCTGGAGGCATCTGCTCTAGTACGTCGCGCAGAGCTTCCCCTATTTCTCTAAGAGGATCTCTCATCGCTTCTCTGGCATCTTCACTTGTGAGTTCAACTGAACTTAAAAGACCCTCAACCTGATCTCTGCCGGTAATAACCATCTTTAACTCTTCATCAAGCTGAACAGCTGTTCCTATAGCAATTTTAATCTCCTCGGCAACTCTCTCGCCGATAAGAAGATTGTATTTTTTTCTAATAAAGTTAACAATACCTTGATCTATCTTGTCTCCGGCAGTGCGGATGGATTTTGAAAGAACTAACCCTCCAAGAGATACAACACCTATCTCTGTTGTTCCGCCACCGATATCAACCACTAGATTTCCTTGCGGTTCTCGTATCTCAATGCCGGCACCGATTGCCGCTGCCATAGGCTCTTCTATAAGAAATACCTCTCTTGCTCCTGCACTTAGAGCAGATTCACGAACAGCTTTTCTCTCAACCTGCGTTAATCCATAAGGCACACAGATAATAATTCTAGGACTAATAAGAGATCTTCTTCCATGCGCTTTTTCGATAAATTTTCTTATCATTTTTTCAGTTATATCAAAGTCGGCGATAACACCGTCTCTCATAGGACGGATGGCTTTAATGTTGCCGGGAGTTTTACCTACCATCTCTTTTGCTTCTTGCCCGACAGCTAAAACTCTCTGTTTACCATATTTTTCCGTTTTAACAGCAACGACCGATGGTTCATTTATAATGATACCTCTACCTTTTGCTATAACAATCGTGTTTGCGGTTCCTAAATCTATAGCTAAATCATTTGAAAAAAGTCCGATTAATTTATTGAGTACCATTATTTTACCTTATGCTATTTGTTTGGAGTGTTTTTTTATATATATGGGTGTTTCTCCCTCATTAATAACTGCTTTTGTTATTAAAACTTCATATCCGCCGTATTCGGGAAGCTCATACATGATGTCAATCATATTCTCTTCCAAAATTGCGCGAAGTCCGCGGGCACCTGTTTTTCTCTTGATAGATTTTACGGCAATAGCTCTTAGTGCATCTTCTTCAAAGTTTAGCTCGACATTATCAATCGAGAAGAGTTTCTTGTACTGCTTGATAATTGAATTTTTAGGCTCGGTTAAAATGCGAACCATGTCATCTTCCGTAATTTCGTTTAATGATGCTATGATAGGAAGACGACCTACAAGTTCGGGAATAAGACCGTAGCTTACCAAATCATCAGGCTCCACTATGTCATAGCTTAGTTTCTGCTCACTTTTGCTCTTTTTTTCATGACCAAATCCTAAAATATTTTCGCCCTGTTTTCTTTTTAGTATCTCATCAAGACCGTCAAATGCACCACCGCAGATAAAGAGAATCCCTGTTGTATCAATTGAGATAAACTCTTGATTTGGATGCTTTCTGCCGCCTTTTGGTGGAATGTTTACAACAGCTCCCTCGATAATCTTTAAAAGTGCCTGCTGAACGCCTTCCCCTGAGACATCACGAGTGATAGAACGATTTTCACTCATGCGAGAAATTTTGTCTATCTCATCTATAAAAACTATTCCTTTTTGAGCTTTTTGTACGTCGCCATCAGCTGCTTGAAGCAACTTTGTTAAAATATTTTCAACATCTTCCCCGACATATCCTGCTTCAGTAAGGCTTGTAGCATCTGCTATGGCAATAGGAACATTTAGAACTCTAGCAATTGTTTGTGCCATAAGAGTTTTTCCGCTTCCAGTCGGTCCTATAAGAAGTATATTAGACTTTGAAATTTCAGTATCATCATCTTCCTTAGGATTTTGGCTATTAAAAATTCTTTTATAGTGGTTATAAACGGCAACACTTAGAAGTTTTCGTGCGCGCTCTTGCCCTATAATATACTCTGCTAAAAAGCTGTTTAACTCTTTTGGAGTCATCAGGTTATTAAGTGCATCAACTAATTCGTCATTTTTTGAAGAGGAGGATTCACTCTCGTCTCCAAACATTATCTTGTAAGCTGAAATTACACAGTTTTTACAGATATATACACCGTTTCCGGCAATTAGAGGGTTTGTATCACTCTCCCCAGCGCCGCAAAAGCTACAGTTTCTATGAATCATATATTTTTCCTCTCATTAGTTATTATGGTATAAGGAGTAATCCCGTTACCTACGTTGACACTTGGTTCTCTTTTGCAGAGGGTCCAAAGCACTTGTGCTTTTTTAGTCATCGTTTTTCTTTCTTTCATAGGGGATTCCACGTTTCGTTTTTAAAATAAAGTTACAAAGAGTTTGCACATGATGGTTTTTCGTTTTTTCAAGTAGCTCGTTTGCAACCTCTTTTAAAGGTTTTCCTGCTTCAAAGAGATCTCTGTAAGCAGATTTTAGTTCATCTATATCTTCGCGGTTTAAATTTCTTCTTAGCCCGGTTAGATTTAGACCACGAAGTGTCGCACGATTTCCCTCTGCCATGCAAAACGGCGGAATATCTTGCGCTAAAGCAGAAGCCCCCGCAACCATAGCATAATCGCCGATATGTACAAACTGATGAATAGGGGTCATTCCGCCGATAACAGCGTAATCTCCCATCTCAACATGTCCGGCAAGCGTAGCGGCATTTGCTAAAATACAGTGATTTCCTATAATGACATCATGACCAATATGTACATAGCCCATAAAAAGGTTATGCGAGCCGATAATCGTTTTGCCTCCGCCGCCTTTTGTTCCGGGGTTAAAAAGGGTAAATTCCCTGATTTTGTTATTGTCGCCGATAATAAGTTCAACGTCTTCCCCTGCAAACTTTAGGTCTTGCGGAGCCGAGCCTATAACGGCATGAGAAAAAATATGGTTATTTTTACCAATGGTTGTTTTTCCGTAAACAGAGCTGCTTTGCTCTATTTTTGTGCCATCACCAATAGTCGTAGTAGCAGAGATGAAACAGTATGGACCAATCTCAACATTATCGCCGATTACTGCACCGTTTTCAATGATTGCAAGAGGGGAGATTTTATTCAATAATTTACCTTTTTACTTACTTGTTGACAATCATAGCTTTAAGTTCAGCTTCTGAAACTAAAACATTCTCAACATACGCTTTGCCTTCAAGCACCCAGATTTGACCTTTGTTTTTGATAACACTAATACGGTATTCTAGTCTGTCTCCGGGTTTTACGGGGGAGCGAAATTTTGCTTTGTCGATACTCATAAAATATACAACTTTATTTGCGGCTTCCTCTTCTGTCATATCGCCCATGCTTTTAAATGCCAAGATGCCGCCTGCTTGCGCCATTCCCTCTAAAATCATAACGCCGGGATAGATTGGATGACCAGGAAAATGACCTTGAAATACGTTATCGCCGATTGTTATGTTTTTAAATCCGATAAGAGACACTTTCTCTTTAATCTCAGTAACTCTATCTAAAAGCAAAAAGGGGTAACGGTGAGGTATAATTTTTTGAATTTCCACAACATCCATAATCATCAGTAAAACCTTTGTAATTTAATAAATTTGGTTATTTTAGCAAATAAAAGATTATATAATGATTAGTTTTTCTCTAGTGTCTTCATAAATTTTTGCATCAAGCTCTATAGTTAGTTTTGTTTGGGGAATTTTTTCTACAATAATGATTGGGCTTAAATCATAATTTGTATCTGTTAAAGTATCTCTAAACTTCAACTCTTGATCAAAAGCAGGCGGATGAAATATGAGCTCGCTTAGAGTTTTATAGTTAAAGTTGCATGTAGAATTGAAAAACTCTAAAGTTACAAATCTAATCTCCTCGCGGTTGAAATAAGCGATATTATTATGTAAAAATTCTACATTACCTTGCGCTTTTTTTCTAGGAAGGGTAGAGTAAAAGAGCGCATAAGCGGGAATAACCTCTGTTTTATTAGCGGTAACTTTAAAGCTAAATTGGCGGTAGTTTAAAAACTTCTCTTTAATGATTTTATATGCAATATTTTTCTCTTCAAGTTTGTTGCGATGTGTATATAGTTCAAGTCTCTCTTCGATGGAAGAGGGAAGTGTTTGGTTAGAGAGCGGGGAGAACATCTCATCCATAAGGCGGTCTTGCTGCTCTCTTTGCATACTAAGCCCGTAGATGCATCCGCAGTAATCTTGACGGTAGAGCTGCTCCTCTTTTGTAGTGCGGCTCTGTTCTTGCGTCCCGCTGTTTGTTCTATAATCAAATGCGATAAACTCAACACCATATTTTTTAAAAAAAATATCACCGCTTCGTTTTAGTTGTTCTTGTGATTTTAGCGGGCTAACAAGAAGTGTAGTCGTGATGCTTTTTTCTCCAAGCTCTTGTGCTTTTAGCGCACTAACTTCAAAGCGTCTGTCAAAACAGACTTCACATCTTTTGCCTTTTTCAGGTTCATTTTCCAAACCGCTGACTGCTTGTAGCCAAGCTTCAAAATCATACTCCCCCTCAAGCAGCTCGAGCCCAAGTTTTTTGCATGAGCGTTTTACGTCAAGCAGACGAAGCTGATACTCGGAGTAGGGATGAATATTTGGATCGTAAAAGAAGCCTGTGAGCTTCTCATGAGGGTAGTCGCGCTGCAGCTTTTCTAGAAAAAAATGTGAATCAACGCTGCAGCAGATGTGAACTAGCATTTAAAATCTGTGGAGATTTTTTTCATGAACGAGTTTCAAAAATCTCAATAGAGTTGATTGCGTCTTGACCCTCAATGTCATCAAGAGTAGCAAAACTCTCAGCATCATCTTCTACAATAGCGCCAAATACGGTGTGAACACCATCTAGATGCGGAGTTGCTACAAAGGTAATGAAGAATTGGCTTCCACCTGTGTTAGGTCCAGCATGAGCCATAGAAAGAGCACCTCTTTTGTGCTTTGTTTTGTTTGTTTTTGTCTCACAAGGAATTGCCCAGTCAGGTCCGCCTGTTCCTGTTCCATGCGGACATCCGCCTTGAGCCATAAAACCAGGGATTACGCGGTGAAAACTAAGGTTATTGTAAAAACCAGACTCTGCTAAGTGTGCAAAGTTTGCAACTGTGTTTGGAGCCTCCTCAGGAAGCAGTTTTACCCAGATATCGCCTTTGCTTGTTGCTATTTTTGCCCATTGGAGTTTGTTTATCTCCTCTGCACTTAATTCGTATTTTCTTAGTTTTTTTCCAAACATGTATAGCCTTCATTTCAATATTTTTTTGCAATTATAGTCTAAATATTTTAAACAGATACTTTGTTGAAAAATAATAAGTGTATAATCGTGCCCATGAAAATAAAATCACTGTTTCAAAATATCAGCATAAAACAGGCAGATATATTTACGATAATTGTTGTTTTTTTGCTTACTATGGTTTTTGTTACGCTTCTAGTCGATGAGATGTACAATGACTATGAGAGGGCGCTTGAACATAGTTCTTTAGTTGAAAATAGGAACTTATCAGACTCTCAAACGCTAGAAGAAAAACAAAAAAAGTTAAAGTCTCTGCTTGTAAGGACAGCTCTTGCAATCGTTACGCTCTCTTTTATTTTATTTGCTATATTTTTGGGACTCAACAATCTTTTTAACAAATTTTTACAAAGAGATACACAAACCTTTTTAAATTTTTTCAAAAAAGCGGTTTACTCTGAAGAGCTACTAAATCCTGATGCGATATTTTTTCAGGATTTTAAGGAGATGGTCGGCTATGCAAATGAGATGGTTAGCAAGATAAATGAACAAAAAAAGAGTCTTAAAGAGCTTAATTTGGGGCTTGAAGAGAGAGTTAAGAAAAAAACGGCAGCACTTTTAAGGATAAATAAAAATCTTCAAGAGGAGAAAACCTTTTCACAGGATTTGCTAAGGGCGCAAAAAGAGTTTTTACGCTATACCGTACATGAGACAAACACCCCTTTGAGCGTTATTTTAACTAGTATGGAACTCTACTTAATGAGGCATCCAAAGGAGAGGCAACTCTCCAAAATAGAGGTCGCGGTAAAAAATATTTTTAGCATATATGATGATTTGAGCTATCTAGTAAAAAAAGATCATATTGAGTACAAAAAAAAGCCGATAAATCTAAATAATTTTCTAAATAGTAGGATAGATTTTTTTAGAGAAGTTGCCGAATTTTCACTTATAAGATTTGAGTATAATCCGCCAAAAGAGGAGCTGCATGTACATTTTAACGAGACAAAGCTCCAAAGAATCATAGACAACACCTTGACAAATGCAATAAAATATACGCTTCCAAACGAAAATGTGTATGTAAAGCTGGTTAAAAAGGGTACATATACACAGTTTTCAGTAAGTAGCAAATCAAAAATTATACAAGAGACCGATAAGATTTTTGAAGCTTACTATAGAGAAGAGCAAAACAGAGACGGTTTTGGGCTGGGGCTTAGACTTGTTAAGAGCATTTGCGATGAAGAGGGGGTTGAGGTGGAGGTTGCATCAGAGGACTCTATGACAACATTTAACTACAAGTTTAAGCTGATGGGGAGCTGATGAAGATACTGCTCTTAGAAGATGAGGTTATGCTAAATGAGTCAATCTGTGAGTACCTTGAGGGGGAAGGGCATCATATAGAGAGTTTTTTTGACGGACTTAATGCACTTGAGGCTATAAAAGATAGCGCCTATGATCTTCTTATTTTAGATATTACCGTCCCAGGGCTTGATGGACTCTCCTTTTTAGAGAAAATTCACGCCATGAAGATACATGTACCCGCGATATACATAAGCGCTTTGGTGGATATTGAGGATATTTCACGTGCGTATGATTTGGGCTGTAATGACTACCTGAAAAAACCGTTTCATCTTAAGGAACTCTCCCTTAGAGTAAACAGGATTAAAATCTTTGACACTACTCCAAGAGTGCATTTAAGACTCTCTAAAAACTACAGCTACGACCAAGAGCACTCCACTCTGCTTTTCAATCAAGAGACTCATGTTCTCTCAAGAAGACAATCCCAGATTATAGACCTGCTCTCAAGAAACAGAGGACGCATAGTCGATTTTGAACAGTTCCAAAACTATATATGGAGCGAGCAGATAGTTGATAATGCAACCATCCGAGCAGAGGTAAACAGACTCAAAAAAAACCTCAAAGAGGATTTCATCATCAACGTACGCGGCATGGGATACATGATAGACAAACCATAGTCACTTTTATGTGCTGTTTTAGTAATCATCTTTTGGTGTTGCTTCTTGAATAGTTTTGTAAAAATAACCGAGTCCTACTAACATAATGGTTGTTCCTATAAGTAGGTAAAAGGCTGAGAGCATTTTTGAAGTATCTTCAAGAGCAATTTTAAATACTACCATTAGTGTTTCGATGGAGAGTGCAATGATGATGGAGATGAGAAATTTTCCAAGGACTTTGTAGCGTTTATCTTCGGATTGGTGAAATGTTTGGTAAATTACTTCATGCTCAAAAATCTGTTTTGCTAAGTCATAGATGGCAAGTCCTAGCGTTATTGAGATTATCGACCTAAAAACATCATGTAAAAAGTCTGAACTTGAGAGCGAAAACATAAGTATTAAAAAGACAAATCCCCCATAAGCTATTAGAGCAACAGCAACAAGAGCAAGCAGGGTAGAACCAAAAAAGTAAACAATGCGTTTTGTTTTGTCATGAAAACTATTGTACTCGATAAGTTTTAAATCCTCTAAAAGATGTATTAGGTTGATGTCAAAAACATAGTAGGTAGAGTCTATGAAATGAACTAGCGAGAGGCTTGCTTTTCCTGTTTTGTGATGAATATATGGATTGGAGATGTAGATGTCGTTCTCATCAAGCTGAAGTTTTGTAAAATAGTGGCTTTTGTCACTTCCTATGAGGGATTTGTCGGACTCCTTTTTTGAGATGACTGGAGTTGTTTGTTTAAACTCTGAATTCACTCCGTAAATCAACTGAATATAGCGATGCTTTTCTATAATTTGCAAAGCTTCATCTATATAATTTTTTGGAAGACCCCTAATGAATGTTTTTAAATAGACATCTAAATTAATTTTTTGCGTTCTATAAGCATTAATAACTTCTTTCATAATTTGCACCTATTTTCATAATATATTAACTCTATGTAACGATTGTAGTCTAACTTTTTTAAAAACTTTTATAAAGGAAGTTGGGTTGGTTTTTTTTAAGCCAAATCAAATAATAGAATAAGTTACGATTTTACACACTAGGATAAACAATATAAGCTAATAAATCTTTTTATAATAAATGCTATGTTCATGCTATTTTTATGTTTTAGCATTAGAGAGTTTAATATACAAAAGGGAGAAAAAAGGATGAAAAAGCATATAGCCCTTAGCGTTATTGCTCTTGGATTTATTTCGACGACATCAGTAAGTGCGGCAGATGATTTAAGCAGTATGTTTAGTGAGGCGAAGGTAAGCGGTCAGATTAGAGAGTTTTCTATCTCTAGAAGTGCAGAGCTCTCAGCTGGAAGTGACTATACCCGCACGGCAAATGTAATAGGCGGTTATTTAAAGTATGAGACGGCAGATTTTAAGGGACTAAGTTTTGGAGCTGCTTTTTATACGACAAACGGTTTTTTAAACGATAGTGATAAAACAGACTACACAAAGGTAGATCCGACTCTTTTAGGAGAGAATAATGAGAACTACTCTATGTTGGGAGAGGCCTTTGTTCAGTATAAAGTAGCAAATAGTACGCTAAAAATCGGGCGCCAAAGGTTAGAGACTCCGATGCTAGGAAGCGATGATGCAAGAATGCTACCAAACCTATTTGAAGCGTATGTTCTTACAAATAAAGATATACCAAATGCTACGCTCATGGCCGCGCATGTGAGTAAGTTTGCACAAGGAACTTTTGGTCGTGCTTACGGTGCAGGCGGTATGCTAGGTTCTACTTCGGGTTACTCCTCGTGGGATGCTCTAAATCAAGTAGGTCAATTTAAAAACATGGGAACATACGCAGCCAATAAATCTACAGACGGTATCTCTTTAGTTTCTGCAACATATACAATGGATAAAAATCTTAAACTTCAGCTTTGGGATTACTACGCACATGACATAATGAATATAATCTATGGGCAAGTTGATGCCTCTTGGAACTGCTTAATTACTGATGCGATAAAACCCTCTTTATCTGTTCAAATGATTAAAGAAGATAGTGTAAAAGATGAAGTTTTAGGTAAGATTGACAGCATCTACTGGGCTGCAAAATTTGATGCAAAGATTCAAAATTTTACAGCCTCTTTTGCTTACTCTCAAACAGGTAAAAATAGTTCTACAGATGCCTCAAGAGAAAATGCAATCACTTCCTCGTGGGGCGGAATGCCGGCATTTACGCAAGGGATGGTTACTCGTCACATGTTTCTAGCAGGGACTGATGCTTACAAAATTGCAGGAAGTTATAATTTTAAAGATTTAGGTACAAATGTCATAGCAACTATCTACTATACAAACTTTGAGATGGCACAAAACAACGGTTACACATACGGTGATGCAAGCGAGAGCGGTTTTGATGTTATCTACATACCCGCAATTATAAAAAACTTAGAACTTCGTGTTCGCGCAAACTATGCAGATGATTACAATGTAAATGTAGCTGGCGCAACTCTAAGCTGGGATGAGTATAGATTTATAGCAAATTATAATTTCTAAGGAGAAATAGATGCAAAAAAATTTAGTAGAACTAATTAAAAATGATCCAGATTACAAAGAATTGGTGGCAAAGAGAAGCTCTTTTGCCATTAAACTCTCCATTATAATGCTGATAGTTTATTTTGGATTTATCCTCTTAATAGCTTACTTTCCAGAGGTTTTAGGAGCACCGCTCTCAGAGGGGTCAGTAACAACAGTTGGGATTCCCGTTGGGATGGGCATCATCTTCTTTGCTTTTATTATAACGGGCATCTATACCAAAAGAGCTAATGGCGAATTTGATGACTTGAACAATAAAATTAAAGAAAAAGTAAAGGGAATGTAGATGATAAATAGAGTATTTTTATTTTTAATCCTTGGAACTATTGCACTGTTTGCGTCAAATGTTGCTACGGCTGAAGTTGCAAAAGAGCTTAATGTCTCTGCGATTGTTATGTTTATTATTTTTGTCGGTGCTACTTTAGGTATCACTTACTGGGCAGCAAAACGCACAAAGAGTGCAAAAGATTTTTATACGGCAGGCGGCGGAATAACAGGTTTTCAAAATGGTATGGCGATTGCAGGTGACTATATGTCAGCGGCATCTTTTCTTGGAATATCAGGACTTGTATATGCAAGCGGATATGACGGACTTATCTACTCTATCGGATTTTTGGTCGGTTGGCCGGTTATCCTTTTTATGATTGCGGAACCTTTGCGTAACTTGGGAAAATATACATTTGCGGATGTTGCATCGTATAGACTTCGCCAAACACCTGTTCGTATCTTGGCGGCGTTTGGTTCTATTACTACGGTTATTCTTTATTTGATTGCTCAAATGGTCGGTTCAGGAAAGCTTATTCAGCTTCTTTTTGGTCTTAATTATGAAGTTGCGGTCTTTATCGTCGGTATTTTGATGATACTTTATGTAACATTCGGAGGTATGTTAGCTACTACTTGGGTTCAGATTATCAAAGCATTTTTGCTTCTCTCAGGTGCTACCTTTATGTCCATTGCTGTTATGGCTCATCATGACTTTGACTTTGGCAAGCTTTTTGCGCATGCGGTAGATCTAAAAGATATCTCTATTATGGCTCCGGGAAACCTTGTAAGCGACCCAATTTCGGCTATTTCACTTGCTGTCGCACTTATCTTTGGAGTTGCAGGTCTTCCGCATATCCTTATGAGATTTTTTACAGTTGGTGATGCAAAAGAGGCTAGAAAGTCTGTATTTTACGCAACAGGATTCATTGGTTACTTCTATATCTTAACTTTTATCATCGGTTTTGGTGCTATTGTTATGGTTTTAGGTAATCCTCAATATTTAGATCTTGCAAAGCAAGCCGTTAGCGGTGGGCAACCGATATTTGGCGGAAATAATATGGCGGCTATTCACTTAAGTCATGCAGTAGGCGGCGACTTCTTCTTAGGATTTATCTCAGCGGTTGCATTTGCTACAATCTTGGCGGTTGTCTCAGGCTTAACTCTAGCAGGTGCTTCGGCAATATCTCATGACCTTTACTCCTCTGTTATTAAAAAAGGTCAAGTGGATTCAGTTACGGAGATGAAAGTCTCAAGAATCGCTACGGTGGCTCTTGGAATCGTTGCTATATTTTTAGGTATCGCATTTGAGAGTCAAAACATCGCATTTGTTGTTGGTCTTGCGTTTGCTATTGCAGCTTCAGCTAACTTCCCGATTCTCTTCCTTTCAATGTACTGGAGAGGCTTAACAACTCGCGGAGCTGTTCTTGGCGGTAGTTTAGGTTTAGCAACAGCAGTTGTGCTACTAATACTTGGACCTGCTGTTTGGGTTGACGTTCTTGGAAATGCAAAGGCGATTTTCCCATACAAATATCCGGCACTTTTTTCAATGACGGTAGCTTTTATTGCGACATATTTCTTCTCTATAACTGATAACTCTCAGGGTGCAAAAGAGGAGAAAGAGAAGTTTGAAGCGCAGTTTATTCGCGCGCAGACAGGTATCGGCGCAGAGGGTGCATCTGAGCACTAAAATAAGAAAATGGAGTTAATTTTGTGAGCATACATGAGCAGAGAAAACTTATAGAGTCTATCCATCCTTTTGAGCTTTTAAGCTCGATTACTTTGGATAATCTTATGAAGAGAATCGATATTGCCTACTACCCAAAAGATACACTTTTAATCTCAGAAAATCTTCCATCCATAGCCTTTTATATAATTATAAAAGGTTCGGTTAAAGAGATGATTGAGGGAGAGATTTATACACTCTTTAATGCCGGAGACAGCTTTGATGCTGATGCACTCATCTATGAGAGGGCAAATGGGGATTTTATAGTAGAAGAGGATTTAATCTGCTATGAGATAAAAAAAGAGGATTTTATAGACCTTATGCAGGATAAAAGTGTTCGTGGATTCTTTTTAAAAGATTTTGTACAACGCCATCAGCATCTAAAAAATTACTCAACACAGAGTGAACTAACACCGTTTCTAATCTCAAGAGTCTGCGATATTTTTTTGCATAACGCATGTATAGTAGATGAAAAAGAGCCGATTCAGAGTGCTTTAAAAAAGCAAAAAGAGTTAAAAGCAAACGTCATTATAGTTAAGTATAAAGATGATTTTGGAATCGTCACAGACGTTGATTTAAGAGAGAGAGTTTTGCTAGGTGGAGTTGATATAAAAGATGAAATCCATAAAATAGCCACGCATAAGCTTATCACCATAGATAAAAATGACTTTTTATTTAATGCACTTTTGCTTATGACGCAAAAAGAGATAAAAAGAGTAGTGGTAAAAGAGGGCGAAGAGATAGTGGGTGTTTTAGAGCAACTTGATTTGCTGAGTTATTTTGCAAGCCATTCATACCTCATAGCCGTACAAATTGATAAAGCACAAAAACTAGACGACCTCAAAGCGCTCGGAGGCGATTTTAAAAATCTTATAGTCTCGCTTAGAGTTAAGGGCGTTAAAGTAAGATATATCACAAAACTTCTCTCCTCTTTAAATGAAAAAATATACAAAAAACTCTTTGACATGTGTGTTAATCCTGAACTTCAAAAAGATTGCGCTCTTATTCTTATGGGAAGCGAAGGAAGAGAAGAGCAGACTATAAAGAGCGATCAAGATAACGCACTTATAATCAGAGATGGGGTAGATGCTGAGCTATTTAAAGAGCCAATGCTGGAGTTAAACAGACATCTTCTTGAACTTGGATTTCCAAAGTGCAGTGGAGATGTGATGGTAAGTAATGAGTTTTGGCGAAGAAGTGTAGCTTCATATAAATCGCTAATAGATAAATGGACCTATGACATGAGCGATGAAAGTGTTCAGAGCTTAAGCATCTTTTTGGATTCAAAGTGCGTAGCGGGAGATAGCTCCCTGCTAAAAGAGTTGCGAGCGTATCTTTATAATAACTTTTATGCAAGAGACGATGTCCTAGCGCATGTCGCAAAGGCTATTTTGAACTTTGATACACCACTCTCTATATTCTCTGGATTTGTTATAGAAAAAGAGCATAAAAATAGACTTGATTTGAAAAAAGGAGGTATTTTTGCTCTGGTTCATGGTGTGAGAACGCTAAGCCTTAAACATGGGATTGATGCTACAAATAGTATTGAGAGAATCAAGGAGTTAAATAATATCGGGGTAATTGATAAAACCTTTGCAACCGAGCTTATAGAGAGTTTTGATACACTTAGTTCCATCCGCTTAAAAGCGATGCTAGAGGCAAAAAATATTGAGCAGAATAACTATATAAATCCGAAGAACTTGGAAAAAATTGAGAGGGATTTGCTAAAAGACAGCTTTAAAGTCATAAATAAATTTAAAAAATTTATGAGTTTTCATTTTCATCTTAATATGGTTATTTAGTAATGTTTGATTTTATCTCTAAGTTTAAAACCGGCAAAAATCATAAAAAACTCAAAGACAAAAATTTTGATTTTTTATTTCAAGAAGATACGAGCAAGGAGTTTGTTGTAATAGATACCGAAACAACAGGACTAAATCCAAAAAAAGATGAGATACTCTCAATCGGTGCCGTAAAGATTAAGGATAACAAAATCCTTACCTCGCAAACTTTTGAGGTTTTTTTGAAGAACTCTAAGGAGATAAGTTCAAATAGTATCAAGATTCATGGGATTCGTCCGTTTGATTTAAAAGATGCAAAAACAACAAAGGAGGGCATTGTAGAATTTTTAAATTTTGTGGGGTCAAGACCACTTATAGGATACTACTTGGAGTTTGATGTCAGCATGATAAACAAGTACACCAAAGAGATGCTCGGTATTACACTTCCAAACAGAATGATTGAAGTATCTGAAATATATTTTGATAAATCAATTTCATTGATTCCTCAAGGAAATATTGATTTACGATTTGATACAATTTTGCAAAACTGCGGTATTCCAAATATGGGAGTACACAATGCCGTCAATGACGCAATAATGACGGCTATGATATATTTAA
>Ga0172382_10008380_pt1 | contig 14418 bp, 14 predicted proteins | sample Leawel138RmetaG_FD_122245 | JGI IMG/M metagenome (GOLD analysis project Ga0172382, IMG submission 122245) | Leachate microbial communities from a municipal landfill in Southern Ontario, Canada - Leachate well 138R metaG | ecosystem: Engineered > Solid waste > Landfill > Unclassified | place...
ACTACCTCCTAGTCTACCAAGGGCAAGACTGGGGCGGGCGTGGCGAGATAAAGAACGCCGAAATCCAAGGGCACATCTGGGCTTATGAGGTCTTCCTCAAAAGATGGCGAGAGAATAACCCTAAAGACTAAAGTTATCGGGGTCAGGGCCAAAACGCTTGTTCTGGTTTAGGCTGTTAATTATCTCCATCTCGTCAGGGGTTAAAGAGAAATCGAAGATTTGACTATTCTCTCTAATCCTGTAATCGTGTACCGACTTAGGAATAACCACTACCCCATTTTGCAAGTGCCAGCGTAGGACGATTTGAGCCGGGGTTTTCTGGTGCTCTTCGGCAAGTTTCACGATAGCCGGAATCTCCAAATTACCCTTCATTAAGGGACTCCAAGCCTCTACGACGATTCCCTGTTGTTGGCAAAACCTACGTAATTCCACTTGGCTAAGCAGAGGGTGATTTTCAATCTGATTTACAGCCGGGGTAATCGCACTATTTTGTAAGAGCTCCTGTAAGTGGTAAATTTGGAAATTGCTCACCCCAATGGCACGCACCTGTCCCTCTTCGTACAAGCGCTGTAGAGCCCGCCAAGTCTCCAAGAATTTTGTCGCCACCGGCCAGTGGATTAGGTAGAGATCAACGTAATCGGTTTGCAACTTCCGTAGGCTCTCATCAAAGGCCTTCAAAGTAGAATCATAGCCTTGATCACCGTTCCATACCTTGGTGGTCAAAAAGAGTTCGTTACGTTTAAGAGAACTCTCTTGAAGCGCCTCACCAACCCCCGTCTCATTACCGTAGACAGCGGCTGTGTCAATCATCCGGTAGCCGTACCGCAGGGCACTCTTTATGGCATTTTTAACGGGGCTTCCATCCCCTACTTTAAAAACTCCCAGCCCTAAAGTGGGCATCTTGACCCCATTGTTAAGCGTAAGTTCTCGTTCCATGCTCCGCCTCCTGCCCCTATTATAATCAAGAATTTGCTTAGAGACCATTTTAATTGGCTTTTCTTTATTCTCTCCTTATATTTGTAGCAGGAGGAGTTGTATGTTTTATCGAAGAAAACTTTTACTCTCTCTACTAGAAAAAGTGGGCAAAACAACAGCGCAAAACGTAATCCAAAACCTGCTGTTTTTAATAAGTCAAGAGAATCCTGTTTACACATTTATCCCTTCAGAGGAGGGACCCCTTTCTCTCACCCTCGAGAGTGATTGGGACCTCTTCCGTAAAGAGCCTTGGCAAGAGTCCGATATCGAGGAGAAGGATGCCCAGCTGGTTAGGGAAACTGTTGAGGCATGGCAAAAGGAGGGGGAAAAGCTCCTTTTAAGAGTCGCCGAGATGTACCCATATTTCACCATTAAAAGCTCCCGCGAATTTTCAAAAGCTACCGAGGAGAAAAAGAGGGCTCTCATTAAGATGATTGAAGCGGCCCCTAAAGGGCTCTACACGGTGGGTTATGAAGGGATTACAATAGAGGATTTCATCAACAAGCTTATTAAGAACAACATCAAACGAGTCATCGATGTGAGGGGCAACCCTAATAGTCGTAAACGGGAGTTTGCTAAAAACTCTTTAGCTGCTTCGTTAGCAAGAGTTGGTATAGAATACATTGGGATGAAAGAGATCGGTGTGCCTAATAAAATAAAGCGTGAATACCTGAAAGCGGGGCGGAAAGAGGAACTCTTTCAGTGGTATGAAGAGAATGTCCTCGTCAACAGTAAACCCTTGATCAAGGAGATTAACACCCTTACAAAAGAGGTTAACACCGTTTTAGTTTGCTATGAAGCGAACCCTGCTGATTGCCACCGCTCCCACTTAGCAACCTTCTGTAAAAGAGAACTCCCTGCGCTAACTGTTACCCACTTAGTTTAGTCTTGACAACTAACTACACCTCGACTATATTCACTATGTATATAGTGAGGTGTATATGCCACAAAACAAGAGCTACTGTTGCCCCGAGCGTCCTATGAACCGCTTCTTAGAGGTGTGCCTCCTGATAGCCCTCAAAGAGGGACCGATGCACGGGTATGGCCTAATCGAACGGATTGAACCGTTTGGGTTTTACAGCGGAGAGTTAAACTTAGGACCTCTTTACCGCACTTTAAGGAAAATGGAGGAACAGATGTTAGTCTCTAGTGCTTGGCAGGAGGGGGAAGGAGGCCCCCGAAAAAGGGTCTACGAGATAACACCGGCCGGAGAAGAGGCTTTAGTGGAGTGGATCGAGATTCTCACTTTCCGTCAACAGCGTCTCGATAAGGTGATCTCTTATTACCGGGAGAAGTTATGCTAACTACGATTGTTATTTACTCTCTACTAGCGGTGGCCCTCATTGTTTCCCTGATGAAGAGTCGTGAAAAGACTTTAATGGCTGTAAAGGTGGCCCTAAGAGTACTTAAGAATAGTGCTATCAGCCTCATAGTTATCCTCGCTTTAGTGGGACTCACCTTAGGGGTTTTATCACCGCAGACGATTTCAAAAATTCTCGGTAAAGAGGCTGGGATTTGGGGAACCCTATTGGCCACCTTGATAGGAGCCGTCACCCTGATCCCCTCCCTAATAGCTTTCCCATTAGCCGGTTCGCTCTACCGCTCCGGTTCAACCGTGGCTACAATTGCCGCTTTTATCACGAGCTTAACACTAGTTGGTCTTGTTACAGCGCCCATGGAGATTAAATATTTGGGTAAGCGTTTCACCCTTTTACGCAATCTTTTAAGCCTATTTGTAGCCCTTCTACTGGCCTTAATAATGGGGGTTATTGTATGAAGAAGTTTATTCCGTTAATAGTAGTGGGAGTCCTTTTCATAATCCTAGCTATTTGGTGGCCCCCCAAGGCCCTTGCTTCAGCGGAGGTCACCTTAGATTATCTTAAAGAGATGATTCTAATAATGCCTCCGGTTTTCCTCTTAATGGGACTATTAGAGGTGTGGATCCCCAAGGAAAAGATCCAAAACTGGTTGGGTAACAGTTCCGGTCTAAAAGGAGGACTCCTCTCTGTCTTGTTAGGAACACTCCCCACGGGCCCGGTCTATGTCGCATTTCCCCTGGCGGCTTATCTATTGGAACAAGGGGCTTCCGTACGAAATATTATCCTATTTTTGGGTAGCTGGGCTGCTTTGAAAATACCCCAAATGATGCTGGAAATTAAATTTCTAGGGTTAAAATTCGCCGTTGTCAGATTCTTTCTGACCCTTTTCTTCCTTTTGATTGTGGGACAGATAATGAACCTAGCTTTTAAAAAGAAAAGAGAGTTTTTATAACCGGCTTGCTTTTTCCCCCTTTTATGCGATAATATTCGGAATGATTCTTAATATTGGAGGATATTATGAGTAAGGATAAAGAGAAAAAACCATTGACTTCCATTAGTGGCCGACCGATTGCCCACAACGAAAATATTCAAACTGCCGGTCGCCGAGGTGGCGTGATGCTTCAAGACACTTGGTATTTGGAGAAAATGAGCCATTTCGACCGTGAGGTTATTCCCGAGCGGCGAATGCACGCCAAGGGCTCAGGTGCCTTTGGTCACTTCACAGTCACCAAAGACATTACTAAATGGACAAAGGCTTCAATTTTCAGAGAAGTCGGGAAGAGAACCGACCTGTTCGCCCGTTTTTCAACGGTCGCCGGCGAGAGGGGCGCGGCTGATGCCGAGCGTGACATTCGAGGTTTTGCCGTTAAATTTTATACCGATGAAGGCAACTGGGATTTAGTAGGGAACAACACTCCGGTCTTCTTCTTTAGAGACCCCCTCCTTTTCCCCGATTTGAACCACGCCGTTAAACGCGACCCGCGGACTAATATGCGCTCTGCTCAAAACAACTGGGATTTCTGGTCAATGTTACCCGAGGCACTACACCAAGTTACCATCACAATGGGAGACAGGGGAATCCCCTATAGCTACCGCCACATGAACGGTTATGGCTCCCACACCTACTCCTTTATTAACGCTAAAGGTGAGCGTAATTGGGTGAAGTTTACCTTCAAAACAGAGCAGGGTATTAAGAACCTAAGTGACCAAGAAGCTGCTGATACCGTGGCTAACGACCGTGAGTCTAACCAAAGAGACCTTTACGAGGCAATTGAGAGGGGAGAATTCCCCAGATGGCGCCTCTACGTACAGATTATGAGTGAAGAGCAGGCTAAAAAGCATCCCCATAACCCTTTTGACTTAACAAAGGTGTGGTACCAAAGTGAATACCCATTGCATGAAGTCGGGGTCATGGAACTCAATCGGAATCCCAACAACTACTTCCAAGACGTTGAGCAGGCTGCATTCAACCCTGCCAACATTGTGAGCGGCATCGGTTACTCACCCGACAGGATGCTTCAAGGACGTCTTTTCGCTTACGGAGATGCCCAGCGCTACCGCTTGGGAGTTAACCACTACCAAATCCCCGTTAACAAAAGCAAAGTCGATACCAACCATTTCCACCGTGACGGATTTATGAGAATGGATGGAAACTTTGGAGGTAGAACCCATTATAACCCTAACTCAGAGGGGGAATGGAGAGACCAGAATGAACTTAAAGAGCCGCCCTATGATGGAGACGGTCCTATTGACCACTACGATTACAGAGAGGATGATGACTTCTACTACGAGCAGGTGGGTAAACTTTTCAACTTAATGGGGAAAGAGGAGCAACAGCGCCTCTTTGAGAACACTTGCCGGAATATGCAGGGCACCACCCCCCTAGTTCAAAAGCGCCATATTCGCCACTGCTATTTAGCCGATCCGGCTTATGGAGAGGGGGTTGCAAAAGCCCTCGGCGTAGATATCAAAGAGGTCGATATGGATGATACCTACGGAGCCCGTGGCTAATAGGTAGTAAGAAAAACAAGAGCCGGCAGAATCTGCCGGCTTTTTTAATACCTGATAGTCTCTTAAAAGTACCACTATCTCCCAAAAGTGTTGATTATCTCCCAAAATGTGGTACATTGTGGGAGAGTATTAAGAGGTTGGGAGATATGCGCCAATTCAATTACGTTAAATTAAGAGAAAGTTCTTGGGATAGTGAACTCCTATCCCTTGTGGCCCAAATCCGCGAGTACAAAGGGAAGCAGGAGTCATATCTCGGACAAAAACAGGTTAGCTTAGAACGCTTAGTTGAACTGGCAAAGATTCAAAGCACCGATAGTTCAAACCGCATTGAGGGTATTGGGACTTCCCCTGTACGTTTGAAACAGTTGGTTGAAGAAAAGACCACACCACGCAATCGTGATGAACAAGAGATAATAGGCTACCGCGATATCTTAAATACTATTCATGAAAGCTATGAACATATCCCTCTCAAAAAGGAAGCGATCCTTCAGCTACACCGAGATCTATTGGCTTATAGCGACAAAACCTTTGGAGGAAAGTTCAAAAGCACCCAAAACTATATTGAAGAGATAGCGCAGGATGGGAGGAGGTCTATTAGTTTCACCCCACTCACACCATTGGAGACACCAATGGCTATCGAAACCATCTGTACCGGTTACCAAGAGGCTTGTGATCAACAAGCAATAGATCCCCTTATTCTTATTCCAATATTCATTGGTGACTTTCTGTGTATCCACCCATTCAATGATGCCAATGGGCGTATCAGTCGCCTCTTAACCACGCTCTTACTTTACAAGAGTGGCTTTATGGTGGGGAGGTACATCAGTATTGAGAAGAAGATTGAAGAGACCAAGGGGGTCTATTACGATGTTTTAAAAAAGATTTCTCAGAACTGGCATGAGGGACAAAATGACTACACCCCATTTACTAAGTATCTCTTAGAGATTGTCTTGAGTTGTTACAGGGATTTAGAAAACAGACTAGTAAAGAGGAGTGCTTATGAGACTGTACGCATGGCTGTCAGTGAAACTTTAGGAATATTCACTAAAAGAGAGATTCTTGAACAGTGTCCCAGTGTCGGCAGCTCTTCAGTTGAAGCAGCTCTCAAGAAATTGACAGAAGAGGAATATATTCTCCGCCATGGTGCAGGCAGAAGTACAACCTATGTGCGTAGCTATGGGTCACACTAAAATCAACTTCGGAGCGTAGCTTGTCGATAAACTCTCTAATTAATCTATCTGCATCGCTCTTCCTGGAAAATCCTGTGGACATTCTTTGTCTTTTACCGCCAATATCGGTAAATCTAAAGTGATAAATCTTGCCTACTGTGAGTTGTATTTTGGCCTTTTGATCATAAATTACATCTAAGCGTCTGAAGGGAGTCGAACCCTCGTCACGAGCTTGGGAAGCTCGGGTAATAGCCGTTATACGACAGACGCAAATGTAAACCTATAGTAGCGAAAAGGGGGTAATCTTGCAAGAGAGATTGCCCCCTTTTATTGACATATACCTACGAGGAGTCTAAACTAGCTGTAATAAGATAAATAGGGGGTTTTTATGGCCACTGTAAAATTGACGGACGTCACCAAAGTGTTTGACGGAAAGGTTGTAGCGGTAGATACCGTTAACATTGACATCGAAGATCAAGAATTTGTTGTTCTTGTAGGCCCTTCGGGCTGCGGAAAATCGACCACTCTCCGAATGGTCGCCGGTTTGGAAGATATCACGGAGGGAGAAATCTATATCGATGGAAAACTCGTGAATGATATCCCGCCAAAAGATAGAGATATCGCCATGGTTTTCCAAAACTATGCACTCTATCCCCATATGAGCGTTTACGACAATATGGCGTTTGGCTTAAAGATTAGGAAGTTCCCAAAAGAAGAAATTGACCAAAGGGTGCGTGAAGCTGCCCGTATTCTAGACATTGAGCAGCTTTTGGACAGGAAGCCCAAGGCTCTCTCCGGAGGACAAAGGCAAAGGGTTGCTGTCGGTAGAGCTATCGTACGTAAACCAAAGGTTTTCCTTTTTGATGAACCATTAAGTAACTTAGATGCGAAGTTGAGGGTTCAGATGCGTGCTGAAATCTCGTCGCTTCACAATCGTCTCAAAGCTACCATGATTTACGTAACCCATGACCAGGTAGAAGCGTTGACTATGGCCGATAAGATTGTGGTTATGAAAGATGGTGTTATCCAACAGATTGGCGGACCTCTCGAGCTTTACAATAGCCCCAGCAACAAATTTGTAGCTGGTTTTATTGGCTCTCCGCCTATGAACTTCATGACGGTTACCATTGTGGAAGAAGAGAAACAACTCTACGCCGATGAGGGTTCCTTCCGTATCAAGTTAAATGCTGAACAAAATAAGTTGCTTAAACCTTACATAGGTAAACAGGTTACCTTCGGAATTAGACCAGAGGATGTAAAATTTGTCGACAGTAAAATAGACAACGAGACTATTAACGGTCAGGTGGGGGTTATTGAACCACTGGGATCAGAAACACACGTCTACGTCACAGCTGGTAATTTCCAGTTTATCGGTAAGATTGAGCCTCACATCCAGCTTGAGGTCTTCCAAGAGATTAGTTTGGTACCCGATTTAAAGAAAGTTAGATTCTTCGATTATGAAACTGAGCTAACGATTCACTAGACTTGTGAAATAAGCGTTATATAAGGGGCCCGCTGGGGGCCCCTTACCTTTACCTATTTCTTGTAGATTTTCCGTTCAGTATAGGTAGTATGGAGGAGTTGATGGGCTTTTTCGCTTAAAGGCTCTCCCAAATACTCTTTGTAAATCTGTTGGATTTCTGGGTTGTGGTGGGAACAGCGTGTGACGCTAATTTCATCATCGGTGTAGATTCCGGCAATCCTTTGGGCTCTGACTTCGTCTGTTGTCGAGTAAGGTTGCCCACCTCCGGCGACACATCCGCCCCTACAAGCCATAACTTCAATGAAGTGGTAGGGGGGCTCTTCTCCCGCATCCCGGGCTTCCCGAATCTCTTCGAGGAGGGTGCTTACATTCGCCATTCCGTGGGCTACAGCTACTTTTAGCTTCATCCCCTTAATATCGACCTCCCCTGAGCGAACCCCTTCCATGCCTCGCACCTCTTCGATGTTGACATTCTCCATATCTTCATCGGTTATGATTTTGTAGGCAGTTCTAAGGGCGGCTTCCATGACCCCTCCGGTATTACCGAAGATGACTCCCGCACCCGAATAGGCGCCAACGGGACTGTCGGCCTCTTCATCTTCCAGTTTTAAGAAGTCGATGCCTGAGGCTTTAATAAGACGGGCAAATTCCCGTGTTGTTAAGACTAAATCGACATCAGGGAAACCCGAAGCATGCATATTATCGTCGCGTGAAATTTCAAATTTTTTAGCTGTACATGGCATTATAGCTACCGAATAGATCTTTGCAGGGTCAACTTGGGCTTTTTCAGCATAGTAGGTCTTCGTAACAGCCCCTTGCATCATCATGGGACTTTTAGCGGTTGAAAAGTTGGGGATCATATCGGGGTAATACTTCTCCATGTAATCGGTCCAAGCAGGACAACAACTGGTAATCTGGGGGATAGCCCCTTCACCGGTAGTGAGGCGTTTAACTAACTCGGTCCCTTCTTCCATAATGGTGAGGTCTGCCGAGAAGTTGGTATCGAAAACTTTAGCGGCTCCTAGTCGGCGTAGAGCGGCGTAGATTTTACCGGTGGTAATCGTTCCGGCCGGTAAATTAAAGGCCTCTCCTAAAGCGACCCGTACCGCTGGGGCAATTTGGACAACAACATGCTTATTAGGATCGCCGGTGGCTTTGACAAAGAGGGACGTTTCATCTTTTTCAAAGATAGCTCCCACCGGACAGTGAGCCGAACACTGACCACATTTGATACAGGGGCTATCATTCAAGGGTAAACCAGCCGCCGGTGCCATCACAGTATTATCTCCGCGCCCAATAAACTCAAGGGCATAAACTCCCTGGAGTTGCTGACAGACCTGCACACACCGACCGCACTTGATACACTTTGTCGGGTCTAATACGAGAGAAGTAGTTGATGTATCTTTGGGCAGGTCGGCAATACGCACCTCATAGGGTTGCTCTCTTACCCCAAACTCAGCTGCAAAGCGTTGCAATTCACAGGTCCCATTCCTAGCACAGGTCAGACAAGTATTAGGGTGTGTCGACATTATCATTTCAATGACAGTTTTTCTAATTTGGTAGAGCTCTGCATCATGCGTGATAATACTCAAATTCTCTTGAACCGGGGTAGCACAAGCTCTCAATAATTTGGGAGAGTTCTCTTGCTTGACGACACAGAGTCCACAAGCAGCCCAAGCAGGGAGGTCTGGGTGGTAACACAACACGGGGATATTAACGTGGACCTTCTCAGCCGCTGCCAGAATATTTTTTCCAGCCTCTATTTCAACAGGCATTCCATTTATTTTCATATGAACCATTTTCACGAAAAATTCCTCCTAAATCTTAGCCCTAACGGACCTCGATGGCTCCAAACTTACATGTTTCATAACAGACACCACACTTAATACAGGCTGCTTGGTCAATCACGTGAACCTCACGCCTCTCTCCGGAGATGGCGGCAGTAGGACACTTGCGCGCACAGGCCGTACACCCAATACATTTATCGGGGAGGATGTAGTAGCTGATTAGGTCTTTACACTTACCGGCCGGACACTTCTTGTCGATAACATGGGCTAAATATTCATCCCTGAAGTAGTGCAAAGAAGAGACTATGGGGTTAGGTGCTGTTTGCCCTAGGGCACAAAGGGAGGCTTTCTTCATCGCCTCGCCAATTTCCAACATCTGATCAAGGTCTTTCAACTCCCCGTTACCTTTGGTAATTTTATCGAGCAAGTTGGCCAAGGAGCGTCCCCCAATACGGCATGGAGCACACTTGCCACACGACTCATCAACGGTAAAATTGAGGTAGAACTTGGCCACGTCAACGATACAGTCATCCTCATCCATGACAATCATTCCACCGGAACCCATCATCGAGCCAAGTTTGGTAAGCGAACCGAAATCGATGGGGGTATCGAGGTAATCTTTGGTAATGACTCCCCCTGAAGGCCCTCCGGTTTGGACGGCTTTAAACTCTTTATTATTGGCAATCCCTCCCCCGATATCGTAGATGATTTCTCGTAGCGTAATGCCCATAGGGACCTCAACCAGGCCCGAGTTACGGATCTTACCGGTCAGGGCAAAGACTTTGGTTCCAGGGCTGTCCGCTGTTCCGATACGGTTAAACCACTCGCCCCCTTTGACTAATATTACGGGAATATTAGCCCAAGTTTCAACGTTGTTGATAACCGTAGGTTGTCCCCAGAGCCCTTTAACGGCCGGGAACGGAGGGCGTGGTACCGGCATTCCCCGGCGCCCTTCAATTGAGGCTAACAGAGCCGTCTCTTCACCGCAAACAAAAGCCCCTGCCCCTAATCTAATTTCAATGTCGAAATCGAAGCGTGAGCCTAAGATATTCTTTCCAAGCAGTCCCATCTGTCGGGCTTGTTTCATTGCAATCTCTAGACGATTAATGGCCAGAGGGTATTCAGCTCTGATGTAGATATAACCTTGATGTGCGCCGACAGTCTTTCCTGCTATTACCATGGCTTCCAGCACAGAGTGGGGATCCCCTTCCAATACCGAGCGGTCCATATAGGCTCCCGGGTCACCCTCATCGGCATTCACAACAATATACTTTAGGTCCCCTTTGGCCTGACGGGTGAAATTCCATTTCATCCAAGTGGGGAACCCCGCGCCTCCTCGACCTCTAAGGCCGGCTTTTCTGAGTTCCCCTATAACATCATCGCTACTCATCTCAAAGAGCACTTTTTCCAAAGCCATATACCCGTCACGGGCAATGTACTCTTCAATGTTTTCAGGGTCGATGAATCCACAATTTCTCAATACAATCCTAAATTGTTTTTGATAGAACTCTATATCTTCAACTTTGGTATGTTTTTTCTTCTCTTTTACATAGAGGAGGCGCTCAACCTCTCTCCCTTTAACTATGTGCTCCGCAATTAACTCTTGGGCATCTTCAGGGTTAACTTGGACATAGAAAGAGTCTTCGGGGAGAATTTTGACGATAGGCCCTTGCTCACAAAAGCCAAAACACCCGGTCTTGACGATTTGGACCTCGTCAGCGACACCTTGCGCCTTACACTCTGCTATTAGAGCCCTATAGATGTCGTCGGCTTTACTCGACTCACAGGCTGTTCCGCCACAAACTAAGATGTAGTTTCTAAACGCCATTATTTGCCTCCATCTTTGATAATATCGACCGAGGGACGATCAAATACATGTTCAGAGACCATCTTCTTTTCCAAAATGTGGTCCCTAATAATCCGCTTGGCAACCTCTGTATCAACTTTTCCGTAGATTACCGGAGGCATTCCGGGCGAGATTACTTCTACGGTAGGCTCTACATAACAGAGCCCCATACACCCTGACTGGGTAACCGCTACATTACTAATTTGACGTGCATTTAACTCCTCAATAAAGGCATCCAATACAGTTTTTGCCCCTGCAGCTATTCCACAAGTCCCCATCCCTACAATAATCTGGGAATCTTTACTACCAATATCTCTTCTATCGAGTTCTGATTTCTTACTATCTCTAAGCTTCCGCAACTCCTGTAACGTCATCTTAGCCATTTGAGCCTCCTAAGCAGGGTCCTTTACCCTATTAATTGTCATCCAAAGCAGCCTCTTGAGACCGCAAATATTGCTTCAACAAAAAGAGGTTAGCGGGGGAAGAGAAATCTTCAAGGACCTCTTCCAGTTGCGACCTCACCACTACATATCCTTTGTTTTGGTAAGTTCGTGTTACCTCAACCTCATATTGCATGCTGTAGATAAGCAGTGACAAAATAGTCAATGCAATATCTCCAATGGGGGGACAGTCGATGTGGTTCAAGGGGAATTTGAACGTGACTGTCGTCCCCTCTCCCTCTTTCGATTGCAGACTGAATTGCCCGTCAACCACCTCTGTGGCCTGTATCAAAAAAGGGATTCCCAACCCTACTCTCCGTTTTATATGCTTCTCTTTATCACTGTAAAAAGGGTCTGTTACCTTTTTAAGGAGCTCTTCGCGCATCCCTTTACCGTTATCTTCAACACAGAATTCGATATCCTCCAGGGTTTGTCTAATTTTCACTTTAACCAAGCTGGCACCGGCTTCCAGTGAATTCTGGGTTATATCGCTCAGGAAATCACAAAGAGAAAGATGCATAATATTTTAACTAAATTTGGCAATAATGCCGGGTAGTTGATCTTTTGTGACCTTACCAAAGACCTCTTTACCGACGGTTAAAACTGGCGCTAAACCACAACAGCCAACACAACGGACTCCCTCTAAGGAGAACTTACCATCTTCGGTTACTTCTCCCTCCCCAACACCTAAAAGATTGACGATCTCTTCTACTAGGCTGTCGCCCCCTTTTAGGTAACAAGCCGTCCCTAGGCAGACTTGAATATTGTAGTCCCCCGGTTTGACTGTTTTGAAGAAGTGGTAAAAGCTAATTACACCATAGATGGTGGCTAAAGGGATATCTAACATCAAGGCGACTCTATCGGCAGACTCTCTTGAAATGTAGCCAAACTCTTCTTGAACACGGTGCAAGACCATAATTAGGTTACCCGGTTTTTCCTTCCACTGTTCTATAAACGAAACTAAACCTTTGGAAAATGTACTCTCTTCCTTCATGTTAGATTTGAGACCTCCAGTAATATTTTATCGGTATCTAATAGTAGCGAAAAAAGAAAAAAGATACAATATATATTTCTTTATCGATTACATATTTTTAAAAATAATCTTATAGAATGTTAAAATTATTGCATCTTACTCTAAACTGTTGTATCTTTTTTCACATAAAGAGGAGTTTTTATATGAATAGTGATATGATTCTCAGAACAACCAACTATTATAGAATCTTAAATAGGCTACGTTCACTAGGTTTAGAGAAAGTTTTTGCCCACAACTTAGCCGACGCTGCCGGGGTCTCCGCTGCGGTTGTACGTAAAGACTTTTCAATGTTAGAAATCTATGGACAGAAACGGGGTGGATACGAAATCCCCGATTTATTAGAGCGCATTGGTACCATTTTAGGTAAAACGGAGGAGCCCCAGAATGTGATCATCGTAGGGTGTGGCAGAATCGGCAAAGCCCTTATGCATTACAACGGCTTTGAGAGTGATGGCATCCACGTAATTGCCGGTTTTGATTCAGACCCCTTAATCTACAACGACCAAAGTCATCCGGTACCCCTCTACTCCATAAACAGGCTGGAAGAGATTGCTAAAAAACACGATATTAAAGTCGCTATTATCACCGTACCCGAAGCTGCTACTGCCGATATTTTCCACAAACTGATGCAGGTAGGCATCTACGGCATCCTCAACTTTAGTCCCATTACCCTCAAATCGAGTAAGTTGGAAAATGGCACTGTGCCGGTGGTCCACAATGTTAATATTGCCTTGGAGTTGGAACAGATCTTCTATAAACTAAAATTTCCTAAAGTAGAGTGACCTAATAAAAAGCTAACTCAACGTAAACCGGTAGGTGGTCACTCACCCCTGTACCATTTTTAATATCCCACCTTTGGGGTCTCCCTTTGGCGTCACAAAGGTAGTCACTGGCCCCCACTTGGCCACTCTTGAACTCTACCCCTCGATTGTCGAAGAAGGCGGGAGAGAGGAGGATTTGGTCAAAAGTCTCCCATACCCCATCGTACCAGTAGGAGCCTTGGGCTTTGGCTTTCAACAAAAACTCCCTGTCCAGCCACCAAGTATACCAGTCTTGAGTTGAAGGCGAGCCTCTCACAATCAGAGAGCCTGCCTTTCGATAGGCTTCACTCTCCATCACATCATAAGGCACCAAAGCCGTTTGGTAGTCGCAGTTATTTCTTTTAAACGTGTCGGCGCTCTGGTTAAAATCCCCGGCAATTATGATAGGGAGGGCGGGGTTTGTCTTTAGTAAATTCTCACTTAAGGAGGCGAGAGCTTTAGCGGTGGCGAGCCGTTTATCCTCACTCTCTTCCACCCCCCCTAAATTACTTTTACCGTGGAGGGCAAAGAGGACAATCTCCTCCCCTTCAATGTGAAATGTTGCCTCCAAAAGGGACCGCTGGTTTATTACGCCGTGTAGCCGGACTGCGGTTATGGGGAAGCGGGAGATTATACCAGTTTGGATTGCTGTTTCTCTATCATGACTCACGGCATACCATTGAAAACCGCGCTTGCCTAGATGTTCTCTTAAAAGGTCTTCCACTACTTGCTCATTTTCAATCTCTTGGAGAACAACGATATCGGGAATTAGCCCATGCTCTTGGGTAATTGCCCGAGCGGTACGCCTTAGTCTCTCCTTATACTGCTCAGTACTCCACCCCTGTTCGGGGGTGAACTCAGGATACTCGGTGCCACAAACATAGGCATCAAAGAGGTTTTGCACATTATAGGTCATGACTACACAGCTTGAGGCTGAGTGATTTTCTAAGTCGCAACCGCAACTGGCAAAGATAACCAGTGCAACTGTGATAAATACAAATAAAGTTCGCTTTAACAACAAAAGACCCCCTAAAGAGATAACTCTCCGGGGGCTA
>Ga0172382_10008382_pt1 | contig 14416 bp, 11 predicted proteins | sample Leawel138RmetaG_FD_122245 | JGI IMG/M metagenome (GOLD analysis project Ga0172382, IMG submission 122245) | Leachate microbial communities from a municipal landfill in Southern Ontario, Canada - Leachate well 138R metaG | ecosystem: Engineered > Solid waste > Landfill > Unclassified | place...
ACCTCGAACTGAAGTTGTCCCACCGTTCCGATAATTTTTCGGCCGTTAAACTGATTGATAAACAGTTGCGCTACACCTTCATCCATAAGGTGATCAATTCCTTTATTTAATTGTTTTGACTTGAGTGGATCATCGTTCTCTATGTAACGAAAGAGTTCCGGGGAGAAGCTTGGAAGACCTTTATAATGTATAATTTCTCTCTCCGTTAGGGTATCTCCAATAATGAAACTGCCGTTATCAGGAATTCCGATAATATCACCGGGATAAGCTTCCTCAATGATTTCTTTCTGTTCTGCCATAAAAGCAGTAGGACTTGATATTCGCATGTTTTTTCCCAACCGGATATGCAAATATGTATTATTCCGGACAAATTTTCCCGAGCATACTTTAACAAAAGCGATTCGACTGCGGTGGTTTGGATCAATATTGGCATGAATTTTAAATACAAAACCTGTGAAGTCAGGTTCTTCAGGTTTCACCAGTCTTTCTTCAGCTACTGCTGGTTGGGGTGGGGGGGCGATTTCCAGAAAAGCATCGAGCAATTCCTGGACACCAAAATTGTAAAGAGCACTACCAAAAAAAACCGGAGCCAGATTTCCATTCAGATAATCGGTCTGGCTAAATTCCGGGTATACTCCATTCACCAGTTCCAATTCTTCATGTAAGATCTCAAAATCGCTGCCAATGACAGATTTTAGCTCGGTGCTGTCCATGTCGTCTATACAAACGCCTTCTTCGATATTTTGAATGTTTGGACTGAAGAGTTTGATATTCTGGTTGTAGATATTGTATACCCCTTTAAAATCAGGTCCGTTGTTGATTGGCCAGCTTAAAGGGCAGGTTTTTATTTGGAGTTGATTTTCTATATTATCCAGCAAATTGAATGAATCGAGTGCGGGTCTGTCCAGTTTATTGATGAAAACAATAACTGGCGTTTTACGCATACGGCAAACATTCATGAGTTTTTCCGTTTGTGGTTCCACCCCTTTTGCCGCATCAATTACAATAATGACACTATCCACCGCTGTTAAAGTGCGGAAGGTATCTTCCTGGAAGTCCTGGTGCCCTGGTGTATCCAGAATGTTTACTTTATACCCGCTGTATTCGAATCCCATCACCGAAGTAGCCACAGATATTCCACGCTGACGTTCTATTTCCATAAAATCGGAAGTAGCCCCTTTCTTGATTTTGTTGTTTTTTACTGCCCCGGCAACATGGATTGCCCCGCCAAAAAGTAAAAGCTTTTCGGTTAGGGTGGTCTTTCCGGCATCAGGATGGCTTACTATAGCAAATGTCCGTCGTCTGTTTATCTCGTTTTGATTTTTCATCCGTAATTTTTATTTGCGGGTGCAAAAATAGTAAAGGATTTGAATACAACGGTTAAAATAAAAACAGGGGTATATTGGATAATACTCAATATACCCCTTGAGTTAAAGCAGTTGGTTATGCATTATAGGTAGAAGAAGCTGTATCTCCTCCACGGCCTGTCCAGTTTGTGTGGAAGAACTGGCCTCTTGGCTTGTCGGTACGTTCATAGGTGTGCGCTCCAAAATAGTCACGTTGTGCCTGAAGCAGGTTTGCAGGTAATCTTTCTGTTCTGACCCCGTCGAAGTAGCAAAGTGCTGAGGTAATTGCCGGAACTGGGATTCCAAATGACAATGCTGTTGCACTTACTCTTCTCCAGCCTTCCTGAGCATTTTCAACTTTTTCCTTGAAGAAAGGATCGAGCAATAAGTTGGGTAGTTTTGGGTTATTCTCGAATGCCTTTTTAATATCTCCCAGAAATGCGGAACGGATGATGCATCCTCCGCGCCACATCAAAGCAATGCCGCCGTAATTCAGGTTCCATCCATATTCACTGGCTGCTTCCATCATCAGGTTATATCCCTGGGCATACGATATGATCTTAGCTCCATAAAGTGCCATTTTCAGATCGTTTAGAAATTGTATGCGATCCCCTTCAAATTTGCCTTTGGGACCTTTTATGGCTCCTGCAGCCTGCACCCTTAGGTCTTTTTGAGCTGACAAACAACGTGCAAATACCGATTCCCCAATGAGTGTAAGCGGTATTCCCAGGTCAAGTGCCGCAATGCCTGTCCATTTCCCGGTTCCTTTCTGACCAGCAGTATCCAATATGAAATCTACTGTTTCTTCTCCGTTTTCGTCTTTATACCCTAAAATGTCTCTGGTTATTTCAATCAGATAACTGTCGAGCTCTTCCTCGTTCCATTTTTTAAAAACCTCATGCATTTCCTGGTTCGTCATGCCTAGCAAGTCTTTCATCAATTGATAGGCTTCGGTAATAATTTGCATGTCGCCATACTCTATTCCGTTGTGTACCATTTTTACAAAGTGCCCGGCACCTCCTTCTCCTACCCAGTCGCAGCAAGGTGATCCGTCATCTACTTTGGCTGCAATGCTTTGAAATATTTCCTTCACATGTGGCCATGCCGCGGGTGATCCCCCCGGCATCATTGACGGACCTGTCAATGCTCCTTCTTCTCCTCCAGATACTCCGGTTCCAATGTAAAGAAATCCCTTGCTCTCCACATATTTAGCACGACGAATCGTATCCGGGAAATGCGAGTTTCCACCGTCAATAATGATGTCTCCAGGTTCCAAATGGGGCATAACCAACTCAATGAAATCATCAACAGGCTTGCCTGCCTTTACTAAAAACATAACCTTGCGTGGCCTCTCAAGTGATGCCACAAACTCTTCAATGGAATGAGCCCCAATAAACTTTTTGCCAGCTCCCCGGCCATGGATGAACTTATCAACCTTTTCAACAGTTCTGTTGAATACGGCAACAGTATACCCTCTACTCTCCATGTTTAAAACCAGGTTCTCTCCCATCACGGCTAACCCGATTAACCCGATATCAGCTAATTTTTTCATGATGCATTTAATATTACGTTATTATTAAGAATTTTATTTATTCAAGAGACTGTTTTAAATTTATCTATTTATTCTATTTTGCGTCTTTTTCACTCATACTGCTGCAAAATTTTCTTAAATAGCTATAACTATTCGCGTCAATTTTGCCTTGTCTGAGCAAAAAACAGATCAAAATATTTCTAAAAAACAAAATCAAAACAGTTTCTAACTTATGCCTGTATAATCGTTATCTATCGCTACTCATCTTGAGGATTGCAGAATAATGCCTACTCTCCGGCAATCTTAAATCCCATCTTTTTTAGTTTTCCCCATGTTTCTTTGTTAATATTTGATGCTTTTATTTTATAGGTTTCAAATTCTCTTCGGACCGGATAATTTCCTCGGTATATTTCAAATTCTTGAGGGTTTTCTCTCAGGATTTCATCATCAGTTTTTATGTTGTATGTTGAATGTATGGCTTCTGCCAGTATTTCCTGTTCGTTTTTGTGGGTTCCGTCGATTTCGATCGTTGTTTCCCGGGGAAGTTCCACATTAAGTGGCTGCCAGTCATCAATGCCGAGGTCAAAAAAACGACTTACTGCCTGCACACTCATTTTTGTTCCATTGGCCTTCCCATCTTTGGAGTACCCTGCTATATGAGGTGTTCCGTAGCTGGAAACTTTTAACAGCATCCGATCAATGTCGGGTTCATTTTCCCAGCAGTCGGCAATAAATCCCGATAATGTTTTTGATTTTATAGCATGTTTTATGGCTTGGGTATCAAAAACCTCGCCTCTGCATGAGTTGATCAACAACGGTTTGTTTTTGATTTTTTGGATAAATTTTTCATTGACCAAATGAAAAGTTGCATCTTCACCGGTTGTGTTGAGAGGAACATGGAAAGTGATTATATCAGCTTCATTTTGAATTTTTTCAAGGGGAACAAATGCTTCAGGTCCCTCTTTGCGTTCACGTGGAGGATCGTTTAGCATGATTTTCATGCCAATGGTTTTGCATAGGTTCGCTACTTTTGACCCTACATGTCCTACTCCAACAATGCCAATGGTTTTATCATTTAGCAGGAATTGATTTTTTAGTGCATAGGAAAACAGAGCAGATGCAATATACTGATGAACACTTCCGGCGTTACACCCTGGAGCATTTGTCCATTCAATTCCCGCTTTTTTGCAGTATTCGGTGTCGATATGGTCGAAACCTATGGTTGCAGTGGCAATAAATTTTACTTTTGAACCTTCCAGCAATTCTCTGTTGCATTGGGTGCGTGTGCGGGTGATCAGTGCATCGGCATCTTTAACCTGTTCAGCAGTTGTTTTGCTTCCGGGCAAATAGATGACTTCCGCAAATGGTTCAAATGCTCCGCGTATATAAGGAATTTTATCGTCGATGATGATCTTCATATGATGATTCTGATTATTTTATGTAAAAATTTTTTACCATTTGTTCAAGCACCCAATTGGTCCGTGCTGCTGAAATACCGGTACTGACACATTTTCCTTTCCCCCGTAATTCGTTAACTACCTGTTGAACCAAGTTTTGTGAAATATGTTCCGGATTCACAAATTCCATTTTTGTTGTGCCTTTAGCTGTTTTTACGCTGACTTTTTCATGGGTAAAACAGGGAATAACGATTTCCCCATTTTCGCCTGTGATAATCATTTCATCCTTTTCTGCCGGGTTATTGCTTCCAAAATACCAACTTCCCGACCCGGTGACACCCGATTCGTGTTTCCATATACCTGCCACAGCATCTTCAGCAGGATAAAGATTTCCATAGTTTGATGCAATTCCTGATGTTTCAGTTACCTGTCCGAAAAGAAAATCAAGGTAATCGAACTGGTGTGATGCCAGATCAAAGAAATAGCCTCCACCACTAATCTCCGGGATAACATGCCAATGCATTTGTCCTGTTGCCGGGTCATATTCCTGAATAGGTTTGTGTAACTTAACCTGAACTATACAGGGTTTGCCTATCGTTCCGCTATCGATCAGTTCTTTTACTTTGAGAAATGCCGGCAGGGCTCTGCGATAATAGGCTACCCAAATGGGCATGCCGGTATTTTCAGATACGTTGAGCATTTCAAGGCATTCGGCATAATTTTTTGCCATGGGTTTTTCCACGTACACCGGTTTCCCTGCCTTCATGGCCTCCATTGCGTACCTGGCATGAGAATCAGGTGGTGTAGCAATATACACCGCATCCACATCAGGATCATTTATCAGCTCAGTTGCGTTGGAATAGTATTTAGGCACCTGGTGGCGTTGTGCATAATCAGCTGCTTTTTCTTCATTTCTACGCATAACTGCCACTAATCTGGAATATTCTGTTTTATAAAAAGCGGGGCCACTTTTATTCTCTGTGACGTTTCCAACTCCAATTATTCCCCAGCGTACCTGGTTAAAAAGATTCATGAAAAAAATATTTTATTGTATGACTAATAATCGAACCGATCCTTATATGCCCAGAGCCCGATTGCCGGATTTGAAATAAAGAATACCTCTTCTCCATCGGGCATGATATTGAATCCGTCTTTGAGTTTTTCCGGGTTATATCTGGCTGTCATTTTATCGATGTCAGCATAATTAAATCCCACGCTTTCAATTTCATTTTGGGTAAGGTTATTCTCTTTTTTCCCGGGGCAATAGGTGATGCTGAACCGGCCTTCAGAAGATCCGTGAATCAGGTGAGCTGCTGCTCCCAGGTTCGATTGCAGGTCTTCGTTTTCCTTTACCATTTTCAGTGTATGCGGTGTGCCAAAGTAGCCATACTTACGGATAAGGCGGTCGATTTGTTTATCTTCTCCAAATTCAGAAAGTGCGGGTGCCAGAACGATAAGTTCTCCGTCATTGGCCAGGGCCATTCGTGTACGGTAAATGCTTTTATTTCCCAGCCAGGTACTTTTAAATTCTGATGGATCGAGCCAAACAATTACTTTTTTTAGCGGTTTTTCAACCATTTCAAAGTTTACCTGAAGCGAGAGCCTGGCAGCTTTATTGAATACCTCAGCATCGTCACCAACAAAAAGGCCATAGGTCTGCAGCTGGCCGTTTTTGTTCAGACCAACGACTGTTTGTACATAAACGATGGGCAGGTGGGTGGCAAATTTTTCGGAAGCATAGTTGAAAATTTTCCTGACGGGAGTATCTGCTCTTCCCATCATTTTTTCCATACCATAAGCCGCTCCTATGAAATGACTTTTGTTGATTCCTTCAGATCCTCCGGTACCTACAAAAATATTTTTATTGTAATTGGCCATTCCTACCACCTCATGAGGTACAACTTGTCCAATGGAGAGGATAAGATCGAATCCTCCTTCAACAATGATTTTGTTTACTTGAACAGGCCAGGGGTAATTTACTGCATTTTCTGAAACCTGACTAACAAATTCAGCAGGCACTACTCCCAGGGTGATCACATCGTTACGCCAGTCGTGTTCTCTGAACAGTGATCTGGGAGTTGCTCCAAACATCTGGGTGATCTGTTCATCTGTCATGGGGGAGTGGGTTCCCAGTGCCGGCAGAATATCGGTTAGCTGGTCACCATAATACCACCAGGCAAATTCAGTCAGCTCTCCTGCACGGGAGGGAAACCGGGTGAAGTCAGGTGGAACAGCCAGCACTTTTCTCTTTTTTCCTATTTTATCCAGTGCCTGGAACAGCCCCTCTTTCATATCCTTTGCTGATAGGGAAGTTTCTGTTGAGCCTATTTCGTAATAGATCATATTTTTTTCTTAAGGGCAATTGCCCGGTTTATGTTTTGTTTCGAAATTTCTGAAATATTTTTTTGATCTTACGCAAATATTTCCAGTAAGTTATCGTCTGACTCTGGCATTTCCTTTCCAGATGCTCCACACCATTTCCTCATCGGCAGGTTGCGCATAGTCGGTGAGGAAAGTTGTGGCCAGGGCTCCGGTTGCCCATCCGAACCGGGGCCATTTTTCAGGATCCCAGCCTTTCAATATCCCGTATAACATTCCACCTACGTAACCGTCACCACCACCAATACGGTCCAGTACATGAATGGTTCTTGGCTCGACAACATGCCAGTTCTCTCCTTCCAGCATAATGGCTCCCCACATATGTTCATTGACGCTGATTACCTCTCTGAGGGTTGTGGCAAATACAGAAGCATTGGGGAAACTTTCTTTCACCCGCATGATTAATCCTTTAAATCCTTCAATTTTGGCACTGATGCCTTCCCCCCCTGCAGGCGGTCCTGAAATGCCAAAACAGAGTTGAAAATCTTCTTCATTCCCTATCAGGATGTCGGAAACGGATGCAATCTCGGTGAAATTTTCACGAAGTTGCTTTTCCCTGCCTTTCCAGAAAGAAGCACGGTAGTTCAGGTCAAAAGAAATTTTTGTTCCGTATTTTTTTGCTGATCGTGCTATTTCGAGGCAGAACTGGCTGGTGTCGGGCGAAAGTGCAGCAATCAACCCCGACAAGTGAACGATTTGCACACCCTCTTCTCCAAAGATCCTTTCCAGGTCGAAATCTTTAACATTCAGGGTGCGGCCAACTTCGCCGGCGCGGTCGTTGTGTACCCGGGGTCCCCGCGATCCGTATCCACTGTCGGCAATATTAAACTGGTGCCTGTATCCCCAGGGATCGCCCTGTTCCAGATCAGGTCCTTCAAAATCCATGTGGCGCGATTTTAGATTACTTTTGATGAATTGAGCAACAGGGCTTCCCTTCACAAAAGTGGTCAGTACTTTAACCGGCAGGCCAAGGTAAGAAGATATGCTGGCCACATTTGTTTCTGCACTGGTGGCATGCATCATAAACAGATCACTGCTGTGAACAGGTTGTCCGTTTGCCGGTGTGATTCTTACGCCCATACTGGTTGGTACCAATAAAGCGTATTTCGTGTTTTTTTTCAATTCTAAAGACATGATATTTATTTTTTGTGATTCTTTCTTGAATGCTATGAGTAGTTTGAACGAGGTGAATTCAAATCCCTATACTCTTCTATTGGGATCTGGTTTAATATCGGTCAACTCTTCAATTTTTATGGGGCGTTTTTCCTCGATAGATTTTCTTGCGGCAATTCCGATTAAACAAGACATTGCCCCATCGCGTGTGCCGGCTGAGTGTTTGAGCGGATCGGCCATTTGCGGGTCTCTGAAAATTTTATCCTGTAATCTGGAATCCCCTCCGCCATGTCCGCCACGAGCTGCTTCAACCTTGATGATTTGATATTCAGGATCGAAATTATTCATGAGGAAAATCTCATCGTAACGTGTAGCATTTTCACCTTTTTGGTTCATCTCAGCAGCATGTAACTGGGCTTGATTTATTTTTTCCTGAACCCGCCATGGGATATCTTCCCACGATTCGAGGCGTCCCTCCTTGCCATTGAATGCTATACGCCATCCTTCGTATGGGGAGTAGGTCGTCAGTGAATAATTCACCACAACATTGTTAGCGTATTTAATTTGAGCTGACATTTTATCGTAAATGTCGATATCCTCACGCCACAGACAATTATCGCGGATATACCCGTCATATTTTTCATTTTTTACATACAGATTGGTTGCATGTTTGTCCCGTGTAATATCCCAATAAAACTTACATCTATCGGTATAGGCGCAATTGCGACAGTTTGCTCCTCTAAAGGAGTTGTTTTTTCCGTAATGCTCCAGGGATCCGTAAGCTGTTATTTCCACGGGATCGGAGTCGATGAACCAGTTGAGCAAATCGAAATGGTGTGTTGCTTTATGTACCCACAGGGAGCCACTCTTGTCGCATTCCCCATGCCAACGTCTGAAATAATCTGCACCATGAAATACATTTAGGTACCAGTGAAAATCGACCGATGTAATTTCTCCGATTGGTTTTTTAGCCAGCTGTTCTTTAATTGCAGAAAAAAGTGTTCCATAGCGGTAATTGAAACCCACAATACATTTTTTCCCTGTTCTTCTTTCGGCATCAAGAATGGCCTGACATTTTACTTCATCGGTAGTCATTGGTTTTTCAGTAAGCACATCAGAACCCATTTCCATTGCCCGGATAATAAACTCGTGATGTGTCGCATCCACTGTAGTGACAATGACCATCTCCGGTTTCGTTTCAACCATCATTTGATCAAAATCAGTGAATACCGGGCATTGAACTCCCATGTGCGATTTGGCAAATTGGAGCCGGCCAGGGTTGATGTCACACATCCCAACAAACTCAACGATATCGCTGTAATTGTCAAGAACACGTTTTCCCCAGAAGCCAATCCCTCTGACGCCTGTTCCTACGATGGCTAATTTTCTTTTTCCATTTTTACTGATCGCAGCACTTACCGGGTTGGTGAGTAGTGATACTCCAGCAGTGGCACCGGCTGTTTTAGTTATGAATTCCCTTCGTTTCATGGTTAGAATGATTTAAAATTTTTAAACTCCGCCAAAAGCACTATATCCTCCATCAACCGGGATGACAATACCGGTTATAAAGCTTGATACATCTGATAGCAGAAAGAGTGTTGCTCCCTGCAAATCTTCCGGCTCTCCAAATTTTCCCATGGGAGTGTTATCCACGATTTTCTGTCCGCGTGGAGAATAATTTCCTGTTTTCTCATCCAAAACCAGGAAACGGTTTTGATGGGTAATAAAAAATCCCGGGGCTATGGAATTCACCCGGATCCCAACTTTTGCCAGGTGAACAGCGAGCCATTGAGTAAAATTATTAATGGATGCTTTTGCTGCTGAGTATGCCGGAATTTTTGTAAGTGGTTTATAGGAGTTCATGGAGGAAATGTTCAAAACCACTCCCTTTTTCTTTTTCAACATATCTGTTGTAAAAACCATGGTTGGCAGAATAGTACCCTTAAAATTGAGGGCAAAAACTTTGTCGAACGCTTCTGCTTGTAACCCATAAAATGTGTCAGACAGGTTTTCAAGGTCTTTTTCTTCTATTTGTTCTACTTTGGTAGTTGCCTGGGGACTGTTTCCTCCAGCACCGTTAATCAGGATGTCAATATCACCTAATTCATTGTTTATAATGGTTTTTGCATGTTCGAGTGACTCTTTATCGAGAACATTTGCGGCAACTCCAATTACTTGGGCGCCAGTTTCACTTGCTATCTCTCCGGCAACTTTATCTGCTATTTCCTTGTTAATATCGGCAATAGCAACTTTCAGCCCTGCTGATGCTAAAGCCCTGACCATAGCACTGCCCAATACACCGGCACCACCTGTAATTACACAAGTTTTTCCTTTTAAATCTTCAAATGATAATTGTTTCATTACACTCCTTTTTAAAATTCTTTATAAAAATCTACATTCTCTTTCGTTACGATATCAATCGAGGTATAATTTTCTTTGGCAATTCCTTTTTTTTGCACGATATACTTAAAAAGTTTGTTGATTGAATTGTACCCCTGTTCTTCAGGGCGTTGGCAGATTAGAAACTGAACCAGGTTTTTTTTCAGGAATAAGACATTCTCCCGCAACAGGTCATGGCCAATCACTTTCATATCATCCCATCCAAATTTTTCAACCAATCGGCCTGCATAATACACTTTGGAGTTGGTGACAAATATGCCTTTAATATTCTTTTTATGAATAGTGTTTACAATTTGATCCATCCATATATCGGATGAAGTATCTGAAATCTCAGTAGTATAGAGTTGACGGGTTGTTTGTTTATTTTTTTTGAACCAGTTGTAAAATCCCTTTTCCCTCTGAACCAGATGGTTCTGATTATCCATCTCTTTTGCAAAATGCATAACCAGTATGTTTCCTTCGGGAAGAATAAGATCCAGTAACTTGCCGGAAACCATTCCGCTTTGATATGAATTTTGTCCTACGTATCCCAATTGTCCGGCAAGTTTAATCTCCGAGTCAATAAAAACAAACGGAATATTCCGTTCTTTCAGTTGCTCAATGAATGATTCCGATTCTTTTTTGAAGAAAGGAGCAAATACAATTCCTTCGGGATTTATACTCAATATTTTTTCAGCGTTTTCGATAAAGCTTTTCGGCTCAGCCTGATTAAATGTAAATGGTTGTATGTCGACCCCAAACTGATTCAGCTCCTGAATGCGCTTTTTAACTCCGATGGCAGGTTTGTTCCAGTAGCCATCCGAAGAAGGGGGAGCAGGAAATAAAGTGGCAAAAAGATACGGCTTTTTTGATGCCAGGGTACTGGCTAGTAGGTTGGGTTGATAGTTCAAATCTTTTACAATTTGCAGAATTTTTCTTTTCGTTATTTCTGCTACTTCACCCCGGTCATGCAATACCCGGTCAACTGTACCAATGGATACATTTGCCCGCTCAGCAATATCCTTGATCCGTATTTGTTTTTCGTTATTGATAACTAGTTATTTTTAAGTGTTTTATTTATAGTCGATTGTTTAATTATTGCAAAGCTATAGAATTTTTTTTGCATTTCGTGTTCGTACACGGAAAAAATTAAACAGACGGGCAAGTTGTATTCTGGCGGTTAATTATCATAATGAAGTTGATCGGTATTGTCGGATAATTTCTGTTGGTCTGATGACAGGTCTTATTGAATATTCGAGGCTGTTCGATAGTTAGGATCAGTTTTTACAGAAACAAATTGTTTTGTATTATGCCCGGGTAAGATGCTCAATTTGTTGCATCCAATAATTCCGGGTTTTTAATCATCTGTTTGATATACCGGAAAAGTTTTCCTCCGTGTGATCCATCAACAACACGATGATCGAGGGTAGCAGAGAGCGTGAATATTTTCCGGGGAACAATTTCGTCATTTACAAAAATCGGCTTTTTATACACTTTCCCGATAATAAGAACGATCGATACATTGGAGGAGGGAAGCAGTGCTCCATAACCGGTATCAAGTCCCAGCGTTCCAATATTGGAAATGAGGTATGAACCAAAACTATCAGAGGAGAGGTTTATCCAGGGAAAAGAAAATCCCCAGTCGATGGTGAAAGTTTTATAAAGATTAAACAGCCAGGTTCGGAATGGCCAGGGTATAGATGAAAGCATGTGTTTGGATTGCATCGCGCTGTTCTCATCTCCAGATCGACTTTCTTTGATTTTTTGAGCAATCATTTTCGTAAATCCTGCAATAGTTAGCTGATCAACATTTTCAATTTTCACCGATCCCATTTCATCTCCTTTTAACAGCACACTCACCATGGCATCAATAGAAGATCTTTGAATTACTTTTCCCCTTCTGATATAGGTGTTTAACTCTGGTACAGCCTCCCGGAAAGCACGGCCAACAATAAGGGTCATCAAATGGGTAAGTGTGGTTTTTATCCCTTCCTTTCTTTTTTTTGCAATAAATTTTTCCAACTCCGTCACATCAATGTCAACCGAACCATAAATTTTAGAGTCCTGAGGTTTGCGATAAATAGAAGATGCTACCTTGCGCCAGTTCGTATTCATGTTCTCTGATGGATTCGCCATAATGCTATTATTTTGTTCGCTTCTTCTGAGCAAATGTAACCTTTTTACCAGTAGTTGATGTGTTTGATCTTTTTATTTTATTTATGCAAAGAGAAAGATCAAACAATTATGGCTCTCCTAATGGTGCAATGGAAAATATCCTGGATTGATTCTCCCCGTCATTCGTCATTGATTTGTCGTTATTCGAATTTAAATTAAACAGGAATATTGGATTGGATTCTATTATTTCTTATTATTGGAGAGAATTTATCAATGAAATGATCCTGACGTTTCGTGTCGCAAAAATACATGATAAAAAGTATGGGAGTTTAATCTGATAGCTTATAAAATAATTAATTTGGATCAGATGAATAGCATTTAAATAAAAAAAATACTCATATGAACTTAAATTTTCGGAGCAAAACAGCAGTTATCTGGTTTTTTTTACTGGTTTTTCTTTCTGGCATTTCTTATGCCGGACAAAAAATTGTGTCTGGTAATCAGTCGGATGGCTGGGAAATACTGTTTGCAGGCAACAGTATGGAAAAATGGAGGGCTAAAAATGGCACCCAATTCCCTTCCGGGGGATGGAAAATTGAAAATAGTACGTTATTTCTTGCCGGTAAGGGTGGCGACATTGTAACCAAAGAGAAATACAGCAACTTTGAACTGGTTTTTGAATTTAACCTGACCGAGGGAGCGAACAGCGGAATAAAGTATTTTGTTGATCGGATAACAAACAGTGAAACAGGAAATTCTATGATTAACGGGCCGGAATATCAGATAATTGATGATCTTAACAATACGAGTGTCAAAGATGATCCCAACGGACTGAGTTCTACAGCCGCTGCATACCTGTTATATCCTCCGGAGAATAAAAGGCTCTATCCAGCTGGTGAGTGGAATACAGGTAAAATAATTGCCAGGGGTAAAACCGTTGAACACTGGCTCAATGGTGAGCGGGTTTTAAAATACAAACGTGGCAGTAAGGATTTTTTAAAAAGAAAAGCAAAAACCAAATTCAAAAATGACGAAGAATATGGAGAACTGAAAAGCGGTCATATTTTATTGACAGACCATAATGATAGAGTCTATTTCAGGAATATTAAAATCAGAAGATTATAAAGTGGAATCCCCTGCAGCAAACCTCAGCGGGAAACAGAAACTGATTATAACCCAATCAGGTCAACAGGAAAGCAGGTTGACGGAGTTGATCTCGCGAAGCTCTCAACTTGATATCTCTGTCTGGGTTGAAAAGTTCCCTTTAATAAAGATGTTCCTGTAAAACCTGATTTGTTTTTGTGCCTGTGTTACCATCTGTTCTTCACCGCAGGTAAATATTATAACCGGTAATTACTCCGCTTGTCACGGATTTGGCAGGTGTCTTAATTTTTTATCCAGTTGACAATTTTCTTGTCGTCTGGTTTAATCTTCGGTTCAACCATGTCAATGAATTTTCCGTTCTCATCGATGAGGTATTTTTGGAAATTCCAGGATACTTCCGAATCCATCACACCGTTTTTGGATTTGGTTGTTAACCATTGATATAATGGATGCATATCGTCACCCTTCACAGAAATTTTGCTCATCATTGGAAATGTAACCCCGTAGTTCATTTGACAAAATTGAGCAATTTCATCGTTCGTTCCGGGTTCCTGCTCTCTGAAATTATTGGCAGGAAAACCAATGATGATAAATTTTTCACCGCCATAGGTGTCATATAACTTCTGAAGTTGCTCATATTGTGGAGTTAATCCACATTTTGAGGCTGTGTTTACTACTAAAACCTTTTTGCCTTTCAGACTGGCCAGTTCAAATTTGCTCCCGGTGATATCCTCAACTATAAAATCATAGAATGAGCTTTGTGCAGTTGCTGAACCTGTTATCATGATTATGCTTAAAATTACAATCAGTTTATTCATAACTTTATCGTATTATTTTCTTTTTATGAAACAACTAAAGCTTCCTGAAAGTTTAATATTTTTGAATATGGCTGATTTTTTTTTGGAAATGGTTAAATTTAAAACAGTTTCTTAGCCTGTTTAATTCATGCGTTTAGTTTGATGCAGATGCAAGGCGCCGGAACCCGCAGGCATAGTTATCTATTTCAAGGGTTTCGCAACGAAGCAGATGCATTGAAATAAACGCACTTGTGA
>Ga0172382_10008384_pt1 | contig 14415 bp, 11 predicted proteins | sample Leawel138RmetaG_FD_122245 | JGI IMG/M metagenome (GOLD analysis project Ga0172382, IMG submission 122245) | Leachate microbial communities from a municipal landfill in Southern Ontario, Canada - Leachate well 138R metaG | ecosystem: Engineered > Solid waste > Landfill > Unclassified | place...
CGTTCGGCTCTCACTTCATGGGCACAAAAGGCGGTTTGCCGCCCGTCGCCAAAACCGGCACCCTCGTCAATGCGCCTCTTGCGGGGTTTCCATGATTTCCGTCAGCATACCACCCATATCCTTCGGGTGGACGAAAAAGATAAGCGTTCCATGCGCGCCGATGCGCGGTTCGCCCAGCACGCGCTTGCCCATCCCCTCGAACTCCGCCCTGGCGGCGTGAATATCGGGCACTTCGAAACAGATGTGGTGCTGGCCGCCCAGCGGATTCTTCTCCAGCCACTTGCCGACCGCCGAGTCCGCCTCGGTGGGCTGCAGCAATTCCACCTGGGTGCCGGCCGTGCCGTTCTCGCCGGGCGTGTTGACGAAGCAGACCCGCACCTTCTGCGATTCCAGCACGAAAGGCTCGGTAATGTCGGTCGCGCCCATCACATCGCGGTAGAAGGCGATGGACGCGTCGAGATCCGGCGTGGCGACGCCGATATGGTTCATCCGGCCCAGCTTCATCAGACCCGCTCCACCACCATCGCAATCCCCTGTCCGCCGCCGATGCACATGGTGATAAGGCCATAGCGGCCGCCGGTGCGGTGGAGTTCGTAGACCGTCTTCACGGTCAGGATCGCGCCGGTCGCGCCGATCGGATGGCCGAGCGAGATGCCGGACCCGTTGGGATTGGTTCTGGCCGGATCGAAGCCCAATTCCTTCGCCACCCCGCAAGCCTGCGCGGCGAAGGCTTCGTTCGCTTCGATCACATCGATCTGATCGAGCGTGAGGCCGGCCCGCTCCAGCGCAACCGGAACGGCCTTGACCGGCCCAAGCCCCATGAGGCTGGGTTCGACGCCCGCATGGCCCCAGCCCAGGATTCTGGCCATCGGCTTGAGCCCGAGTTCGGAAACCGCCTTGCCGCTCGCCAGCACGACCGCGCCCGCCCCGTCATTGATGCCGGAAGCGTTGCCGGCCGTCACCGTGCCGCCATCCTTCTTGAAAACCGGCTTCAACCCCGCCATCGCCTCCAGCGAGGCATCGGCGCGGACATGCTCATCCGTATCGAATACCGTCACCCCCTTTCGGGTCTTGATCTCGACCGGAACGATCTGCTCCTTGAAATAGCCCCCGGCAATGGCGGCGGCGGCCCGCCTGTGGCTCTCCACCGCGACCGCATCCTGCTCCTCGCGGGAAATGCCGCAGCGTTCGGCCACGTTTTCCGCCGTGATGCCCATGTGGACGTTTTCAAACGGGTCTTGCAGCGCGCCCAGCATGGCGTCATCGAAAACGAGATTGCCCATCTTCACGCCGTTGCGCGCCGCGTTGGTCATGTGGGGAGCGTTCGACATCGATTCCGCGCCGCCGCCAATCGCTATCCGGTGTTCGCCCAGCGCAATCGCCTGCGCCGCCGACACGATCGCCTGCAGCCCGGAACCGCACAGGCGATTGACGTTCATGGCCGGAGCTTCAATCGGCACGCCAGCATTCACGGCCGCGACCCGGCTGACATAGACATCCTTGGGCTGGCTCGGCACCACCGTGCCGATCACCACGTTCTCGACCCTATCCGGGGATATTCCAGCGCGGGCAATCGCTTCCCTGATTACTATCGCGCCAAGCTCGGCGGGACGGAGCGAGGCCAGCGAGCCGCCGAATGTGCCAATCGCCGTGCGCGCACCGCTGATGATATAAATATCTTCCACAATCGTTCCTTCTGAGTTTGAGCGCCGGCAGCGGCCCGGCTTGGTATCAGTAATCTATCCCCAATCGGCGATTGAGGTCATCCTTGCGCTTCTCGGCCTCGGCTTTTCTTCCTTCGATATCCCGGTCGATGCGATCCAGTTCCGCATCGCGTTTCAAGGCGTCCAGATCCCGCTTCATCCTATCGCGCTCAAGCCGATCCGACAGATCGGAGAATGCCTGCCTCGAATTCGAGGAATCCGTGGCAATGGGCGGCGCCAGGCCGGTCGGGGATTCCCCGCTCCAATCCTGGTTTTCCTCCCAACTCCGGGCAACGGCATCATCTGCCGCATCGGCCTCCACATCTTCCAGCCCCGCGCGCAGACCCTCTACTTCCGACCGCAGCCTTTCCACCTCGGCCTCGCTGGCCCTGTCCGAGCAAGAGCCGAGCAATGCCAGGCAGGCAAAGGCAATGAACGGCTCAGAGCGGAATGTTGTCATGCTTCTTCCAGGGGTTCTCCAGCGCCTTGTTGCGCAGCTTGCGAAGCCCGAGGGCAATGCGGCGGCGGGTGGAATGCGGATGGATCACCTCGTCCACGAAGCCCTTGCTCGCGGCCACGAAGGGGTTGGCGAAGCGGTCCTCATATTCCCTGGTGCGCTGCGCGATCTTGTCCGGATCGCCCATATCCTTGCGGAAGATGATCTCCACCGCGCCCTTCGCGCCCATCACCGCGATCTCGGCGGTAGGCCAGGCATAGTTGAGATCGCCGCGCAGATGCTTGGAACTCATCACGTCATAGGCGCCGCCATAGGCCTTGCGCGTGATGACGGTAATCTTCGGCACGGTTGCCTCCGCATAGGCGAACAGCAGCTTCGCGCCATGCTTGATGATGCCGTTATGCTCCTGGTCGGTGCCAGGCAGGAAGCCGGGCACGTCCACGAAGGTCAGGATCGGGATATTGAAGCAGTCGCAGAAGCGCACGAAACGGGCGGCCTTCTTGGAGCTGTTGATGTCGAGGCACCCTGCCAGCACTATCGGCTGATTGGCAACCACCCCCACAGTCCGCCCTTCCACCCGGCCGAAGCCGCAGATGATATTGGCGGCATGGGCTGGCTGCACTTCGAAGAAATCGCCCTCGTCCAGCGTCTTGCGGATGATCTCATGCATGTCATAGGGCTGGTTCGCGTTGGCCGGGATGATCGTGTCCAGGCTGTCCTCGATCCGGTCCCACGGGTCCGAAGTGGGGCGCAGCGGCACCTCTTCCCTGTTCGACAACGGCAGGAAATCGAAGAAATCCCGAACCGACATCAACGCTTCGATGTCGTTCTCGAAGGCAATGTCGGCAACCGAAGTCTTGGTGGTGTGGGTAATCGCGCCGCCCAGTTCCTCCTGCGTCACCACCTCGTTGGTCACAGTCTTGACCACATCCGGGCCGGTCACGAACATGAAGGAGCTGTCCTTCACCATGAAGATGAAGTCGGTCATGGCGGGGGAATAGACCGCGCCGCCGGCGCATGGCCCCATGATGACCGAAAGCTGCGGCACCACGCCGGAAGCCAGCACATTGCGCTGGAACACCTCGGCATAGCCGGCAAGGCTGGCCACCCCTTCCTGGATGCGGGCGCCGCCTGAATCGTTCAGGCCGATCACCGGCGCGCCGACCTTCATCGCCATGTCCATGATCTTGCAGATCTTCTGGGCGTGCCGTTCCGACAGCGCGCCGCCATAGACGGTGAAATCCTGGCTGAACACGAACACGAGGCGGCCGTTGATCGTGCCCGATCCCGTCACCACGCCATCGCCGGGAATATGCTCCTCATGCATCCCGAAATCGGTGCAGTTATGCTCGACATACATGTCGTATTCTTCAAAGCTGCGCTCATCGAGCAGGACCTTGATCCGCTCCCGCGCGGTCAGCTTGCCCTTGGCATGTTGCGCGTCGATACGCTTCTGCCCCCCGCCCAGCCACGCGGCGGCGCGGCGGCGCTCCATTTCCCCGACATTGGCGGACATTCAGGCCCCTCTCACGATCTGGCACTATAGCAGCGTGCGGCCATGACGAGGGCGAACAGCACTGTCCAGTGTTAACTTGCGAAGTTGCAAAGCCGCATTTTGCAAAATATCCTTGGAGCCATGTCGATCAGAAGGCGGATATTCGCAGGCCAGAGGCTGCGCGCGTTACGGATGATCCGTGCCCTGCGCCAATCCGAAATGGCGCAGCGGCTCGGCATCAGCGTGTCCTATCTTTCCCAGCTCGAAAATGACGACAGGCCGTTGAGCGACGCGCTGCTCGATCGCCTGGCGCGCGAATTTCCGCTGGATTGGCAGGATCTCGGCGCGGACAGCACCGAGAAGCGCCTGATCGCGCTGAGAGAAGCATCGGCGGACCCGCTGTTCGCCGAAGCGCTGGCGCCCGAACAGCTTGCCCGCATCGCGGAGCAGCAACCCGCCTTCGCCGAGCGCTTCATCGCCCTGCACGAAGCCTACCGCCGCACCGGCCAAAGGCTGGAGATGGTGGACGAGGCCCTGGCGGCGGACAATGCCGGCGGCGCGCGCCTGCCCTGGGAAGAAGTGCGCGACTGGTTCCACTTCGCCAACAATTACGTCGATCCGATCGACCGCGCGGCGGAGCGGCTGGCCAATCGCCTGAGACGCGGGACCCCTTCTCCATCGGCCGAAGCGATGGAACAGCAACTCGCCGCGGGGTTTTCCGTGTCGGTGCTCTACCATACTGAAGGCGCGTTGCGCGAATTCGACGCGCAGATGGGCCATTTGCTGATAGATGCCGCGCAACCGCCGGAAACCCGGCGCTTCCAGCTTGCGCACCAGCTTGCCGCGCTTGCGCTGAAGGCGGAGATCCTGTCGGTCGTAAGCGAAGCCGCGCTGCGCAGCGCCGCCGCCCGTCAATTGCTGTTCGTCGGTCTGTGCAATTATGCCGCGGGCGCGATCCTGATGCCCTATCGCCTGTTCCGGGACGAGGCGCGGCGGATGCGCCATGACATAGACCGGCTCGCTCTCGTCTTCGGCACTAGCTTCGAGCAGACCTGCCAGCGCCTTTCCACCTTGCAGCGCGCCGATGCGAGAGGAGTGCCGTTCTTCTTCTGCCGCGTGGACATGGCCGGCAACATCACCAAGCGGCATTCCGCCACCCGGCTGCAATTCGCCCGTTTCGGCGGCGCGTGCCCGCTGTGGATCGTGCATGAGGCGGTGGCGATCCCCGACCGTATCCTGGTCCAGCTTGCGGAAACGCCCGATGGGGTGCGCTATGTCTCGATGGCCAAGGGGCTAGTCAAGCCTTCGGGCAGCTTCGACCGGGCGCCGCGCCGCTATGCCGTGGCGCTGGGCTGCGAAGTTTCCCACGCGGACGAGTTCGTCTATGCTGCGGGGCTGGACCCCGACACCCCGCACCGAGTCGACAGGATCGGCATTTCCTGCCGGCTGTGCCCGCGCACCGATTGCGACCAGCGCGCCTTCCCGCCCAACGATCGGGCGATCCTGGTCGACCCGGACAAGCGTGAGGTCGTTCCTTACAAGATCGCCTGAACCGCAAGGCCCTCAGCGCATCAGCACCAGTTCCTCCGCCATGGAGGGATGCAGCGCCACCGTGGCGTCGAAATCCGCCTTGGTCAGCCCCGCCTTCACCGCAATGGCGGCCGCCTGCAGGATTTCCGGCGCTTCCGGGCCGATCATGTGCAGGCCTACCACCCGGCCGGTCGTGTCATCCACCACCATCTTGTAAAGCCCGCGCTCCGCCCTGTCGGCGAATATGTTCTTCATCGGCCGGAAATCCGACGAATAGACCCGGATCTTGCCGAGCTTGTTGCGCGCATCGCCTTCGGTCAGCCCCACCCCCGCCAGTGGCGGATGGGAAAAGACCGCGCTGGGGATGCAGTCGTAATCGACCTTGGTCGGCTTGTCGCCGAACAGCGTGTCCGCGAAGGCCTGCCCTTCCCGGATGGCCACCGGGGTAAGCTGCACCCGGTCGGTCACATCGCCGACCGCATAGATGCTGTCGCAACTGGTCTTGCCGTGATCGTCCACCGCAATCGCGCCATTCCTGCCCAGTTCCACCCCGGCGCTTTCCAGCCCCAGCCCCGCCGTGTTCGGCTTGCGCCCGGTCGCGACCAGCACGGCATCGGCTGGAATCGGGTCACCCCGCCCGGCATGGACCTGGAGCGTGCCATCCTCGTCCTTTTCGATCCGCTCGAACGGGGCATTGAGCTTGATGTTGATCCCGCGCGCCATGGAGATCTGGACCAGCCTGTCCACCAGAGCGCGGTCATAGCCGCGCAGCAGCGCCTCGCTCCGGTTGCAGAGCGTTACCTGGCTGCCCAGCGCATTGAAGATGCCCGCGAATTCCATGGCGATATAGCCGCCGCCAATCACCACGAGGCGCCTGGGCAGTTCCTCCAGATGGAACATCTCGTTGGAAGAGACGGCATGTTCGATCCCCGGCACATCGGGCATGGCGGGCCAGCAGCCCACCGCGATCAATATATATTTCGCGCTGATCTCCCGGCCGCTCGCCAGCTTGACGCTGTTCGGCCCGGTGACGGTCGCACGCTCCAGAAAGCGCTCGACCCCGTTGTTCTCCAGCGTCTGCGTGTAGAGGCCGTTGAGCCGGTCCACATCACGCAACACATGATCGCGCAGCTTCGGCCAGTCGAACGACATCCTGCCGATGGTCCAGCCATAGTTCTGCGCGTCTTCGAGGTCTTCCGCGAAGTGAGAGCCATAGACCAGCAGCTTCTTGGGAACGCAGCCCCGGATCACGCAGGTCCCGCCCACCCGGTATTCCTCCGCCACCGCAACCTTCGCGCCATGCGCCGCGGCGACCCGGCTGGCGCGGACCCCGCCGGAACCGGCGCCGATGACGAAAAGGTCGTATTCGTATTCCGACATTCAATTATCCTTTCTCGCCTCAGGCCAGCCCCGAGGCCGCGAGCAAAGCTGCGGTGCTGGGGTCGAAAGTTTCTCCGCCCCGGTCGATCTTGCGGGCGATTTCCTTGCCCAGCTCCACTCCGAACTGATCGAAGGGATTGATCCCCATCAGCACAGCGCTGGCGAAGGTGCGATGTTCATGGAACGCGATCAGCGCGCCCAGCGTAGCCGCGTCGAGATCGTCGCACAGGATGGTCGCCGAAGGGCGGTCGCCGGGATAGGACCGCGCCGGGTCGCTGCTTGCCTTGCCGGCCATGAGCGCCGCGCCCTGCGCGAAGCAGTTCATCAGGAGAATGCGATGATGGGCAGGATCGAGGCCGTCGCCCGGCGCGATCGAGGCGATGAAATCCACCGGCACCAGATGCGTGCCCTGATGCAGCAACTGGAAGACGGCATGCTGCGCGTCTGTCCCGACCCCACCCCAGGTGATCGGCGCGGTGGCTGCGGAAACGGGCTGGCCATCGGCGGTCACACCCTTGCCGTTCGATTCCATCTCGAGCTGCTGGAGATAGGAAGGTAGCAGGCGCAAGCGTTCGTCATAGGCGAAGACCGCGCGGGTCTGGCAGCCGCGCAGCCTGGTATAATAGAGGTCCGCGAAGGCCGCGCGCAGCGGCAGGTTGGCAGCGCCGTCATGGTCCAGGAAATGCCGGTCCATCGCCGCTGCGCCTTCCAGCATGCCATCGAATTCTTCCCAGCCGACCGCCAGCGCGACAGGAAACCCGATGGAAGACCACAGCGAATAGCGCCCGCCGACCGTTTCGGGAAAAGGCAGGATGCGGGTTTCGTCCACGCCCCATTCCACCGCCTTTTCCGGGCTGGCGGTGAGCGCCACCACCCGGCCGCCCGGATCGTCGACCCCGCCGTCGCCCAGCCATTTGAGCACGCTTTCGGCATTGGTCATCGTCTCGATCGTGGTGAAGGTCTTGGACGCCACCGCCAGCAGCGTGGTCTGCGGATCGCAGGCGGCAAACGCTTCTTCCAGCGCGCAGCCGTCGACATTCGAGACGACATGCACGTCCACCAGCGCAAGATCGCGCGCCAATGCATCCACCGCCATCGCCGGACCGAGCGCGGAGCCGCCGATTCCGACATGGATCAGGTGCCTCACCTCGCCCAGGGCGCCGTCATGAATCGCTTCCACCAGCAGCTTCATGCGCTCGTGCAGCGCCTGCGCTTCCTCGACGCTGCTGTCCCTGCCCAGGCCGCGCTGCGCAATGTGCTCGGCCGCGCGGCCTTCCGTGAGATTGACAATGTCGCCCGCGAACAATGCCGCCCGGGCGGCGGCGAAGCCGGCAGCCTCGGCCAGCACCTCGAAACCGGCCAGCAGTTCCCCGGTCAGATGGGTCTTCGACCAATCGAAGCGAATCCCGCCGCCCTGCGGCAGGTCGAACCGCGCGGACAACAGGGAAAGGCGGTTCGGGTCGTGGAAAAGCTCGGCCAGAGGAGGAGTGCGGTAGAGCCCGAGCTGGTCCCACGCCGCCTTCGCCCTGTGATTCATGCCGGTCCTTTCCGATCCGCGCGGATCGCCTGAGAGAGCCAAGTCCTATGCCCGTTCGGACGCATGACGCAATGCCCGAACCAGGTTTAAGGTTCGATACAGGCACACTCCTGTCAAGCGCGCCGCGATAAGCCCACTTGACGAGAAAGGCGCTGCCCAACATGGACACAGCCATGAACGACAATTCACCGGATGTCAGCGCCTCGCCCGAGGCAGAGCCGCGTCTCAGGCGGGAAAAGAAGGAGGACAGCTTCCCTGTCTTCCTGTTGAAGCTGGTCGCGATCGTGGTGATCTTCCGCAGCTTCATCTTCTCGCCCTTCAACATACCGAGCGAAAGCATGTTGCCGCGCCTGCTCGACGGGGACTACCTGCTCGCCGCGAAATGGCCCTACGGCTATTCGAAATATTCGATGCCGTTCAGCCTGCCGGTGATACCCGGCCGCATCTTCGCCAGCCAGCCGGAACGGGGCGACGTGGTGATCTTCAAGGCGCCCCCGCTCAACGACACCGACTATATCAAGCGCGTGATCGGCGTGCCCGGGGACACGGTGCAGATGGTGGGCGGCGTGATTCACCTGAACGGCAAGCCGGTGCGGAAGGACAAGATCGCCGATTTCATCGTGCCGGTTTCACCCAACACCCCCTGCGCTTCGATCCAGTTCGAGGATCGGACCCAGGACGGCGCCCTGGTCTGCCGCTATCCCCGCTATCGGGAAACCCTGCCCGGCGGGCGCAGCTACGAAGTGCTCGACCTCGGCCTGACGCCGCAGGACGACACGGCCCCCGTCGTGGTGCCTGAAAATCATATCTTCCTGATGGGCGACAATCGCGACAATTCGCAGGACAGCCGTTTTCCGGCCCAGCCCGGCGGCGGCATCGGGCTGGTTCCGCAGGACAATCTGGTCGGCAAGGCAAGCATCGTGATGTGGTCCACCGACGGCTCCGTCGAATGGCTCAAGCCCTGGACATGGTTCACCGCGGCCCGCTGGAATCGCATCGGGGGCACCTTTTGAGGAAGACCGGCGGCCTGACGCCTGAAACGGCGGCTTTCCTGGCCGGGTTGGGGATCGAACCCGTCGCGAACGAGAATCTGTGGCAGGAAGCGCTGACCCACGGCAGCGTCGGAACCGTCCGGAACTATGAACGGCTCGAATTCCTGGGCGACCGGGTGCTGGGCCTCGCGATCGCCGAATGGCTCTACGAACAGAGCGACAATACCGAAGGCCAGCTCTCCCAGCGGCTGAACGCCCTGGTCAGCCGCGAAATGTGCGCGCGCATCGCCCGGGAAATCGGCTTGCCGGAGCATATCCGGCTGGGCAAGCAAGCCCGCGACGATGGCGGGGCGGATAGCGACAATATCCTCGGCGATGTGATGGAGGCCCTGCTCGGCGCCAGCTTCCTGACGCGCGGCTTCGGCCCGACCCGCGATCTGGTCCGGCGCATCTGGGCGAATGCCGTCGCCGGCCGCGCCGGGCACCGCAAGCATCCCAAGAGCGCCTTGCAGGAATGGGCGGCGGGCAATCGCCGCGCGGTGCCGGAATACAGCCTGGTCGAGCGGTCTGGGCCGGACCATGCGGCCAGCTTCACCGTCAAGGTACTGGTCCGCAATGTAGGGGAAGCCGAAGCAAAAGGGTCCAGCAAGCAGGAAGCCGAAACGGCGGCGGCCGCCGCCTTCATGGAGAAATATGCGTGACCATTTCGCAAGCGGAGCCTGAAACCTGTTGCGGGGTGGTCGCGGTGATCGGCGCCCCCAATGCCGGCAAATCCACGCTGGTCAATGCACTGGTGGGGCAGAAGGTGGCGATCACCAGCGCCAAGGCGCAGACCACGCGCGCACGGCTGCTCGGCATCGCGCTGGAAGGCTCCGTGCAGATCATCCTGGCCGACACGCCGGGCATCTTCGCGCCCAGGCGCAGGCTCGACCGGGCGATGGTCAGTGCGGCATGGGACGGCGCGCAGGAAGCCGACGCCATCCTGCTGGTGGTCGACAGCGTGAAGCAGCGCAGGCACGAACTCGGCCCCTTGCTGGAGACGCTGAAGGCCCGGCCGGAACGCAAGCTGCTGGTGCTCAACAAGGTGGATGCGGGCAGGAAGGAAGCCCTGCTCGAACTCGCGCAGGAATTCGCAGGCGCCGTCGATTTCGAGGAGGTGTTCTTCATCTCCGCGCTGACCGGCGAAGGCGTGGCGGAACTCAAGCGCCATCTTGCTGGGCTGATGCCGCAAGGCGTGTGGCATTATCCGGAAGATCAGGTGTCGGACGCCAGCGAAAGATTGCTCGCCGCCGAGATCACGCGGGAACAGCTCTACCGCCAGCTGCATGACGAGCTGCCCTATGACAGCGCGGTGCGCCCGGAAAGCTACCAGACCAGGCCCGACGGCAGCATCGAGATCCACCAGCAGATCGTGATCGGCCGGGACAGCCAGAAGCCGATCGTGCTCGGCAAGCGCGGCGCGCGGATCAAGGCGATCGGCGAAGCCGCCCGCAAGGAATTGGCGGAATTGCTGGGGGTGAAAGTGCATCTGTTCCTCCATGTGAAGGTGGAGGAAAACTGGGCCGAAAACCGTGAGCTTTACGAAGCGATCGGGCTGGACTGGGTGAAGTAGACCCCCAGGCCCACCCAGCCTCAGAGCCCCGGTTCCATCATATGCCGCGCCAGGCGCTGGGCGCGCACGGTGCGGAACCGGACCATGCTGCAGCCCATGGCCAGAACCGCCAGCAGGCCCGCGACCAGCATCGGCACCGGGCCAAGCCCCATCCCCAGCGCCAGCAGCACGCCCACCAGCGTCGCCGCCATGGTCTGCCCGAGCAGGCGCGATGTGGACAGCACGCTGCCGGCCGCGGCGGAACGGTCCAGCGGCGCGTTGCCGATCATCAGGCGCGAATTGGGCGCCAGGAAGAATCCGAATCCGGCCGCCGTCAGCGAAAGACGCCATGCGATCCCGGCCGGGCCGACCCCCTCGGGCAGGAACGCCAGCAGATAAAGCCCGCAGATCGCCACCATCAGGCCCGGAATCCCGAGCTTGGTCGGCGCGACCCGATCCGACAGCCATCCCGCAAGCGGGGAAATGACCAGCATGGTGAGCGGGAAAGGCATCAGCAGCATTCCCACCTGATCCGGCGCATATCCACGCCCTTCCTCCAGCATGAAGGGCAAGGAGAGCAGCAACGCGGCGATCGCGCAGAATACGGCCATCGCCGCCAGAGCGGAAAGACCTATCGCGGGCATCGCCAGCAGATCGACAGGCACCACCGGACGGGTGCGCCGGCGCTCCCTGCGCACCAGCAGGGCGACCGAAACCACCCCCGCCACCGCCAGCAAGGCCCCGGGCCAGGGATTGGCGGCATGAGTCGCAAGCTGCAGGCCGCCGATCAGCAGGCCCACGGTCAGGGCGCTCCACAGGCCGCCGATCCAGTCGGCCCGGTCAGGCTTGGGGTGAGGGTCGGGCAGGGTCCGGCCGAGCAGCAGCGAAATCACCGCGAGCGGGGCCGCCGCCGCGAACACGGCCTTCCACGGATAATAGGCAACGATCAATCCGCCGAGCGTCGGCGCCATCGCCGCGGCAGAGGCGATCACCACGCTGTTGAAGCCAAGCCCGCCGCCCAGGCTCTTTTCCGGATAGGTTTCGCGCAGAATCGGCACCGCAACCGACAATGCCATGCTCGCGCCCAGCGCCTGCACGGTCCGCAGCAGCAGCAAGGACGCGAAATCATCGACGAAGATGCAGAGCGCGGACGCAATGCAGAGGATGAGCTGCCCGAGCTGGTAGAGCTTGCGATGGCCAATACGATCTCCCAGCGCGGCGAAGGGGAGCAGCCCCATCACCATCACCATCTGATAGATGGTGACGACATTGGTGACCACGCCCTCGCCGACCGCCAGTTCCCGGGCGATCGTCGGCAAGGCGACGTTGGGAATGCTGCCGTCGATGACCAGCAGGGCATTGCCGAAGGACAGCGCGACAATGGCCCAGATCCGGCGCGGAACCGGCAGCCCTTCCCCGGCGGTTTCCGGCAACACCGCTCCATCGCCGGCGGATGAATCCGCCGGCGCATTGTCCCGCTGTTCCTCGTCTCGTATCTTCAACATGGCCGCGAAACGCTTTTCAGCCGAAAAAGTCCCGCCTAGCTAGCCGCCTTTTTCTTGGCGGGCGTTTTCTTTTTCTTCACGGCCTTCTTCTTCGCCGGAGCCTTGGCCGCGCGTTCATCGATCAGGCGGATCGCATCCTGCTCGGTCACATCCTCGGGTTTCATGTCCTTGGGGATGGTGGCGTTGGTGGCGCCATCGGTGACATAGGGGCCATAACGGCCCGGCATCACTTTCATTTCCCCCCCGCTGGTCGGATGCGCGCCCAGCGTCTTGATCGGTTCCGCCTTGGCGCCACCGCCGCGCCCTCCGCCCCGGTTGGCCGCCTCGGCCAGCAAGGCGACGGCCGCGTTCATGCCGGTTTCGAACACGTCCCGGGTGGACTGGAGCCGGGCATATTTGCCCTCATGAGCCAGATAGGGGCCATAGCGGCCGATGCTGGCGGTAATCGGTTTCCCGCTTTCAGGATGCGCGCCCACCTCGCGTGGCAGGCTCAGCAGCCTGATCGCCCAATCCAGATCGAGTTCGGGAATATCCTTCGGGATCGAGGCGCGCTTCGCCTCCTTGCCTTCGCCGAGCTGGATATAGGGGCCGAAGCGCCCCACCCTGCGCGTGATCTCCTGGCCGCTCTCCGGGTCGGTGCCGAGAGCCGCAGCGTCGCCGCCATCCGCGCCTTCTCCGCCGGGCTGGGCAAAGCGGCGGGTATATTTGCATTCGGGATAATTCGAGCAGGCGATGAAGGCGCCATATTTGCCGCCGCGCAGCGCAAGCCTGCCTTCCCCGCATTTCGGGCACAGACGCGGATCGCCGCCGTCTTCCTTGGGCGGAAAGAGATAATCCTCGAGGAAGCCATCCAGCACTTCGGTGATCTCGGAGGGCTTGCGCTCCATCACCTCGTCCGACTTCGGCTTGAAGTCCCGCCAGAAGGATTCCAGCACCGCCTTCCACGCGGCCCGGCCGCCGGACACGTCGTCCAGCTCGTCCTCCATTCCGGCGGTGAAATCATAGGCGACGTAGCGCTCGAAGAAGCGTTCCAGGAACGCCGTCAGCAGCCGCCCGGATTCCTCCGCGAAGAAGCGGTTCTTCTCGGTGCGGACGTAATTGCGGTCCTTCAGCACCTGGATCACCGAGGCATAGGTGGAAGGGCGCCCGATGCCCAGTTCCTCCATCCGCTTGACCAGGCTGGCTTCGGAATAGCGGGGCGGCGGCTGGGTGAAATGCTGGGCGGCCTCCACCCCCTTCTTCGCCGGGCAATCGCCCTTGTTCATCAACGGCAGGAGATTGGCGTCATCCTCGTCGTCATCCTTGTGATCGCGGCCTTCTTCATAGACCGCGAGGAAGCCGGGAAACTTCACCACCTGCCCGGTCGCGCGCAATTCGTGGCGGCCGGTCGGATCGCGCAGGGTGACGGTCGTCCGCTCCAGGTTCGCCGCCGCCATCTGGCTGGCCATCGCCCGCTTGAAGATCAGGTCGTAGAGCTTGGCCTCGTCTCCCGATCCGGCGCGATCCCGCGTGAAATCGGTGGGCCGGATCGCTTCATGCGCTTCCTGCGCATTCTTCGCCTTGGTGGAATAATGGCGCGGCTTTTCAGGCAGGTAATGCCCGTCATAGCGATCCGCGATGGCTTTGCGGGCGGCGGAAATCGCGCTCGGGTCCATCTGCACGCCATCGGTCCGCATATAGGTGATCGCACCCGCCTCGTAGAGGTTCTGGGCGAGCCGCATGGTGTGGCTGGCGGAATAGCCCAGCTTGCGGGCCGCTTCCTGCTGCAGGGTGGAGGTGGTGAACGGCGGCGCGGGATTGCGCTTGAGCGGCCTGGTCTCGACATCCGCGACCGTGAAGCGGGCGCCTTCGACAGCCGCCTTGGCCCGCATCGCGATGCCCTGCTCGCCCAGCGAGAGCTTGTCGAGCTTATCGCCGTCGAAGCGGACGAGGCGCGCATCGAACTCCGTGCCGTCATGCTCCATCCGGGCGATGACCGACCAGTATTCCTGCGGCTTGAACGCCTCGATCTCGCGCTCGCGATCCACGATCAGCCGCAACGCCACGGATTGCACCCGGCCTGCGCTCTTGGCTCCGGGCAGCTTGCGCCACAGCACCGGCGAGAGCGTGAAGCCGAACAGGTAATCCAGCGCGCGGCGGGCGAGATAGGCGTCGATCAGGTCGCGGTCCAGCGCGCGGGGGCGCTGCATGGCGTCCGTGACCGCCTGCTTGGTGATGGCGTTGAA
>Ga0172382_10008386_pt1 | contig 14414 bp, 13 predicted proteins | sample Leawel138RmetaG_FD_122245 | JGI IMG/M metagenome (GOLD analysis project Ga0172382, IMG submission 122245) | Leachate microbial communities from a municipal landfill in Southern Ontario, Canada - Leachate well 138R metaG | ecosystem: Engineered > Solid waste > Landfill > Unclassified | place...
AAGGCATTATTGCCAACCCCAACTGCTCAACAACCCAAATGGTAGTAGCTCTTAAACCGATTCACGATGCCGCAAAGATTAAAAGGGTAGTGGTCTCCACTTACCAGGCAGTCAGCGGCGGCGGTAAAGGGGCTTTGATGGGCTTGGAAGAGGAAAAAGAAGAGGCTTGCAAAAAAGGGAAAGTAACTGAACCTAAAATCTATGTTAAGCCTATCATGTTCAACTTAATTCCCCATATCGATGTCTTTGAAGAGGGCGATTACACAAAAGAAGAGTATAAGATGATTAACGAGACTCATAAAATGCTCGACAAAGATATTGCCGTAACTGCCACCTGTGTCAGAGTGCCGGTTGTTTACGGTCACAGTGAATCCATTAACATTGAAACTGAGAAAAAACTGACTGCCGATGATGTTAAAAAACTGATGGCTAATGCCCCCGGTATTAAACTGATGGATGACCCTGCCAATCGTCTCTATCCCACCCCGCTCGACAGCAATGATGAAGATGCAGTTATGGTTGGAAGGATTCGAGAAGATTATTCGGTTGCCAACGGAATTAACCTTTGGTGTGTATCCAACAATATTAAAAAAGGTGCGGCACTAAATGCCGTTCAGATAGCCGAGACCTTAATTAAGAGGAATTTGGTATAGATTATGGATATCCAAAAAGCTGTCAGAGCTCTTAACGACGAACTCATAGCTTTAAGGAGGGACTTCCACGCTCATCCGGAGCTTGGATTTGAAGAGTTCCGTTCGTCCGAAAAGATTGTCAACTACCTAAAAGAGTTGGGTATGAACCCCCAGATTGTTTCAAAGACCGGGGTGGTGGCAACTTTAAGTGGACGGACGGACAACGGTCCTGTTCTGCTGCTGCGTGCCGACATGGATGCTTTACCGGTAGCCGAGCAAACGGGATTGCCCTTTGTTAGTGAGAACGAAGGGATTATGCACGCCTGCGGTCACGATGCCCATATGGCAATGATGCTAACTGCCGCCAAGATTCTAGCCAACAATAAAGAGTCGTTTGAAGGGACTATAAAATTTGTTTTTCAGCCAAACGAAGAAATCGCCGGTGCTCAGATTATGATTGATGATGGGGTTTTACAAAATCCAAAAGTCGATGCGGCTATGGGAATCCATATTTGGACTCCTTTGCCAAGCGGTACAATCGGAGTCAAATCGGGTGCGGTTATGTCGTCCATGGATGTTTTTAAAGTTACCGTCAAAGGAAAAGGGGGACACACCGGTTACCCCGACAGCGCCGTCGACCCGGTAATTTGTGCCACTGCAATTGTTCAACAGGTTCAGGCTATTCAGACCAGGTTTGTCAGTCCTATGAAACCGATCGCCCTTATGTTCGGAAGGATTGCCGGGGGTACAAAAAACAATATTATTCCCGACAGTGTCGAATTGGAGGGGACAATAAGGTATCTATACGCCACAAAACCGGGCTCTTACGATAACCCTACCGATAAGTTTAAAAAGTTGGTAAGTGATATAGCTACCGGATACGGCTGCAGTGTTGAATTTGAGTTTAGTCATGAAAATGATGCGGTAATCAACGACTCTATTATGACTGCTTTGGCTTTTGAGAGTGCAAAGAAGATTGTTGGAGAGCAAAATATCATAGAACATGCCTCAATGGCCTGTGAAGATTTTGCCGCATTTGGTGAGAATGTTCCGGCTGTGTTTGCTTTTATCGGCACTGCCAATGAGAAGGCAAAAAGCACCTATCCTCACCACAACCCTAAATTCACCGTCGATGAAGAGACTCTACCCATAGGGGTACAATATTTAGTTGAAGCCGCACTGACTTATTTTTCAAAAAGTAAAAAATAATGTTAAGTGTGCCGATAAAGATGATTTAGACATAAATCATCAAAATTTGATGATCATACGGGCAGAGGTTAATCCGTATGAATTTTAGGAGGGTTTTATGAAAAAAGGTATTTTAGTATTGGCGTTGATTGTGGCGTTGCTGCTACCAACAGCCACCCTTTTTGCTCAGGGACAAAAAGGGGCTCCTGCCGCTAGTGGTGTCTACAATGTAAAGATGCCGACAGCCGAAGTTGAAGGGGATCCAATGACCGTTTGGGCTAACGATTTTTCTGCCTATATGAAATCGGCAACCGACGGTAAGTTTAACATTGAGGTTTTCCCCTACGGAACACTCGGAGAAAACGATGACATCGTAGAACAATGTCAGCTAGGAATTGTTGAATTCACTTTTGCAGACTATGGTTGGATCAGTGCATTTGTCGATTTAGCCAACGTATTGGCTTTGCACTACATTTGGCCTTATGAAAGACTTCCCGAAGTACTTCAATGGGTAGTTAAAAACGGTGATTCATACAAAATCATTAAAGAGGCTTTTATCAGACAGGGACTCTATCCGCTCGGAATCCTTTTTGAAGGATGGCAGTGGATGACAAGTAAAAAGCCCATTAAAGAGCTGAGTGACCTCAAAGGGTTAAAAACACGGGTAATGGGTTCTGTTATGTTGACCCGCGACTACATGGCTTACGATATCGTTCCGACCCCGTTGGCTTACGGTGAAATTTACAGCGCTTTATCAACAGGGTTGTTGGATGCTCAGAGCCAACCGATGTTTGCTAACTGGTCAATGGGTTTCTATGAAGTTGCCAGCCACTTCGTACAACTTTGGGCCGAGCCTTTCTTGGGACTCCCCACCGTTAACTACGATTTCTGGATGAGCTTACCTCAAGAGTATAAAAACTTAATTGAAAACTGGTGGCTTGACAAAATCGTCAGTTCGGAAGCTTGGGTAAATTCCAATAACGATCAACTGAAAGCCAATATTATCAGAGAGAGACCAAATACAACATTCTATGAAATGAACGATTCACAGATGGCTCAGCTGCGCAAATTAGCAGAAGAGAAAGTATGGTCTAAATGGCACGAAGTTGGTGGAACCGGTTCTCAGGAATTATTGGCATCTCTCCTTAAAGATGTAGAGAATGCTAAAAAATCTCTTGGAATCAAATAACCAAGATTTAAAAAGAGTGTTTCCCGTTGTATTACGGGAAACCTCTGTTAAAAATCCCATAAAGGTTAAAGATTATGAGTAAATTACAAACGGACAAGAAAGATGAGTCAACCCTAATGCGATTAGGGCATATCTTAGCCCGTGTGTTGGATGGATTTGAAGTTACTGTCCTATCTGTGGGAACGGCTTTATTGGCAGTTTTAACTATTGTTAACGTATTTGCTAGAAATATCAGTAAAAGTATCTATTATGCAGAAGAACTTTCTATTTTATTTGTTATTTTAATTACTTTTACAGGAACCAGTTATGCAGCCAGAAAAGCCCGTCATATACGCATGGGTGCAGTTTTAGAATTGTTACCGTCCAAAATAGAAAAAGTGTTGGTAATTATTATCAGTATTGTAAGCGGAATCGTAATGTTGATATTAGCTTATTATGCCTTTGATTATGTTAAAACACTTAGATTTAGAGGGACAAAAACACAGGCATTGGGAGCACCCTATTGGACTTTCCTAATCATAGCTCCTATTACATTGTTTATAACAGCTGTTCAGTTTTTCAGAACAGTTATTAAAAATTTCCATGAAAAAGAAGTGTGGCTCTCTCCCGAACAACAGAGCGAATTTGAGGATGAGGCTGTAATGACCGAGAAAGTTATAGCCGAAGCCGGCGGACCCGAGTGGAAAGCGAAGGAGAGTAAGTAATGGGTATAGTAGGACTATTTATGGTTGCGATGCTGATGATGGGCTTTCCTTTTGTGATAACCCTTTTGGCACCGCTGTTGGTTTATTTGAATATTAATCTGCCTAATGTCAATCCTCAGATTGTAATTCAGCAGATGATTAACGGATTTGCGGTTCCCTCTTTGGTTACCGTACCGATGTTTATCTTAGCAGCAGAAATAATGACCAGCGGAAACGCTGCAAAACGGTTAGTTGAGATGATCAGAGTGTTTGTCGGACACATTCCCGGAGGGATTGCAATAACGACGAACGCTGCCTGTACCCTCTTTGGAGCCGTCTCCGGCTCAACTCAGGCAACAGTTGCCGCTATCGGCGGAACTATGAGACCGATGCTTTTAAAAGCTGGTTATTCCAGTTCTTGGTCGTTGGCTCTGATAATCAATGCCAGTGACATTGCTTTGTTGATACCCCCTTCAATTGGATTTATCGTTTACGGGGTAGTTACCGGAACTTCAATCGGAAAACTTTTCTTAGCCGGAATAGGGCCCGGATTATTAATATTTGTCCTTTTCTCTATTTATTCCTTTGTTCATGCAAAAATCACAAAAATTGCAATTTTAGAAAAAGCAACCAGAACAGAACAAAAGAAAGCATTTATTGACGGACTTCCGGTTTTAGGATTTCCTATTCTTATTATCGGCGGAATCTACAGCGGCTTATTCAGCCCGACTGAAGCTGCGGCAGCCGGTGTGTTTTACGCATTGATTTTAGAAACTGTTCTCTATAGAACAATGACTTGGAAAAAATTCATTACATTACTGTTAAATACCGGAATCGTAACCGGCGTTGTATTTATTCTTGTCGGGGCAGGGCAGGTCTTCTCTTGGACAATCAGTTTCTTGAGGATTCCTCAAACTGTTATGCCTGCAATTATCGGAACAAACCCAACTCAGTTACAGTTAATCATAGTTGTCGTAATTGCCTACTTTGTAGCTTGTATGTTTGTAGATCCCATTGTTGCCATCTATGTTTTAAGTCCTATTTTCCAACCTTACGTAGTTTTAACAGGAATTGATCACGTATTTTTGGGAACATTAATCGTATTACAGGCAGCCATCGGTTCGGCAACACCACCTTTCGGGTGCGATATCTTTACAGCCCAGCTGATCTTCAGGCGCCCTTATTTTGAGGTTATAAGAAAAATAGCACCGTTTATCGCCTTGTTGGTACTTGCTACGATTCTGATAATTATTTTCCCCGATATTGCCTTATTTATTCCAAGAGTTGCGGGAATTTAAGGGAGCCTTATGCGCTATTTTGTTAAAGGGAGACAGGTGAGTTACGGGCAACCTATAGGGATACTCCTTTTGGAGAATTTTGTCCCTTATGTGCCCGGCGATACTGCCAATGCAACAACTTACCGTTATCCGGTTCGCTTCCAAAGAGTGAAAGGATTATCGGTAGAAAAAATTTTCAGCCACGATAAAAGTATGTACGATGCGGTTAAAGAGGCGGCGTTGCAGTTAAAAGAAGAGGGAGTAAGAGCCATTACTGCCGATTGTGGTTTTATGGCTCTCTTCCAAGAACAGTTGAGTGAAGAGTTGGAGATTCCCGTTTTTCTCTCCAGTTTGTTGCAGCTGCCGTTTATGGGCCATATTGTCGGCAGATCAAATTCTTTGGGTATAGTGACAGCCAACAGTAAATCATTGGTCGATGAGCTGCTTATTGCCAGTGGCGTCGATGAAAATCTGAAAAAAAGGTTAAAGATAATCGGTTTAGAGGATGATGAACATTTTTATCAGGCGGTTTTTGAAGAAAGGGGGATGTTAGACACCTCTTTGGTTGAGAAAGCAGTTGTCCAAAGGGCGATAACATTAGTTGAACAAAATAGAGACCTTAAAGCAATTTTATTGGAGTGTAGCATGTTGCCTCCCTATGGTTTGGCCGTACAGGAGGCAACGGGGTTACCTGTTTTTGATTATGTAACAATGATTGATTATGTCTATAGCAGCGTAGTGAAACACAATTACCATGGGTATATGTAAAAATTTAAGGAGGTTCTCATGGCCAGCGTATTTAAAAAAGAGGAGTATTTAGAACGAATTGTCAAAACAAAAAAAGCTATGGAGGAGAAAGGTCTAGATCTTCTGGTGGTCGTAGACCCTGCTAATATGAACTACCTCATCGGCTACGACGGGTGGTCCTTTTATGTTCATCAAGCCTTATTGGTGGCTCTCGATAAAGAGCAACCTATTTGGATTGGAAGAGGTATGGATGCCAATGGGTGTCGTATAACCAGCTTCCTTAAAGATGAAAATATTTTTGCATATGCCGATGATTATGTCCAATCGTTGGTAAAGCACCCAATGGACTTTGTTTCCGATATAATAAAAAAATATGGGTGGGAGAACAAAAAGATAGGTCTTGAGATGGATCAATATTATTTTACCGCTCAAGCCTATGTCAGTTTAACAAAAAATCTTCCCAACGCAACATTCAAAGATGCCACTTCGTTGGTTAACTGGGTGAGAGTAATAAAATCACCCGCTGAATTGGAGTTTATGAGAAGGGCAGGCAAAGTTGCCGTCAGAGTCATAGAGGCAGCCAGAGACAATATAAAAGCCGGTGTCAGAGAATGTGATGCCGCTGCTGCCATCGTTCACGCCCAATACTCAGGAACAAAACAATACGGTGGTGATTACCCCTCCATAGTTCCTCTTATAATGGCCGGTGAAGCAACAAAAACTCCCCACCTTACCTGGAGCGACGACCCCTTTAAGAAAGATGAAGCTGTTTTATTGGAGCTCAGCGGAGTTTACAAACACTACCATTGCCCGGTTGCAAGGACAATTTTTTTGGGTGAAAAAGCTCCAAAATTGATGACCGATACCGCCAAAGTGGTTATAGAGGGATTAAAAGAGACACTCGCTTTTATTAAACCGGGAGTGACTGCCGAAGAGGTGGAGGCGAAGTGGAGAGCTGCAATTGCCCACTCCAATGTTGTTAAAGAGGCCCGTTTGGGTTACTCAATCGGAGTAAATTATCCACCCGATTGGGGAGAGCACACCATCAGTTTCCGACCCGGTGATAAAACGGTTCTTAAGCCGAATATGGCTGCTCACTTGATCCCGGGAATTTGGTACGACGACGTAGGTTTTGAGATTGATGCCTCTTTTCAGATTACCGAAAACGGAATAGAGCACTTCTTCGAGTTCCCCTACGAAATTATGTATAATAAATAGAGTTATGAATACGAACTTACCAAACATAAAAGATGTTTATGAAGCGGCAGGACGTATTTACTCAATTGTTTATAAAACACCTGTCGTTGAAGCGCCCCAGTTAGCAAAAATTTCTGGGGCTGCTTTTGTTGGCTTAAAATTGGAATTGCTTCAACCAACCGGCTCCTTTAAAGTCAGGGGGGCAACCAATACTATATTGTCCCTTTCTCAAGAGGAGAAAAAGAGGGGAGTAATCACTTTCTCAACGGGCAACCACGGAAAAGCAGTTAGCTATGTTGCAAACAAAGTCAAAATTCCCTCTTACGTGTGTCTTTCAAACAGGGTTCCCAAATACAGGGTAGAGGCAATCAAAGAGCTGGGAGGAACTCCTGTAATTTACGGTAAAAGCCAAGACGAAGCTGAGGATTATTATCTGAGGCTCAAAGAGGAACACGGCTATGTTGCCGTTGTCCCTTTTGACGATAAAAGGGTTGTCAGTGGCCAGGGAACTATCGCTTTGGAGATTATGGAACAGGTTAAAGAGGTCGATACTCTTTTGGTACCCCTTTCAGGCGGAGGCTTGTTGGGGGGCATAGCGATGACTGTTAAGGCAATTAAACCATCGATTAAAGTTGTCGGTGTTTCGATTGTCCGTTCTCCTGCAATGCTGGAGAGTCTTAAAATCGGAAAACCTGCCGATATAGAAGAACAGGACAGTCTGGCCGATTCTCTTCTTGGGGGGATAGGGCGGATAAACAATTACACAATGGAGTTGATAAAAGAGAATGTCGATGAGCATATTCTTGTCGATGAACAGGAGATAGAAGAGGGGATGCGCTACCTTTTTTACAACCATGGATTGGTTGCGGAAGGGGCTGCCAGTGTCTCTGTAGCTGCTTTATTGAGTGGCAAAATAGATGTAAGAGGAAAGAGTGTCGTAATGCCTCTAACCGGGAGAAATGTTGATAGAGAGATCTATTTTTCAGTTGTACAAAAAGGAGAAAAGTGATGGGTAGCGGTATCGTTGTTTTATCGGAACAGCAATTAAGAGAATTTGTGAAGTTAGATTTAGAAGTGATAGAGAAAGTTGAGATAGGCTTTAAAGAACTGGCTGCTGGAAATGCCCTTGTACCGCCTATCATGATGCTCCCTGTCCATGAAAAAAACGGGGAAGTCGATATTAAAAGTGCCTTTATTAAAGGGTTGCCCAGTATGGCAATAAAAATTGCCTCGGGTTTTTTCCAGAATCCCGATATAGGGCTCCCTTCTCAAAGCGGACAGATGTTGGTAGTAAGTGCCGAAACCGGTTTTTTAGAGGCTGTCTTATTGGATAACGGATACCTCACACAGGTTCGTACTGCTGCTGCAGGAGCCATTGCCGCAAAATATTTAGCCCCTGACGGTGTCGATACTGTGGGAGTTGTCGGTTGTGGTGTTCAAGCCCGTTACCAAGCCGAAGCTCTTATGCTTGTCAAACCTTATAAAAAATTGTTGACATACAGTATAGACACTCCCGAAAGGAAAAAGGACTTTGTCGAAGATATGAGAAAAAAACTGGGCATTGAAGTTCAGAATATCGAAAACGGCAAAGAGATGGTAAGTCAGTGCGGCATCGTCGTGACAACCACCCCATCAAGAAAAGCCTACTTTGAAGCCGATTGGGTTCACCCCGGCTTGCATATAACCAGCATGGGCAGCGATGCCGAAGATAAACAGGAACTCAAAGGGGAGGTCTTCTCCAAAGCCGATGTAATTGTCTGCGACTTAAGAGCCCAAAGTTTCCGCCTCGGAGAACTCAGAGGAGCCAAAGAGGAGGGCTTTGTTACCGATAAGACACCGGTGGTCGAAATCGGTGAAGTTATTGCTTCAGGCAAGAGTTTGAGAAAGAGTAGGGACCAGGTGACAATCTGTGATTTGACCGGAGTCGGTGTCCAAGATACGATGATAGCCTTAATGGCATATGAAATTGCAAAAAAAGAGAACGCCGGAATTGTTGTTCCCCGCTCTTAAGGAGAGGTTTTAAGATGAAAAAACTCCCATTTACAAAAGAAGAGTACAAAAGAAGGGTAGATTTAGTTAAAGAGAAAATGGACCATCGGGGCATTGAGCTTATGATGATAATGGATCCCAGCCATATGAGTTATCTGACAGGCTACGACGGATGGTCTTTTTATGTCCATCAAGGGGTTATTATCGACTTAAAAGACCCGGAGCTTATTTGGTTTGGGCGGATGCAAGACTCCAATGGTGCAAGGATGACAACATATCTGAGCGATGACCATATCTTTGGCTACAAAGATGAGTATGTCCAAAGCCGCTATATCCACACCGGTGAATTTATAGCAACGCTGCTTAAGGGCAAAGGCTCCACGTTGGCAGTTGAGATGGACGGCTATTGGTTCAACCCCAAAATGTTGGCAACATTGCAAAGAGAACTTCCTTCAGTGAAAATTGTCGATGCCGAAAATATAGTCGGCTGGGTTAAAACCATAAAAAGTGCATCAGAAATCGAATACATCCGTCAAGCCGGTGCAATAACAAAGATAGCAATGGATTTGGCTGTTAACACCATTGGTGAGGGGGTGTGGGAAAAAGAGGTTGCCGCATTGGTAATTGCTTCCCAAATCAGAGGGACCGAGACTTATGGTGGGGATTCTCCCGCAATATTTCCGATAATTCCCAGTGAAAAAAGAACCTCCACGGCCCACTTAACATTCCACAGCGAACGTAAATACCAAAAAAATGATGTTGTTTTACTTGAACTTGGGTCTGCCAGACACCACTACCATGCTCCCTTATCCCGCACTGTTTTTATCGGCGAACCCCCTAAAGATCTACAGCATGTCTCGGATGTTGTTGTCAACGGACTACAGAAAACTTTAAAAGGAATAGGGCCGGGAATGGCAGCCGAAGATGTTGAAGCCTTATGGCGCTCCTGTTTAGTGGGTACCGGAGTCGAAAAACCATCAAGGGTAGGTTATTCGTTTGGACTCTCTTTTGTTCCCGATTGGGGAGAAAGAACAGTAAGTTTACGAGTTGGCGATAAAACAATCTTAAAACCGGGAATGACAATTCACTTTATGCCGGGTATTTGGTTGGATACTTACGGTTTTGAGTGCAGCGAACCATTTTTAGTAACTGAAAGCGGGTGTGAGAAATTTATCGAATATCCCGAAAAATTGTTTGTGAAATAGGAATTAGGTATTATGGGAAAAGTTAAAGAGTTATGGGTTAATAAATTCGGCGGAACATCATTGGCAAATGCAGCTCAAATAATGAAAGTCAGAGAGATTGTTTTTGCTGATGAGAGAAGAAAAGTCGTTGTGGTTTCTGCCCCAGGCAAAGAGCACAAAGAGGATACAAAAGTAACCGATTTACTCCTTAACTGCCACCGTTTGATAGATCAAGGCGGCTCTTTTGATCCGCTTTTTGAGATTGTCAGAAAGCGGGTTTTAACAATTGCACGAGATCTGAATGCCGACAATAAAAAAATTGAGGGCGAATTGGATAAAATCTATATTCGTCTGAAAACCGAAAAGAGTCCCGATTATGCTGCCAGCCGAGGTGAGTATTTAAATGCCTTAATGATTGCCCAAAATTTTGAGGCTACTTTTATCGATGCCGCTGAGATTATTTTCTTAACAAAAGAGGGGCATGCCGATGAAAAGAGTTACGATAAAATTAAAGAGCGATTGGAAGGTATCGAGGGCAGAATTGTTGTTCCGGGGTTTTATGGAACAGGCCCAAACGGAGAAATAAAAACCTTCAGCCGCGGCGGCTCGGATATCAGCGGATCCCTTTTAGCAAAAGCACTCGGTGCCTCTCTGTATGAAAATTGGACAGATGTATCGGGAGTCTATGTGGCTGACCCAAGGGTCGCACTCAATGCCACAGCGGTTAAATTCATGACTTACAGAGAGATCAGAGAGCTTGCCACAATAGGAGCCAGCGTTTTACACGAAGATGCAATCACGCCGCTAAAAAGTGCAAATATTCCGCTGAACGTTAAAAATACAAACGACCCTCTGGCAGCTGGAACGATGATTGTACAACAGCGAGACACCTCGATTGAACATCTTGTCGGTGTGTCAGGCAAAAAACCTTACCGAAAGATTGTCTGTGAAAAATATATGCTTATGCGCAACCTAAGCGCTAAAGAGGCAATTACCGCTTACCTTAGAGAGAACGGTTATCTTTGGGAGATTGAACTTGAGAGTTTTGATACCATCACCTACTATGTTCACGGCACACTCAAAGAAAGTGATACAGAGGCAATAAAAACTAATTTATTGCGGTTTGTTGACATCTGCGAAGTGTCAGAAGAGTTAGTCTTAATAGGCCTAGTTGGTGAAGCTATAGAGGCTGAGAGAAATTTAATTTCTAAAATCAGTGAAAGGATTGACTCTAAGTTTGAAATTATAAGCAGCGTTTCACCAATCAAGATGCTTTTAGTCTTTGCTCTGAAAGAGTATGAGAGGGCTTTAAACACTCTGGTTGACATTGTGGTAGGTAAATAAGAACAGCTCTTTTACTGTACAACAACTCTTATTTTAGCTATTATTAGTCTCGGAGGTTGAGCATGGAACGTTTGTCAACAACATATCTAGGACTGAATTTAAAAAACCCAATCATAGTTGGTAGTTCTCCCCTTACTTCTTCTTTAGATAAGCTTAAAAAATGTGAAGACAGTGGGGCTGCCGCGGTAGTCGTAAAGTCGATATTCGAAGAACAAATAGACCACGACGCAGCTAATGTGATTAAAGAGAGTGAAGGCTTTATTTCTCATGTAGATGGGGAAGACTTTTTGCAACAGGTCTCTAAAAACTACTATTTGGATAACTATCTCTCTTTGGTTGAGCAGGCCTCCAAAGCATTGGATATCCCGGTTATTGCCAGTATCAACTGTCAAAAAAGCGGTTCCTGGCTCGACTACGTCTCAAGGTTTGAAGAAGTCGGAGCAGATGCTCTTGAACTTAACTACTATATATTGCCTTCCGACTTTAAAAGAAGTTCCTCAGAGATTGAAGAGGAGTATCTCTCTGTAGTCAAAGCAACAAGAGCAAAAACAAAACTGCCGCTTTCCATAAAAATGGGAGACCACTTTACCGCTTTGGCAAATATCGTTAAAGAGTTTGATAAAATAGGGGTAAACGGATTGGTGTTGTTTAACCGGTTCTACCAGCCCGATATAGATATCGAAAAACTGGAGACAAAAGCCTCCATAGTACTGAGCAATCCAAACGATTATCCGATTGCTTTACAGTGGACTGCCCTTTTATCGGCTTATCTTAATTGTGATATCTGTTCCTCCACCGGAATCCATTCAGCCGACACTCTGATAAAAATGCTACTTGCCGGTGCTAAAACCGTTCAGCTGTGTTCTGTTATAATGAAAAAAGGGCATAAAGTAATAAATGAAATGAACAGTGCCCTCTTGGAGTGGATGGATCGCCATAACGCCCAAGACTTTGTCGATTTTAGGGGCAAACTTGCCCATAAAAGGATTGAAGACCCCTCCCAATGGGAGAGGGCTCAATACATGAAATCGCTAAATGTGGAGTTTTGACAAATGGATAAGTCTGAGTATAGGGATATAGCACCTTATGAAGGCCAAGATGTATTAGATGCAATTGCCCGGATTAAAGCATTCCCTAAATTTATAAGCAACTTAGCCGAAGTACTTTATTCCGGTAATTACATTAAAACCAAGTGGAAGGGGCACAAGATGAAAGAGGTTATTCCCCCCCTTCTTGACCAGGTTACTTCATACAGCGACTTTCAGAAACTTATAACCGCCGGAATACTGCTACCGACAGTTGAAAGCTCATCAATGAACAGTTTCACCTTCAGCGGTCAGGAGAACCTTGAAAAAGATAAGCCGTATCTTTTTATAAGCAACCACCGCGATATTGTTTTAGATTGTGCCTTGTTAGATTATGCTTTAATGAAAAATGAGATGGCATTCTGTGAAATGGCTATCGGGGATAACCTGTTGGTAAATCAATTTACCACAGATCTGTTTAAACTCAACGGAGGTGTTACAGTCAAACGAAACCTCCCTATGAGAGAACAGTATCAGGAGTCTCTGAGACTTTCACGCTACTTTGTGCAACTCATTACAAAAGACAAAACATCCATTTGGGTTGCCCAAAAAAGCGGCCGAGCTAAAGACGGGATTGATAAAACAAATTCGGCAATTATAAAAATGCTCTATTTAGCCTACAAGCATACCGGAATTAAATTTAATGAACTGATTAAAATCTGTAACATAGTGCCGGTGGCCATAAGCTATCAATACGACCCTAACGATATCAACAAAGGGCGCGAAGAGGTCTCTAAAAGGCTCCACGGTACCTATACAAAGAAGAAATATGAAGACCTAATCAACATGTTAAGGGGACTGAGAAGATACAAAGGAAATGTCCACCTCCATTTTGGCAAACAATTGAATGAAGATTACGATGATGCCGAAGAAGTTGCCTTAGAAATTGACCGACAGATTCATATTAATTATAAACTGTGGGATACAAACTATTTTGCTTACGATTTACTGCAGGGACCAACAAGATTTACCGATAATTACCGCTCACTGAATACCAAAAAGTTTTTAGACCGCTACAAAGGACTATCCGAACCGGTTAAGCAGACGGTCTTAAGAACTTATGCCAACCCTGTTGTTATGCAACTTGAAGCCCTTGGATTGTAATGAAAAAACTATTGGTACCGATTATTCTCTCTCTGGTTTTTGTTTCTGGTTGCCAAAGGGAGAACATTGAAATAGAGAACCTCACTCTATCCCCGAGTGTGACAGTTACATACAACAAAGAGGGCAATTTTTCAACAATCAACAGTGGTTTAGTCTTTTCTCTCTACTCTGAAAATCTTAATTCGGATAAAGAGTATCTGGTTGTGCTAAAGAGCCCTTCATCTCTCTATAAATGGGAGTTCAATCTTAGACCGACTGCAATCAGCAATCTTAAAGTATTGTTTAAAAGTGACCTTCTTTTTCCCACTGAAATAGAAGAGGGACTCTATTTAGTGGAGCTCTTTTCTCAAGATGGGGGTAAAATTGAGTACTCTTATAATCTTAATATTCCAAACAGGTATAATACCCTGTCAGATGAAGCAGCCATGGCAACAGCAGAAAACTTCGATGAGAGTTGGCTTTTACAACTTTTAGACAAAGATGGCAATTTAGTTACGGATGAGTCTGAAGCTTACTGGAAAGTTGCTAAAAGATTTGACGATCAAAGTGCAATTATGCTAATTGTTCGCTTTCAGCTTTAGAGAGTTCTTCCGACACTTTTTAAAAGAGAATCTTTTGTAATCTCGACAACAAACAATCGTCCGTGGGGACATACAGGGCGCTCCAACTCAAAAACCTTTTTAATTAAGTGCTCGGCAGTTGTCGTATCGATATTATCGCCGTCTTTTATTGCATCATGGCATGCTATTGAAGAGTAGAGTCGCTTTTCAAGTTCCGACAAATCGGTTACGGCAG
>Ga0172382_10008387_pt1 | contig 14414 bp, 12 predicted proteins | sample Leawel138RmetaG_FD_122245 | JGI IMG/M metagenome (GOLD analysis project Ga0172382, IMG submission 122245) | Leachate microbial communities from a municipal landfill in Southern Ontario, Canada - Leachate well 138R metaG | ecosystem: Engineered > Solid waste > Landfill > Unclassified | place...
CCATCAAAATCACTCTTAAAGATATTACTACCCTCTTCACCCAATATATCTATATATCCTTTAGACACCCTAGTACAATCCAAGATACCAGATACAGGGGATACTACCTCTGTTAATGTTAAACCTCCAGATGATACCTTACGAGCTACTACCTCCCCCTCTTCTATATATTCACCATCTATTCTACTAACATATTTCGGACACTCCTGTAGTTTACAGTTAAGAGTTTTAGGTAGATATATAGACTTTTTTATAGCACTAATATAGCTTTCAAACAGTTTATCTCCTACCTTTATATAACTTCCCTGCTTAGCAAAAACCCTCTCATTACCCTTAAGAGGTATGCTAAATTTAAAATCAGTATATTTTTCAAACAACCTACTTCTTATTTCCATTACCCCAATTCTGTAATTTAATTCTATTATCCTTAGGCTTAGGACCATATACAATAGGTCTAATCCTACAATCTACTACTAAGCTATCATATATAACTCCCTCATGTGCGGATATAAAGGAAATATCAGTGGTTGGATAGTGAGTTAATACTGCACCATTTTTTAAGCTCCCCTCTACCACCACCTTATTAGATTTATAAGGGATATTAAATATCTCTAAGTTAGGATTTATTGCATATATATCAATACTGTCAAAATCCTGAGATACAATATTACCCGAAAATATAACCTTATTCTTACCCTTAGATACATTTACCTGCGGTATTACTACTTTAGAAACAGGAGGAAGCACATCCCCCTTTACCACTAACATATCCTCTGACAAAGAGGCCTCTATTAAATTCCTACCGTAACTTACAACCCTATTCTCACTATCTAAGAATAGGTCAAATATCCCTTCTAATTCAAAACCATCTATTAATGAAAGAAGAAGGTTTCTTCTATCCATAATCTTTGCTAATTTACCTGTTACAAAGATAGCACTATTTCCTCTCCCAAAAGCTTCGAATTTTTCTCTGTTATTTTCAAATATAGAAAGATTCTGTATCGTAACAAAAGATCTTAAAATATCCTCTACATTAGGATCAGAGATATAATCAGGAGTTTGTGCTACAAAATTCGCCCATCTATCTATAATATTGTCCGAATTAGACTCCAAAGAAAGAAACGCTTGTAATTTAGAGCTCTTAATAGAATCAATAAGCCCTATCTCACTACTCCAAGATATCTTACTAGTTAAAAACTCACTCTTTCTCTCTTTTGAAAATATCCCTGTAGAAGACACTCTCTCCCTACTTCTATATACAGTAAAATGTGAGAGATCTATATCTACCCAAAGGATATCCTCATACTCTAATCTTCCCCTAAGACCATCTATAATACCCTTCATGTATTTATCATCAGTAACTCTCAGTGTAATATCTTTAGAAAACTCTTTTAAAGAGGTATATATCTTATTAAAAAACGGCTGATTATCATCCACCAACACCTTTATACCACTTACCCCCTCTCCCTCATCTTGGAAATCTACAATCTTAAACACTCCCTGCCACTGCCTATCTACAATATCCCAACCTAAAACTTTCTCTAAAGAGTCGAAATATTCAAACCAAAACTCCCCATTAAATACAATATCGTCCATTCTAAACTTAAGAGGAGATAGATCTGTAGTATCAGAAAGCATATATGTCTTCTGTGCTACAAAATCTGTATACGCTAAATTAGCAAATATATGATTATCCTTAATCAAAAGAGTAAGGTAGGCATTTTTCTTTAATATGGGCAGTGTATTCATTACGTAATTAGTTTACCAATAAAAAGGGGAATTTGAAACTACTGTAAGAAAAAAGAGGCCATTAAGACCTCTTTTCAAATTCAATAACCTTTTGGATTATGCCTCTTTAGCTACATATGGAAGTAATGCCATATATCTTGCTCTCTTAATAGCGTTCTTTAATTGCTTCTGATGCTTATGACATGCTCCTGATTTCTCAGTAGATATAATTTTACCTCTTACAGATGTAAACTTCTTTAATTGATACACATCTCTGTATGAGATATCTTTTACTCCAGAATCACATAAAGGACATGAGAGATCTTGTACAATCTTTCTCCTTCTTCTTACCTTCTTCTTACCACCGTATGACTCATTAGCATCATCTTCTGTTACAACTTTCTCATCAAAGACATCCTCTAATGTTGGTGTTATTACTTTTTTCTCTTCTACTGCACTCATTACTTATCTAAACCTAAATTAAAATGGTAAATCTGAATCCTCTAAAGGATCCTCATCAGAAGCTTCATCTTCTACTACTGGAGTATCTACTACTGAAACATCTTCTGCTTTCTCATCCCCTGTTTGTATACTACTTCCATCTCCCTGCTTACCCTTACTATCTAAAAGAATCATATCATTTACTCTTATCTCTGTCTTATATCTTGTAGAACCATCATCTGCTTCCCATGACCTTGTTGAAAGTGATCCCTCAATGTATACCTTCATTCCCTTTGCAAGTAATTGCTGACATATCTCAGCCATCTTATTCCATGCAACTACATTATGAAACTCTGCTACCTCTTTTACTTCACCCTCTTTGTCCTTCCAAGACTTGTTAGTAGCTACACCAAATGTAACAACAGGAGTACCTCCAGTTGTATATCTTAACTCTGGATCTCTTGTTAAGTTACCTATTAATTGAACTGAGTTTAAAGATCTTGCCGACATTTTGTATATATATATAAATTTAACTTACCTTAATATTACCAACCAAATATTAAAAAAACTTTAACTAAACTTCTATTTCTTTCTTCTTTATCCTTTTACCTATTAACTCTGGATGATCAGCCTCTACAATCATAAATCTTAGAATCTCTTGCCTTAATTGAAGCAACCTCTTCATCTCATTAATAACGGATGGAGAGCCTTTAAAATCATACACTATGTAATACCCCTCATTATGACCCGCTATCTTGTATGCAAGGTATCTCTTACCCCAAACATCTATATCTAATACCTCTCCACCATCCTGCTCCATCATATCCATAAACTCCTTATGCATACTCTTTCTTAAATCATCAGGTAACAATGGCTTTAATACAACCATCATTTCATAATTCTTCATCCTTTTTACTCTATCTGTAGACATCAAAAACAATCTATTAAATTAATATCAATGCGAATGGATTTTATCAGAAAAAAACAGATATTACAATTCTATTAAGCATTAGCTAAAATTACAATATACTCTCCATCCTTAACAATATGCTCTTTACCGTAGTTTTTTACTAAACCCTCCTCTTTAGCTTTACTCCATCCACCCACTTCAACAAGCTTCTCTACATCAACTACATCAGCTGTAATGAAGTTTTTTGCAAGATCAGTATGTATGACTCCTGCAGCACTCTTTACATTAGCCCCACTCTCTATAGTCCATGCATTACACTCTTTTTCAGAACCGGTATAGAAGGTTAAAAGATTTAATCTCTTGTATGCATACTCAAGAACACTCTCTACTGTAGTTGGTTTACTACCAAGCAACTCTACATACTCCTCCATTTCATCCTCACTCATATTTGCTAAATCAGAGAGTAGTTTAATATCTACTCTAATTACAAACTCCCCTTTGCTATCTCCAGATATCTCCATTAATTGCTCCTTCCACTTAGCTATACTCTCCTCATCTAAACCCTCTTTACAGTTAAGAAGGAATAGCCTCTGCTTAGATGTAAGTAAAGACATCTCTGTTACAAACTCTCTCTCTTCGCTAGAGAAAGACATATCTATAACTGGAATTCCCTCATTTAAACCTTTAAGTATCTTCTCTAATACTGATATTTGCATCTGAGCTTGTGCAGTAACTCCTGATTTAGAATTTCTAATTACACTTGCTAGTTTCTTCTCAACAACTTCTAAATCTTTAAGTATTAATTCAGATTGTACAATCTCAAAATCATCTACAGGGTTTACCCTGTTATAGACATGCACTATCTCACCACTACTAAAGGCTCTAAGTACATAGATGATGACATCTACCTCTCTGATGTGTGCAAGGAACTGATTACCCAAACCCTCCCCCTTAGAGGCTCCCTTAACAAGTCCTGCAATATCTACAAAGGTCATTACAGAGGGTACAACCTTCTGTGCAGTAAAAAAGTCAGCTAATTTCTTTAATCTCTCATCTGGTATCTCTACTACACCTACATTTTTATCTATCGTACAGAAAGGAAAGTTCTCTGCAGGTACAGCTTTCTTTGTTAATGCATTAAAAAGAGATGACTTACCTGCATTTGGTAAACCAACTATTCCTAAAGACAGTGTATGCGACCTAGTTACATCTCCCATTCTATTGATATATATATTAATCCCCGCATTATATCATCTCTTAAGCAATTCTCTTAATTAAATATTTACTTAGTACTCTTTCAAAGAAAGAAATTCTAAAGTAAGATATCCATATGAACAGAAATTTAAAGATTTTAATCTCTCTCTCATTCATACTCTCTCTTTGTACAGGGCTAACCTTTGCTCAAGATGTAGATTTTAATATACAGAATAACTCTACAATCTCATATGAAAGTGGTAGGGACTTTGTCACTGTAAGTACAGAGTATGTTAGAGAGGTTAAAAACAGTAGCTATTTTTACTCAACAGAGGGAGAGAAGATCTTCCATATTCCTGATTTACCTAAAACTCAACAGTACGAGCTAGAGCTAGAGAGACAGTTTAAGATAGAGAGTCTTAAGGTTACAAATGGTAATGGTAAAGCAGTTACTTACTCTATACAAGAGCTTAAGAGTGGAGAGGGTATATATGTGAAGGTACCAAACTACAGACAAACAACATATGGGGATCCGTATAGGGTGGTTGTGCAGTATAAAACTCACGATTTAGTAAAGAAGATAAACAACCATATCGTTATCTTAGCCCCTGCACTACATGAAGATACTCTGTTTGAACAAACAGATAGCGCTAGTGGAACTAAGACATCTCTCTCATATGATTTAAAGGTTGTTACTGATTCCTTAATACCTCCACTTACAAGAATATATCCAGAGAAATATATAGCGAAGGAGGAGAAAGATGGTATGTCATATCTATTTAAATCTCAAGATAGGGTTGGTAACTCTCCTTACTTAGAGTTTGGTACAAAGCAAATATATAAATTTGAATTAAAGTACAAAACACCAAAGACAGATAACTTAGTGCCTGAGAAATACTCATCTCTTCTTAATGCTCTCTCTACAAACATATATGAGATCTCTTTACCAAGAGAGTTCTCTGAGACAAATCAAAGAGTAAAAATTGAGAGTATATACCCTACTCCAGCTAGAATATCTAAGGATAGTGAAGGGAATATAATTGCGAAGTTTGAGGTTAGAGCAAACAGAAGTAGTGAAATATTAATCACTGGATATATATGGCTTGAGCAGGAAGATTTAGAAAATAGAAGGGCAATTCCCAATCCTACATTTGAGCAGTACAAGAGCTCTGTTGCCCAGGATAAGAATTTAAATAAGTATTTAACCTCTACTACATATTGGGAAGTTACAGACAGCTATATCAAACAGCAAGCAGATACATTACTAGAAGATACTACTACTTTAATGGATGTAATAAAGAGTGACTATAGATATATAAATGAGAGACTTGATTACGATGAGAACAAAGCTAATAGCGAAAATAAACGAATAGGAGCAAGAGCTGCACTACAAGGTGGTGGATCTGTATGTATGGAGTATGCAGACTCTATGATAGCCATACTAAGAGCTCAAGGTATTCCATCTAGAGCAGCACTTGGATACTCTAATTTGAATATATTAGAGAAAACTAATGAAGATGGTAGTACAAGACATCAGTGGGTACAGGTATGGATTCCTGAGTATGGATGGTTAAGTATAGATCCTACATATGAGAGTGAGAATATGTTAATTGGTCAGAATATAGAGAAGGTACTTTGGGAAACCTTCTACGATGAAGAGCTTACCAATATTAAGATATACTCTGCAGATAGTGTAAATGGAGAGAACTTCTCAGATTACACTGTAAAAATATACGCAGTAGAGAGTACTCCCCAAGATGATACATTACTAGATTACTCAGATATTAAGGCAATAGAAGATGTAAATGTAACAGCTATAGATACAATGAATACCTTTGTAAAAACAACTACACTTGGTAAAGCATTAGTTATTCTTTTACCTATATTTATCATCTTAATAGCTTTAATAGCTATACTTGTAATACTTACCTCTTTAGTTAGAAGGTTTAAAACTCGAAAAGCTTCTTAAGATCTATAGCCTTAATACCATCTTCCATTCTATCTGGAGTTGTTGCATACAAAGTCATTAAGAGCTCTCCTTTCTCAACCTTCTGTCCAGGTAGTTTATTAAAATATATACCTGCTTCTTTTATCTTAGGTGTACCTAGAGATCTTGCAATCTCAACTACCTCCCTTGTAGATATATATTTTAGCTCTCCACCTTTAGGTGCTAATACTTCATGTACTAGCTTTCCTGGTTTAAGATCTTCAGCTTTAACTACACTCTTAGCTCCCTGCGCTTTAGCTATATCCCAGAATTTAGTCAGTGCTTTACCTGAATCTAAAAGCTCTTGAGCAAGCTTTTTACCCTCCCCCTTCTTTGCCCTACCGTTATGTTCAAATATCTCCGTAGCCATACCCAACACTATCTCTTCCATACCCTTTGGTCGTTGATCATCTCTTTCGAGTACTCTTAAGCAATCTCTCATTTCAAGGATAGGGCCTACTCCATTACCATCAGGTCCTTTTACTACTCTCTTGTATGTTACACACTTAATTCCAAATTGAGCGAACAGTTTCTCGAACTCCCTAGCTAAAAATTCCAAATCATCTGGTCTTTCTAACTTAGAACCTCTCCCATATGGAAGATCTATTAAAACAGAGGTAACACCCATAGCTATTTTCTTAGCAACAATACTTACTAATACTTTTTGAAACTCTTGAATCTTAAGAGATCTCTCTACATTGATAATCTCATCATCTGCTGGGGCTAAGTACAATGAACCTCCCCATATTAAACATGCTCCTGTTTTCTCTACAACTTCATACACTTTCTTTTTTGTTAATGCTACCGGTAGTACAGTCTCTAAAATATCTGTTGTACCTGCTGGAGAAGTTATTGCTCTTGTGGAACTGTTAGGTACAACAAGACCATTAGCTGCAAGTATTGATACTAGTATAGGGGTGACACCCTTACCTGCTGTACCTCCTATAGAGTGTTTATCTACAACCAGATCTTTATTGTTCTTAATATACTTAAACTCAAGTATCTCTCCCGATTCGGCCATACCCTTAGTCATCCACTTAATCTCATCATCAGTAAAGCCTGGATTGAAGAATGTAGACACAAAGAAGGCTACCTCTGTCTCCTTAAGCTTCCTAGACCCTATATCCTCCATAATTGCGAGTATCTCCTCCTCATTAAGCCTCTGACCCGATATCTTTTTCTTAATAGCCTCTAGGGACTTCCCTGCCTTAGGTATATCTATCATTACCTTTCTACCTGCAGGTATATGGTATTCCTCTGGAATCTCCTCATACAGCCCTACTTCTCCTATAGCTACTTCACTGTCTGTAATTATAACTTTTACGTAAAGCTCAACATCCTTATACCCTAGTAAAACTATCTCTCCTTCATTAATACCCAACTCATCTGCATCATGTTGATGCACTATAATAAACAGATCTTTACCTGCTCCAAGATCAACTTTCTTACTCTTTAAAAATAGGGCCATAATTCTGTACGTTTAATTTAAGATTCAAATAGCCACGAGTACTTAGCTCTAATTACATCTGCAATCTCACTAGGTTTTAATATACCAAATTCGGTCAAGAAACCAGTAATAAGATTGTTATCAATAATTTCAAATGCAGGATTAAACATGTTAAGACCCTTTGGTGCATCGCCCCACAGCTCCTTACTTTCACGAACCTCTATTACTATGTTATCTACCCCTATATTGGGATCTACCTTCAGAAGTGGTGAAACAACGTATAAGGGTTTACTTGCATAGAAAGAAGACATAGCAATACCCCAGCTCCCTATCTTGTTTATACAGTACCCTTTCATAGTAATCTGATCACAGCCCATTAACACTCCATCAATGGAGATAGAGCCCCTACCTATTACAAAAGACTCTGCAGCACTATCAGCTATTAAGGTAGTAGAAATACCTCCCTCTAAAAGGCTTCTTGCAGTCTTACGTCCTTGCATTAAAGGTCTAGTTTCTGTACAAACAGCATCAAAAGACTCTTTACCCTCAGCTATACCTTTTATCAAAGATACAGCCGTTGAAGAGTGACAATGAGTAAGTATATTCTCTAAGTTTTTAACATAAGGAACACACAGATCAATAATGGCTCTCTTAGAATCAGAAATCATATATAGATAGCTATCACAGTACCCATCCAAGCTCTGTTTCATGCTTTCCAATGTATGTAAATCAGCACTGTTCTTTTTCACCATATGCTTTACATACTTAACACCATTCCTTGCAAGAGGTTCATTCAGCCTAGCATCTGCTAATCTATTACCTACCTCTATAAATTCTTTAAAAAGGAGATCTTTATCTGTAACCTTAGATTCTTGAAGATATGTCTTCATTCCCTCTAAGGTAGCAATAGCTACATTGGTAGCACCCTGTATGTTCAAATCTTTTATATCTTTTTCTATATCTAATATCTTTTGTATATCCATTTACTTCAATTCAAACTCTTCATTTAATTTAGGGACATCTGTTTCTATATTTAACTCTGATTTAATATTAGTAGCAAAACCAATAGCTATCTCTTCGTCACCATGAGTTATAAAAATCTTCTTTGGTGTATGACCAAAACTTCTTAACCAATATCTTAAGTCTCTCTGATCTGCATGAGCAGAGAATCCTCCCAAGGTATGAATCTGAGCATTTACCTCCAAATTCTGACCCATAACTCGAACCTCTTTATCTCCATTAACTAGCCTTCTACCTAAAGTACCATCAACCTGATATCCTACAAATATCATATGTGTATTAGGTTTGTGAATATGATTCTTAATATGATGTACTATTCTTCCTCCAGTACACATACCACTACCAGCAATTATCACTATACCAGTCCTATTTATTAATCTCTTTGACTCCTCTGCAGACTCTGTAGTATGTAATCCTGGGAAATTGAAAGGATCATCCCCCTTATCTAACAATCGTCTAGCATCTTCATCGTAAAAGGTAGGATACTGTTTAAATACAGCAGTAGCTTTAGATGCCATAGGGCTATCAAGATATACTGGCATTTCTCTAAGTAATTTATTCTCAACAAAGAGATTAATCTCATACAAAATCTCTTGCGTTCTCTCTATCGCAAATGAAGGGATAAGGACAATACCATCTTCCTCTTGTGCCTGTTTTAATATTGATAGCAACTCTAATACAGTCTCATCCTTGTTCTTGTGCAACCTATTACCATATGTAGACTCACAAATTACATAATCCGCTTCTCTTACCATATCCGGATCTCTCACTATTCTAGCTCCCGGTTGGCCTAAGTCACCAGAAAAAACAATTTTCCTCTCTCTCTCATTCTCTGTTTTAATCCAAAACTCTATCATTGCAGATCCTAATATATGACCTGCATCTCGAAATCTAAATTCAACTCCATTATGCAGGTTTACAGAAGAACCGTACGGATATACCTCAAAATATTGAAACATACTCTCTACATCCTCTTCAGAGAAAAGAGGCTTCCTCTGTTCATACAGAGATCCCTCAGCAGAAAGACCCTCCTTAGGAGTATCGTCCTTACTTCTTGCACTCCATCTCTCATATGACTCCTGCTGAAGTTTAGCTGCATCTAGTAGTACAATCTTAGCTAAATCTCTAGTTGGTTGTGTAGAGAATATCCTTCCATGAAAGCCCTGTTTAACAAGGATAGGGATTCTTCCACAGTGATCAAAATGAGCATGAGTAAGAAAGATTGCATCTAACTGTGTAGGATCAAATGGAAAAGGTTCATAGTTTAACTTCTCTAAATCATCTTTACCTTGGAAAGCACCACAATCTACAAGAAATTTAAAATCTCCTGTATCTACATAGTAACAAGAGCCTGTTACTGTTCTAGTTGCACCACAAAATTTTATCTTCATATCGGGCAGTCAAGAATTTAATTAATAAATATTACAACATACGGCGTGCTTCCTCCAATAGCTTCTCTTTTGTATTTAAAAGAGGATCCTCTATTACCATATCTAAAAGCTTTCGTAATATATTTCCCATTTTAGCACCAGGTTGTACACCTAGACTCTTTAAATCTTCCCCATCTATCTCTAAATCTGTAACTTTCAGTGCCATATCCTCTTGTAAAACCTTAGATATATGTTTCTGCAATTCAGTTATCTCCTCTGGCTTAAATGCAGTTTTAGGGTTAGATGATGCATCTGCAATTCTTAACTTAAACAAATCCTCTATATTCTCCTCACCAACTCTTTTTAAAAATCTCCTTACAGCAGAATCACTCCACTGAGTTAGTAGTAGCTTCTCCATACCCTCTTTCTCTACTTCACTTTCAATATGAGGGTAGTAAAACATATGATTTTTAATCAGTAATTTAACTCTCTCTCTCTCTGACTTAGGAAATTTCATACGCTTTAAAATCTCTCCCGCCATCTCCGCCCCCATACTATCATGGCCGTAGAAATGTCCATTACCCATATCTGTTCTTGGTTTAGCAATATCATGCAAAAGAGCAGCCAACTTCACGCTATCCGGTGCTAAATCACATGTCTTAAGAGCGTGCCAATATACATCGTGAGCATGATAGAGCTTCTGCTCAACTCCGTACCCTTCAAGTAGTTCAGGTAAGAAGATATTTAATAACCCACTCTCTCTCATTAGCTCAATACCTTTAGAAGGCTTTGGAGAGTTAAGAAGTAATTTCATAAATTCATCCCTAATACGCTCCATAGAGACTTTTTTAGCAACAGGTATAGCTTGTTTAATAGCTTTAAATGTTTCCTCCTCTATTTCAAAATCTAATTGAGAAGCCAACCTACAAGCCTTAAAAGCTCTTAATCCATCCTCTTTAAATCTCTCAATTGGAGTACCAACAGCCCTTACTAATTTTAAATTTATATCAGTAATTCCACTAAAAGGATCATAAATATCCCACTCCTGCTCTCCCTCTACATCAAATTGAGCAGAAGAGAGATCCATTGCCATCGCATTAATAGTGAAATCTCTCCTACCTAAATCCATATTAATATCAGAAACAAACTCAACCTTACTTGGCCATCTACCATCAACATAGTCTGATTCACTTCTAAATGTAGTAACCTCTACCTGCATATTCTCTCCCTTAGAATCTGGCACCAATGCAAGTACTGTACCGAACTTAGCACCTGTAGAAACAGACTTAGGAAATATCTCCAACATCTCATCAGGCAGAGCATTTGTTGCTAAATCATAGTCATGAGGAGTTTTGCCCATGACAATATCTCTAAGTGCTCCTCCTACTAGATACACATCATAGCCCTCTTTTGTTAGCATCCTAGCTACTTTTAATACGTAGGATGGTATTGTAAATCGTATTTTCATATCTATACTTTCCTTCTAAGATAGTACCAAACTAGAACTATTACTACAACAAAAAGTAAAGGAATAAATATTACTAAAGAAAGTTTAGCTGTCTTTGGTAAACTCTTCACACCCAATACAAAACTCTCCTCTACTACTGTAGGAGTCTCTTGCTCTAAGAGAGAACCATCATCAACAACAGAATCTTGCTCAATCTCCTCTTCACTCTCTCTCTTTAATATCATCTCTCCTGAGTACTCAGTATATGCAATCCTTGTTACACAGAAATCTAATCCATACACTTTTACTCTTGAAGCTACATAGTTAAGTGAATTTCCATCCTCTCTTACACCATACACAGCAGCAGCATTCCCTACTATATATGACTCCATATGCTCACCCATTACAGCACACTCTCTATGAACATTTGGATTGTATATACTCGCATATCCTAAACTCTGCTCACTATCTATATCTACAACATACTCATACATATACTCTTCACCTACAAGAAAATCTCTCTTAAGAAAGAATCCTAAATGCTCATACTCTATATTAGGTAGTTCATACTCTGATATATTTTTAACATACACTCTCACCAAAGCCCTACCTTCCTCTACCTGAGCCTCCCATCTTTCAAAAAGGAGAGGAGATTTAACAGTTACAGAATCTAGCACTATCGTTCCACTTGCATTACTATTTACAAGACCTAAACCGTTATATCTTTTCAAAACTCCCTCTCTTTTGTAATTCCAAGTAAGAATATTAAAAGCAGGCCTTTCATACTCCCCATCTATATCTAGCACCTTTCTAAGATCTCCAAGAGTAAGAGGTGCATTTGAGAGAAATACAGATAGCGAAGATATATTTACTCTGCCCCCTGTTTCATTCCTATACCAATATACAAAGCTAACAGTAGATTGAGGAGGCAAAGATACAGAAGAGTGAAAGTTTGCACTCCTTACTAATCCATATGAGAAATCAGGAAATGTCAAATTATCCAGATTTACACTATTTAACAGATATTCTGTATAGCTACCCTTTACATCATCAGAATTAAACTGTAAACAGTTTGCACACTCCCCCTTACTTGCTAAGCTCTCAATACCGTAGCCAAGAGTATCAAAGAAACGATTCTCACTACAATCACCGTATGGATGGAAATAGTCAGCGTATATTAGAGATGGAATAGAGAGGAAAAAGAGAGTAAGAAATATTTTCTTAAGCATTACCTATCTAATTAAATTTAGATAGGTAAAGTTTACATTTAAGATATTAAAAAGTACTTAAATCTACTCTTTCCATTTAGCCTTATCAACCTTATCCAGTTCTAATCCCTTCTTTATCACACTAAAGAAAAGGACAAGAGCCATACCAATACATACAAGTAAAATGGCAATATCATACTGGGAGATATACTGATTAAAAACTTTAAAGTACTCAACAGGAGCTATATACATGTAAACAGCAATAAATATACCAAGTATTCTCATCTCAGTAGGACCAATTAGTCCAAAAGAGTATTTAAAACTGTTTTGAACAAAAGTAACTAATTCTACATGTATCATTAATGCCATATACATAACTGCAAAAAGTAATGCCAAATCTATTCTTACAAACCCTGAGATACCCAAACCTAAAGCAAAGATTATGATAACGATGGCATCTACCATATGATCAATATAGTAGCCGTAATTAGGTCTAGTCTTCTTCCTGTATCTTGCTAAACTACCATCAAAGGAATCACCAAACCAATTAAGGAAAAGACCCAAAGGTACAAGGAGTAAATACAATCTCTCTGAAAAACCTAAGATAAAACCAGCAGCTACAATAAAGACAGCTATAATACCTAATACTGTTAAATGATCTGAATTAATCCACTTTGGAATTCTAGGACACACCCACCCCTTTATATCTTCTTCTACCTTAGCAGTAATACCTGTATTAATAGCATTCTGCCTATCCCTTTTATACTCAACCTTTAGTTTATCAATCTGCCCACGTATCTCTTTCTCTAAAGAATTGTTTAACCTAGATAGAAATCTCTCTACAAACTTATCTACACTCTCACCTTCAAATATATGTAAACCATTAAATATATCCCTACCATTACTATCTTTCTTGTTAGACATTCTAATTTGGTTAAACTTATATATATGTACATACGGAGAGAGTGGGATTCGAACCCACGGTACGGAAACCCGTACAACAGTTTTCAAGACTGTCACATTCGACCACTCTGTCATCTCTCCTAAAGAACACGCAATTATATCATGCTTAAACCTTTTTTACTTTGATTTGACTATACCTTACTACTTACAATATCATTTTATATATGCATATTAAACAAAAAAAGACACTTTACAAAACCTTCTTACTAATATTTACCCTTTTACTGTTTCCAATAACGGTATTAGCTACTGAATTAGATTCACCTAATTACAAGATAGTGGGAGTGACTACACAGGGAGGAGGGATAATAGAGAGTACAAGTGGTAACTACTCAGCACTATTGAATGTAGGTAGTATATCGGCAAATCCAAGACTGTACTCTACTTCATATGGGCTAAGTACAAGTCCTGAGACTCCCTTCTTACCAGCAATACCCACTATCTCATGTTTTGAAACTGACACAAACGGATCTAGTGCATGTACTACTGGCCCAGCAGCGCTAACTACAGGAGGAATGGTAGCTATATGTGGACCAAGTGGTTGTTACAACAAAGCTAGGTTTGAGGTTTCGGATACTTCCGCTTCAAATCCTGCCGACACTCTCTACGCCGTTATGATATCTACTGATAACTTTGTATCAGATATTAGATATATAGATGCATCTACCTTTATGCCAGAAAGCTACAGTACACATAATA
>Ga0172382_10008388_pt1 | contig 14413 bp, 24 predicted proteins | sample Leawel138RmetaG_FD_122245 | JGI IMG/M metagenome (GOLD analysis project Ga0172382, IMG submission 122245) | Leachate microbial communities from a municipal landfill in Southern Ontario, Canada - Leachate well 138R metaG | ecosystem: Engineered > Solid waste > Landfill > Unclassified | place...
GGAGCCAACCCCACCGACACCCACAACGATAGCGGCACCTGGGCGCTCCACGTCTACCATATCCCTTTGACGGTCGTATATACTATCCATCAATCATACACCTCGAAGATCTCATGCCCTATTCCACACTGGTGCTCGTCGCCTAGCCAGTTTGATAGGTCAGGATACTCATCTCGAATGTCGCTATATGTCCCATCGTCACCGTCGTCGTCAACGAGGTATTCGATATAGTCATTTGCTGAATTCCCCCACATACTGCCATAGTTAATGACAGTGAGTGATTCGGGGATCGACAAAATGTTCTCTATCGGTGTCCCTACGATCGCACCAACACAGAGATCGTTAAAGTTACTGGGATCGGACCCAGCCAAATGTGGATGGAACCCCGTTGCCATAACGAGTTCGATCGTCTTTGCTGGCTTTAGCCGTATACTGTCGATGTAGAACAACCCCTCGTACTCGTCAGGTAGGTCATACAATCGATCGTAATACATAATCGACGTCGCCTCAATGGTCTCTTCGAAGACGAGCCAATTGTCTTTCAGTTTCCATCGCGGATCGGCGAGAACTGCCTGCAACGTTGCAATTGCATCGCCAAAGGCCCGCCGCTCCAACGTATCAACGCGATTGCGGAACCGGTCGATATGTCCCCACATCGCACTGCGAGCAGAATCAATCGCCGCCTGGTACATCTTCGCCATCATCATGGGCGGAGCCACTGACTTCCCCAGGTCACCCGGAGACATACCTTCGAATTCCAGTTCCAGATCAACGCGAGCCCCCCTATCGGTCAGCGATACCATTGCAGGACGCTCAACGGTGACGTGCTGCAACCAACTGGGTTGCATCGAACTTGCCCCGAATGACGAAATAGACGCACTTGCGACAGTGCCATCCAGATTCAGTTCCTTTTCCGTTCCGATTACCTTTTTATATGCTTTTGCGGTGCATAACCACACCAGATATTGCGTAAACAACCCAACATGAGACCGTATTGCGTCAAACATCGGATCTTCATCGCAATCACCACGGCGCCGGATTACGCAGCGACTCTCATTGCCAAACGCGAATGTATCGCTTTCACGACCATTCATGGCGAGTTCGCTCCCATTCCACGGAATGCCAACATCTGCGCCAACAATGCACGCAAAGTCGTACAATTCGCCAACGGTTGTTGTCACAACCTCTCTCCCGATATCTAGAACATACTGCCTGACATCGGATCCGTTTGACATAGTTATAGCGATCTCAGTCTCATCGGGATTGAGAACCACTGTCAAAATATTCATTTTCCTACCCCACTGTAAAAATGGAGATGTGATTACTTCGCCGCATTGTAGGCGAAGATCTCGATATCTCCATCATACGGGAAATCCCCGGACGTAAGGTTACGGCCACAGTAATCCCCGCTCTTTGCCATGGGCACGTACTGGCTGAAGCCAGCATCCATGACGAAGTTTTCCATATCGTCAATGGTGATGGGATGGTCAAACGTCTTTGCGAGCCCCCGTGCAGTGCACGAGAGCGTTCTGAGTTCTACAATGCCTGACATTGTTTTCTTCTCCATTGGTTCGATTCGGCCCTGACAATCGTATACAACGACTATCAGAGCAAGCCCCATTGTGGTCGCGAACCACTCGCCTGCATTACAGGATGGGGCGGTGCAATTCATAGCACCTGTGATTCAAGGTAGCGCTCAATGTTACCATAGAGTTTGATAAGACCGTCCCGATCCTCTAGTTCGGGGTTGTCTTCAATTTCCTTACGTCTTTGTTTTCTTTCCAATGCAATCATTTCCTCGTATGCATCGGCATCGAGAACGCCCACATCGAGCAATTCCTTTACAATCTCGTTACCAATGCGTATTGCATTGGAATCGCTCTTGTGAACGAGCAATTGCTCAACCCACCCACACAACCAGTGGGATGCCCTCGCCACTATCACTGTCTTACGCTCACCACCCAACCGCTTTAGAGCGGCATCGAAATTGTGTTCGTGTAGCATCGGGCTATCCCGATTGCGAGTGTATACGATATAGTAATCGTCATACCTCTCTCCGATGTAGTTCATCGCGCTCCATTGAACAAGCGCGTTATCTTTGTCGTTCACGTTGACACACTCCATAAAATGTAGTGGGGATAGTCACCACACATTGTGGTAACTCGCCTTTACAATGTTTGCAGGCTTATCTATCAGTATTCTCTCTATATTGCCCCCCTCGCCCCACCGAGACTGGATAAGGCACAACGTTGACTCTTCCGGGTGGGGAGTGTCAATGTACATTGCCCATTTGCCAGGGATAGGCATTGTAATAACACTCCGCCCAACCACTTTGGCAATTAACGCCAATGCCAATGGCGCATTATTGTTTTGGCAAAGGACCATCACGGCATCCCCATACACCGCAGGGACATCATACAACGCCGTTATATCCACGGGCTGTATCTCCATCGACGTCTTTATCATTGTCATTTAGACCGCACCCCCTTAGGGAGTGCAACCCCTTTGACCCATGCACCAATGGGTGTGACTTTGACACCCACATCCTTAGCAACCTCACGGGTTGCCTTTGTGGTGGGGCGGAATACATCACAATAGATATATTTATTCCTCCCCACTCTCCTACCCGATACATTGCATCGAGTCACATAGTAAGAGATTCTCTTACTATTCTTACAGTCTTTGCACCGCACCATGCACCGCAGAGACTTACCAGTTTCCATTTTCATTGTATCGCTTTACCTTTTTACCACATATGCATACACATAGTATACACATACGCATACACATAGCACACACATACGCATATTGCATATGTGACTTTTCGACTTTCCCGGGATCCGATCCCGGGTCAAATCCCGGGATCCGATCCCGGGTCAGGATCCCGCCAGAACGTTTTCCCGCGCTTTTGGCCGGTGATCGATACCGCCGGGATACTTTCGCCCGGCGGTGATCAGATCGACGCTTAAACGGCCGGTAAAACGCTCTAGTGAGAACCTTCATTTTTTGAACCTCTTTTCCCCGGCGGAGCCCGGAAAATCCCGCGCTCAAAAATCCGCGCAAAATGCGCGGGATTTTTGGCCGGCTTTTGGGCGAAAAGCCCAAAAAGCCCGGGAAAATTGAATTCCGCCGGTATTCCACCTTTTGGCGGGCGAGTTTAAATCCTTTTCGGTTTTGGTGCGCTAATTGAGCGCTAATCTAGAAAAGGGATACACAAAATAGACTAATTAAAAAAAGAGCGTTTATTTTGGTATGATTACCAGAGTAAACGCCTTTAGAGTGCCTTTTTCAGGGTCTAATCCCTGCGCGCGGAAAGTATCGCCGGCTAGGTAGATCCCGGCGTTACCGCGATATGCGTTAAATATCGCCGGTTTTGTCGATCCGCGTAAGTATGGAGCGGCCTTTAATACCTCCTCCGGTATGCGTAGATCCTGAACGTACTTCAACTGCCCGCCCTTTGATACTGAATCAAAGGTAAATTCACCGATAACCGCGTTATCAGGCAGATTCAGTGGAATGCCTTGTTCCACCGCATCAGTTGCGTTGTCAGTTGCCTTTACACCCGGCGATTCTGAAACGACGCCGGTTTTGGTTGCAGTTGTCTTATTCGACATTGTTTTGCACCTCTTTTTGCAAATCCCCGCTAAATATGCGATATTTGGCGGTTCACCGTAGCATATGGCATATCCATACACCGATCCAATATTTGATCTTTGACCTTATAAAGTAGTAGGTTAATAGGTATTAACCCAAAAGAACGCATAAATTGATGCATTCTTCCTTTTGCGGCCAAAATATCAAACATTCAACAGATCATTGATCGGGAGATCATAAAAGTGATCGGTTGATCCGGTTTTGATGCAGGATGGTGCTGTACGATGCTGGAAAATCAACGTAAAATACAGGATGGATCTGGAAAATCAACCCAAAATATAGGATGGATCTGGAAAATCAATACATCGATCAGGATCGATCTGGAAAGTCAACCCACGATCCAGGACGGTCCTGGATCCTCATTGTACGATCCAGGGTGGATCTGGAAAATCAATGCATCGATCAGGATCGATCTGGAAAATCAATGTATCGATCAGGATCGATCTGGAAAGTGAATAGATCGATCTGGAAAGTGAATAGATCGATCTGGAAAGTTATCGCACGATCAATAGCCGCCCCATCCCCCACGCGCAGGCGTTTTTAGTAGCAGTCCCTCCAGCCCCGCCTCAATGCCATCCCTGCCGGCACAGCCCACGGCTATCGGGATATCATGAGATGCAACGCACACCCGATCGTTCCCAACAAAGTATAGCCCATCCTGGAGGTCAATTAATGAATCCGGGACCACAGCGACGATCTCCCAGTATGAGCAGGGGCGGCGTGTTACCATTATCGAGGCGAAAGATTCCTCGTCATCCACGGTGCATGGATACACAAAGGCGCCCCCCTTGGCCCGATATAGGACATCGTCGATATCCCGTAGCAGCACGAATAACATTGCGTCATCGTCGCCATCTTCATCGGGGTAAACGATATATAACTCCCCGGCCTCGGCCACAATGCCATACCGACCAACAACTTCGCAAAACACCATATCAGTTCATCTCCTCTTCCAATGCTTTTGCCGTCAGGCGATAATAATGTCGCGGAAATAGATGCGGCTCCCCCGGGACCGGTTCGCGGCGGGTCATTTCAATCATCCCATCGTCCTTCAGCGTCTTGACTAACTGGCGCATGGCAGCAACCGTGCCATAAGTCTGGTTCGTTGCAATCCGGAATTGCTTCCACGCTCGATACAACTCCGAGACGAACGCCTCGCCGTGATCATAGAGATACGCTTTGACAAACGTACCCTTCGAGATGGTCCGGTTCCCGTCAACATCAATTTTCACGGCGCTGTTCCCCCAATTCTCGCACCCGCGCCTCCAGAGCACACCTATCCTTCCCGAGCCACCGAGACATCCGCACAAGCAGCGGTAGAGCCGTCTCCAGGGCCAGGGGCAGGTCATCGGGGTATTCCTCGATGGCACTGAGAAGCAACTGCTGAACACCCGCAGACCGGACGACAAGAACCAGGATGCGGTGAACGTCCTCCTCGCGGCGCCTCAGATGCGACCATATGTCAAACCGGGTCCATATCTCAGATGAAATCGCCAGCATCTCCGGAATGGCCTCTATACGGGTCTTCTCGCCGCGAATATCCACATCCGGCGGTGTCCCCTGCACCGACCGGCGTAACACATCCGGCGTGATGTCCCGGATGTCCTCGATGAGCGCATCTATCTCCTCGGAGATGTGCTCATATCCCCAATTAAGCACTGTGGATGGGGGATACCCGGCCCCAAGCAATTTGAATATCTCCTTCTGGATGCAGGTAGTTCGCTCCAACATCCACTGGATGTGCCGGGCAACGTCCGGGATATCTCGATCAAACGACCCCATCCACAGGTGGTGCATCGTCTCAAGATCGGCGGCAAGAGTCAACAGTTCCAGAATCTCGTCATCCTTTTTCATACCAACACTCCCCATGATGTTGTATACGCTTGCCGAACGCATCCACCCGGTCACCCTCCGTCTGCAAGAACATCCGAAGCCGATACATCGGCATCCGATAAGAATTTTCCCCAATCGTCACGATCGCATCAACACCAGTTCTCGTCCCCGTCACAGGATCGGTAATAGGAACCTCACGGATCGTTCCAAACTCAGATGTCATTTGACGCCACCCGAACGCCACCGTTCATAGATAGTTCGGTGTTCGCACCACGATTCTGCCAATGGCCACATTGCGTGCAGTATAGTCGCAGTACCCCATCGACATCCCGCGAAATGCGCATCGACTTCCGTTGACAGGCCGGACAACCATACAGCGTTTCATGAGGACCAATCACTCTCACGCCTCACTTCCGCCGGCTCCGCTGCCCCAGCGCCGCGTGGTACGCACGCCTGATATCTCTCTCGGGGATATCAAATTCGCCCGATGGATGGCGGGTTACCGTAATCCCATCCAGCAGCCCCGTAGCAATCATTTCGTCGGCCATTTCCTGACCATGCTTCTCTACAACCTGTTTCCATGTTACCACAGTATCAAACCTCGTTGACAAATTCTTGCACAACTTCGTTGTGATTCACCTGCATTACAACCCGGACGCGCCCCCACTTCGGGAGTTGGCCGGAAGCAACCTGGAGGGCGGTCCGTTCGTCCGGTTCAGAGTAAATCTCCTGCCACCGCTCTCCCATATACGCCTGAATGCTATACCGAATATTCAATCTACATCACCTTACCGCCGGCGCCCAGAACGAAGGCACCCCGTGTGCAATAGCCGTTCCATGAGATTTAGGGCAATATATGTGCCGGAACAGGCGAACGATGCAATCAACGCCGGAACCCAGGGCAACGACGCCCCACAAGCAGCGTTCGTCCCAAGGAATATCACCCCGGCACAGAGGAATATCGCCGATAGATGAAGGAGTGTCAGGTCGGGGTTGACCATCAGTCCACCAGGGATACGCCAAGCATAGCCGCAAGTCCAATCAACACTGCGACCACAGTCCACAAGCAAATCACCATCGACGCATCAACCACCGCCCAGCCAAAGAGCGTCCCGATTATCGTCGTTACACAGGCCAGTAACCCAATGGTGGTTGCAACTACCATCACCGAAAACAATATCCTAACTTCTTGTTTAACCATCCAATATTCCGTCCCGAATCATGTAATGCCCATCTGACATGACTTGCCGAATGTCATCGTAGAACGCATCCCACGACGTATATCCATCGGCTATGTCGTTATCAGATGTGTGGCCCATGATGCTATTGATAAGCAATTCATCGACTCTCGCAAGCCGGAGGTGCGTTTGCAGCGAATATCGACCAGTGTACGAGGTCAACCTGATGCCACCGGCTACATACTTCCTGAGCCGGCGGGTCAACCACTCGCCCGGCGGTTCGAGCGGAAGGGCGTCATACCACCGCCTCAGGTGTGGGGTAATCAGGTCATCCCACGCGAGATACCGCATACTACCCCGTTTCGCAGTGTACAATACCATCTCGTTGCGCCTCCAGTTGATCTCCGCCTTATGGTCCCCGAACTTCAAATGGTACGCCAACTCGATAGGCCGAGCACCAAAGTAGAATTGGCACACACACCCCGAGTAAAATGCCGGGTCAACCCGATCTTTCCGGAGGCGGGCCAGGAATCGCCGCAGTTCATCAGATGTCAAATACTTTTTCTTCGCATTTGGCATGGGTTTCTCGGGGCGCATCAGGCGCAATTGATTTGCCCGCTGCATCTCCTCGATGACCCTCGGGTCTCCGAAGTCAAGCGCACCAGTCCGGTAATTTGCATACCCCCGAATCGAATAGAAGAACATATTCGAAGTATTCGGGTTATCGAACCGGCGGCGATACATCTCCACATCATTCTGGGTGAACGTGTCGAGTGTCTTCCCCCGCCCCGCCAGCCACCGGGCAAACGGCCGGAGCATCATCTCGTAGGTGCGGGCAGCAGACTTTCGGCGGTTCTCCCAGAGGAACTGAATATACGACGAGAGGGGGATAATCATCCCATCTCCATCGTGCCCGGGCTCCGCCAGGTACGGATTACGTTTTCCCATTAACCCATCGTTGGGATGAAGATTCCTATTAACCTATCGCCGATGCGACCGGTGACACATACACCCGTCGCCGAAATCTGCCTGGGCATCCTCTATCTCCTCCCGGAGCGCGGTTGCAAGCGCAGATGCAGATTCGATAGCAAAATTCGGGACACTCAATCCCCGCCGCTCGTAGTTATCCCGGGCACTCTCGACGAGTTGGCACGCATCCATCGCACGACAGATGGCGTCCATCATCATCCGGGGATCGCATGTCTCCTTTGCTGCCCGCATCTGTTCGGTTGCTCGGAACCCGAGTGCCGCAACGTCCGCCGACGAGGAATCATAATCCCACAGATTGTCAAGTGCCCGGCGGATTGACGATGAGATGGGATGGTCAACTGTAACCCGAGGAGCCATCACACATCGTCCATTCGATCCCGGATGTTACACTTACCAATAGACGAAAACTTCCGCTCGTTCATCACAGACAGAATCGTGTGGAAATCGTCTGCTCGCCACCCGGAATTTTTTCCCGAGTGGTGGTGTGGCCCAATCTCCCGCTCGATCTCTTCCTGATTTTCCCATGCTTTCCGTGCATCATCCAGCGCCCAGATGAGTTGGCAATCAGACATGCCTCGGTAGTGTTCTTTTTTCTCTGCAAACGGATATTGCATTGCAGTCATGAATCAACCTGGGAGTTCAATGGATAAAAGGATGTCGCGAGGTCAATATCTCCGATGGGTGTGGATGTGCCCCAGACGATCATTCCACTCCCACGGCTGCGTCTCTGCACTCCACTCGCCACGCTCGCGCCATTCTTGCGAAATCACATCCGATGCAATTGCACAAAATTCGGATTCTGTGACCTTGCCGATCATATGATCAAGGCCACTATCTCTGAGAGCAGCCTTCACGAGATCCTGCGACGCCCCACACTCGCCTTCTGCGATGATTTCGAGGATATCATCGTCACGAATCGCGATTGTTTCGCCGTCACCAGGGATGATGAAAATTTCTCGCTCATGCGAGTATGAATCGTGCTTCCCCTTTCTCTCGATATCATCCTCACCAACACGACGACACCCGGGATATTTCATCCGGAGTGCTTCTTTCATCTTAATCGTATAATATACATCGATGAGCGCAGCCTCCACATCCTGGTATATGACATGGCTATCGATATACCAGTTGTTATGGCGGTATCCCGCCGGCAAATCGTATACCATTCGTAGCGGGCAGGTATCTTCCGGCACTCGCACCTTGATTGTAACTCTCTGGTTCGGCCACGGAGTTTTCAATCGCCGCGACGGCATGTGAATGTCAGACGTACTCATATTCCGATGTTTCACAATCGACGGCGGGCCGCCATCCGTACCCAAACTCTCCTTTTGATACCTACCCTCTTTCAGCGTGGATACCAACGTTTCAATAGAACATTTGTGGTAAACTACATCCGGAACCGTATCGATAACTTCATCGACATACCGCCGAATCGTCTCAACGGCCTCATTCCCCAACCGTTCTCGAAGTTCTGCCTCGACAATCTCCGGATGATGGTGTTCCAGTGCCAATCTGAGCACCGAATCCTGTGCACCAACAGATTTTGTCTCTACGCAGTGAACCCGGACCACATCATCGGGGTCTTCGCTCGCAGCATATTCGATACACGACATTGGAGCAGAAACAATCGTTGTGCGGTGCTCGCTATAAACACCAATCGGATCCGTGTGCTCGTCGGGTTCGCCGTAGCGATCAGTCGGGGTCGGGACAATTGTCGAAAGGTGATCTTGCGTGTCGTACGTGAGCGTAACCGTCTTCTCGCTCGGGCTTGCCCACACCAACGACTCGTCATTGGCGGGATCATCAACCGGGAGCCAGTAGTCGTCGCTATATAGCCGAACGCTTCGGCGACCATCCGCGTTGACATCCGCGCGGATTGCCCGAATCTCCGGAAAAACCTGACCGTGGGTGTGAAGCGGTCCACCATCAATCCCCCGATTGACCTGTCCAAGCCGCCGATCAACTAGTCCCATTCAAGCACCACACGTCAGTCGTCTTTGCGGCGACACTGGCACGTATTACCGAAATACCGCGATGAATTGTGAATGAATTCGTCCATCTGTTTGAGTTCGTCCATCGCCATGTCAATTTTGCTAATCACATCAGCATCGATGTATGGCTCTTTGATAAGGTCTCTGCGGCGTTTTGCAAGTTCTGTCCAGGTAGGATTGATTTCTCCCCCAATATATCGCGAATTGTCAGCAAATCCCGGGCAATCGCACTTCGATATGGAATCGCTGAGTCGTTTCATCCAATCGCGCATCCGCCCCACACTCCGTGCCGCATCGGGGGAAATATCCGAAAGTTCTTTCAGGTCAACCCCTGGATATGCTTCTTCCCGCCGCCTACCACGTGGATCTGGTCTCATATCCCGATATTCGCCACACACCCATATAGTTATTTCCCACCTCGGGTCCACGCCACAACTTCACACCGTTGTCCCAATCTCGGAAACCGCTCCCGGGCATCGCGAGATATGAGTTCCGGTCCGAACGGGCTTGCTACAAACAACGCACCACACTGGTCACACACATGCGTCCCCATGCCATCGATAGAATATCCCGATCGACCTCCGCATACAGGGCACGATCCATTTCTACGAGACATCCGCGAGCACTTCCCGGACATCGCGACCATCTATCTCATTTCCAACGGCAATCCACCCCGATCGCTGGGTCCGGGCAAACAGATCCAACCTCGGGGAGAGTTCTAACCGATCCAGGGCGGGCTCGAAGAACTCATACATTGCCACGGGCTTCTCCGAATGTTTCCCTATCGGGGCGAATACAACGTTCGGTTTCTGGATCCGCAATGCAGGAACCCTCCCCCTCCGACATATCCAGCACTCTTCAACCGCACCGCGAACGTTATACCCCATTCCCATCCGAACCTTCTCAGGATTATGTTTCTGGGTCTTGACCCAATATACAGCGGTCACATAATCATATCCCCACGCATGGATAACTTCAAGCGACTCCTGGGTCATAGACGACGGGGTCCAATACAAGAGCAGGCTGCTCCTGTCCATGATATCTTGCATCGGTAGCGATTTGATATCCTCCAGGTCCATCACATCATATTTCTGCGACGACCCGGACGACAGTGATCCGCCCGTCCTGGCATTCCTGAACCTATACGGTACATCGACCATTGCTACTTTGAACACAATCTCACCCAAAACATTATTATCACCATAAACCCACACACTCTATGTCGGCATGTATGCGCGGATCATGTCGGCACTAGGGCATGCATATATCAAGGCCGTTCTCCATTGGTTCACCTTTCTCCCCTGGTATTGGCGGGATACCAGGGGAACATCGGCCGCAACGCCCTCAACGCCCTCAACGCCTGCCCCCAACGTATTCCCCATACGATTCCCGATATACGTTCATTCTCTCCTGGAAATGTCGCGACAGCCACGGCCCTTTGTCTCGGAAATCAACGATGATTGCCTCTTCTTTCCCCGGAGATAGCCTGAGTGCCCGTCCGACCTTCTGGACCACACCAACCTGTGTTTTCAATCCCCCCGCCATGATGATTGCAGTCATAGCAGGGATATCCACACCCTCACCGAGAAGCGTGCTGATAAGGCAATCCAGTTCGGTCCCGGCGAACTGTGCGATGGTTCCGTCGCGTTCGGCCTTCGGCGTGGTCCCATGAATGAATGGGACATCATCAAACATTATCGCGAGGATATCGCCATGTTCTATCCGTTCGACGTGGATGTACACTTTGTGGCCATCTTCCACCAGCGACCGAGCCGTATTAACGATCATCTGGTTGCGATACTGGTTTGCGACAATTCCGTCGTAATACGCATCGTGCCAATCGTTAACCTTCCGCATCTTAACGTACGGGGGATCCAGGATAACGAACCGTGGCCGAGTGAGATATCCCCTTCGAATGAGGTCTACGGGCGTTATCTGTACGCAGATATCTCCAATCGCACCCCAAATTTTCATCTCTCTCCCGTCGGTGCGGTACGGTGTCGCCGATGCCCCAATGCGGACGGGAGAATTGTATAACATCGCAACGGTGTAAGAATCCTGCGCGGGAACCCTGTGGCAATTGGACACACATATCCCACTCGCCACGAAGGAGTGATCTTCCTCGACTGTCAGGTCGTATACGTATAGTCCCTTATCACCTTGTAATGCATGCAAGGAACAGCATACGGGCGAACGATATCCAGGAACGCATCGACATCCGAACTCTTGCTGATCCAAACCGTCGAATATGGCTTCCCCTTCGCCCCCCTCACCCCAGAATGTATTCTCGTGGGTATCCCCCACACCCGATCCAACCACTCCGCCATAAGGTTCGCCTTCCCGGTTTCCGCATATCCCGCCGAAATCTGAACGCTGTGTCCATACACTCTCTGTGCCGGTCTGTTCACATTCTTTGTCAACGATCCGTCGTCCAGATACCACACCGCCAGTGCCATCGGGGAATCTATCTCGTCCAACCACCTGCGAGTTACGACCGTTTTCTTTCCACCCCCGGGCTTCACCAAATCGTACATTGGAACGAGGCACGGTAGTGAGCGGGTCTGAAACCGATGCACAGTGTTCCCTGGCCGGTATCCCTGATTCACAACGGTCTTGGGTGGAGTACCAACAAGGTTTTTCATTATCGCATATTTCCACTCGGTGTACTCTGCTTGCGCAGAACCCTGAGAGACCACAATGCGTGGATATCTGCTCCGTTTGTTTGGATACAGAATACTCATATCCCCGAGCAGCCCACCCAGGATCAACTGTCGCTGATCCTCTGTCAGTTCCATCTCGTGTAGATATTCGCATCTCTTCTCCAGGTTCGCCTGGGCCATCTGCCTTCTCTCCTCCGGGCACACCCTGCTCCAATATGCATTCGCAGCCGCTCGCTGCATCCCCGACGCATTCGGCGAATGAGCACGGGCCACGTGTCCCCCGAGAGCATAACGACTCGCAAACTTCTTCCCGCAAATTTCGCATATATACTTCATGTCGTTCGTCCCATCCCTCAGCCAGCGCGGATACAACGTCGCCACCCACGAGATTAATCGCCTCAACCCACCCGCGCTGTGTGTAGATTTTGTGGTCCTCAGTACAATCGAGCGCGCCACAGTCGTGGATAACTCGAACGAGTCTATTCCGCAGCGGGATCTTATGGTGTGCCGTTACTCGTCGATATCGACCCGCATGGGTTAATACCCTCACAGGCAACCGTTGCTCCACGATAACCCCAATCGGAATTGCCCCACGATCTGTTATAACGGGCGTTTTATATGGTAAGCACTCATCTAATACCGCCACTGGGTAATTCAGGTCTATTTCATCGACTTTGCCCCGCTTCACCCTACTCGCAATGGTCTGGATAGATGCAACGGTTATGTCATCCCAGTTTTCCTTGAATCCTCCCCCAACGAGCCCCGGATCGATGTCAAACGTTCGCCGAATCTCATCTCGCCACTGGCGCATGAGTTCCCGGGAATGAACCATGACGAGCGCCCGGTGGTCAAAGGCGTAAATCAGACGGAGACACACTAACGTCTTACCACCACCCGTGGGGAGACAAATCGTCCCTCCGCCATTCAAATAGGCAATCTCTGCCGCCTCCGCCTGATAGTCATAGAGAACCTTATCGGTCTTCCACTCAAGGCCGAGAGGATCACCCGGGAGTTCTACGTCGTTCTGGACCCGATAATCCATTCCAATGACATCGAGGATTTCAATCACGCGGCCCAACACACCAACCGGGAAATACCAATCCCCCGTTATGGCCCGCCCGAGTAGGCACTCCTCAAGTATCCCATCTTCATTGCGGCGCCGATATTCCAATCTCCGAGCCGCGTCCGCTGGTATGTAGGTCAATGCTCGTCGCATCGCCCGAAATACAACCGGATCGATTTCTCCCTGTAAGAAATAGTAGGGGCGGGATAAACTTCGCTTGATTATGAGCGACATTTACCCCACAGTCCCCCCTTCGGTGGATCCCGGGGTTCACCGGCACCCCGTTGTGGCGATGGTGGCACCGGCGTTTTTAGCGCATCCCGGGGCTCCCGGATATCTCGGCCACCCCGACCACGAGCCGAACGCAATGCGATTTTCCCATCGGCATCGTACATATCAGATATCATACCGAAATCGATGGGAGATATATCAAGCGCCTTACACACTGCTCTTTTGAATGCAACCGATTCGGCGGTCCGGAGGCACGTGTCTCCGTCGGGGGTTCCCCGGTTATCGGCATCGCCAAGGGCCATGAATGTCTTTCCGCTCAGCAACTTTATAGTCACTGATACCTGACAATAGATTGTCGATCCCATAACGTGAGTTGCCAGGTGCTCCGCAACGTGGCCCCCATCCTGATACGGCCGGATTGCTTTCTGGTAGCCGCCCACACGCATGTCAAGGACCGAGCGGTTGCGGAATTCCAGGGAATAGTGGTACGGTTTGAATTCGTCGGACAGGAGCCGTGCTTTATCAAAGGTCGGCATCCCATTCTCATCAAAAAGGGGCGTTTGGGTCATGTGGTCAACCCTCAGTCGCCCGATGCCACCGACTCTTCAACCATATCCGCCAGGATGACTTCGAGCATCGCCTTCGGGACGTTGCCGTCCATGATGAGCGGATGCAGTTCATCGAGGTTCAATTCGGATACCGATACCCCACTGATCCGGCAGAATCCCACAATCTGGTTTTTGATCTTCGTCATGCTGATGGCCTTTGGGTCTTTCGACGCAATCTTCTCAGCGGTGGATGTGGGCTTTTCCA
>Ga0172382_10008389_pt1 | contig 14412 bp, 13 predicted proteins | sample Leawel138RmetaG_FD_122245 | JGI IMG/M metagenome (GOLD analysis project Ga0172382, IMG submission 122245) | Leachate microbial communities from a municipal landfill in Southern Ontario, Canada - Leachate well 138R metaG | ecosystem: Engineered > Solid waste > Landfill > Unclassified | place...
CCGCCTCGATGGTCTTGCCCAAGCCGACGTCGTCAGCGATGAGCAGGTTGACGCGGGCCATGTCGATGGCGCGTACCAGAGGGTCGAGCTGAAAGTCCTCGATGCTGACGACACTGCGGAACGGTGCCTGCAGAAACGCTCGGTCTGCATTGGTGGCGGCGCCCCATCGCACTGCATCCAGGAAGGCTTCGAGCGTGTCGGAGTCGTCTTGCCCGGTAATGGAAGGCAGGCCCGCACGCTCGATGACTTGTGCGCCAGGCTCGATTTCCCAGATGACTTCCAATTCCTCGCCGAGTCCATCCTCGTCGATGGAACTCATACTGACGAGGTGTTGAATATCCGGGGACAGTGTCGATGCTTTCTCAATCTGATACTGAGCTGATGCTTCCCTGACACCTAGAAAACGCGATGGATCTAAGGTAGAGGACTGAATGTCCGAGACGATCCACTGGCGCCGCCGAACCTCGACCAACTGGCCTGGCTCCGGACGAGCACGGTAGGTCTGGCTCTTCTGATCGTTCGAGATTTCCAAGCAGTCTGCCATCTTCCTGTTCAGTTCTTCTCGTGTGCGCCAGGCGAAGCGCAGTACTTCGATCTGGCCATGGCGACCGTTTGTGCGACGACTTCTGCTGCCTTGATCGGAGACTCATGCTCCCAGAATCGCAGTACCATCCACCCCATGCTGCGAAGCCGGTCATTCGTATCCGCATCCCTATGTCGGTTCGCTTCGATCTTCTGTCGCCAGAACTCTGCATTTCGTTTCGGCCACGAAGCATGCTCGGGGCAACCATGCCAGAAGCACCCGTCGACGAAGATGGCGATCTTCAACCTCGGAAATGCCACATCTGCCACGCGGCGAGGCTTCTTCATGACCTCGTAGTCGACCCGGTAACGTAGGCCTCTTCGATAGAGCTCTCTTCGCAATACGATCTCGGCATCTGTTCCCTTCTGCCGAACCTTCGCCATGCGACGACTGGTCTCGGGAGACGGGGGCTTGATGCGTGCCATCGGGTGGTCTTCGTTAGTTCATCATAGGGCCGCTACCGACTTGAAATGCGTATTGATGCTGCGCGCGATAGCGCGGCCCAGGTCGACGGGAACTGCGTTGCCGATGAGCCGCCCCAACACCTTGAAGCTCACCTCTCCGTCCTCCGGCACGAAAGAGTAGTGCCGCGGGAAGCTCTGGAGGATCGCGGCCTCCCTCAGTGAGATGGCTCTATGCTGTTCCGGATGGCCGAAACGGCCGTTCCCAAAACCATAGCACTGCGTCGTCATCGTGGGGGCTGGCTTATCCCACTCCATCCGGCCGTAGACCCCCGGGTAAGTACGCCCGCTCTCTGCACGGTGGCAATCAGCGACCAGATGCACTGGCCAATCGCGCCAAGTGCCGCCCGGTTTTGATGCCCTTATACGTTGGAGGTTCTTTTTTGACAGCGTGGAGGTGACGTGTAATTTGTCCCGCGGTGCGGACTCCCCAGCATGCAGTGTGCGCAAGCGACCTATGGCCTGACGAACCGTCCTCGGTTTTTTGTGGGTCGGTTCGATCATCTCGATGTCGCCATGCTTGGATGCCAGCAGCACCATACGTCGCCGCATCTGAGGGACACCGTAATGGGAACTGTCGACGACGTCGAACCAGACCTTGTAGCCGAGTCGCTTCAACGTATCGACGAAATCATGAAATACCTCGTGTTTCACGACAGTGGGTACGTTTTCCATCGTGATGACATCTGGCCTGGCGCCTTTGGCGAGACGCGCGAACTCATACAGCAGGCCCCACTTGCCATCCCTGCCATCCAGCTCATAGCGCTGCGCATAGGTCGAGAAGGGTTGGCACGGAGCGCAACCCGCGAGAATCGTTAGATCGGCATCTCCGAAAAGTGCTTTCAACTCTTTGGTGGTGACCTTGCTGACGTCCCGTTCGACGAATCGGGCCTGATTGTTTGCCTCGTAAGGGAATCGGCAGGCGGGATCCAGATCAATACCGGCGGCCACCGAGAGCCCCTCGAGGACGAAGCCGTGCGTCAGTCCACCTGCGCCGCAAAACAAGTCCACACAGGAAACCTTAGGCATGGTCACTCCTCATTATTGTTTCGTACTGCCCGATCCGAGTCCGCTCCACCCGCTTTTACCCAACCGTCCACTTCGTCTTTCTTGAATTTCCAGAGTCGCCCCACACGATGAGCGGGCATTCCGTGTTTCTCGATCCATCTGTAGACCGTGTCATTGCTGACACCGAGGTACTTGCATATATCGCCCACGGATAACCAACGGTCTTCCAGTTCGGCCATTTCTCACGTTCCTAAGGGATGATTCGGGTTACCGGCACCCGATCGCGTGGGCGGAAAATTTGGGAGGCGGGCCACCCGGACAGCCGACGTCACCCCGTCTTGAGTAGCACTTGCATTTAGAGTCCGGTTGCCACTGTAGTCGATTTCGCTGCCAGCTGCTTCGCGTATGCAGCAGGTGTCAGCCCACCTAAGGTCTTCTTCGGTCGTTCCTCGTTGTATTCACGTCGCCAGGCTTCGATAAGGATTCGGGCATGTGCCAGAGTCAGGAACCAATGCTCGTTCAGGCATTCATCCCGAAAGCGTCCATTGAACGACTCGACGTAGGCGTTCTGATTCGGCTTACCTGGTTCGATCAGCCGCAACGTTACGTTGTGAGCGTGTGCCCAGGTCAGCATCGCACGACCGCAAAATTCCTTACCATTATCAGTCCGAATCACCCGCGGTAGACCGCGTCTTGCGGCCAGTTGATCGAGGATACGCGTCAGATACTGACCGCCGATCGCCCGTTCCGGCACGATGGCCACCGCTTCATGCGTGGCATCGTCGACAATCGTCAGGCACTTGATCACCCGACCGTCGGCGCTGCGGTCGAACACGAAGTCCATCGACCACACAGCATTGGCCGCCTCCGGCCGCACCAGCGGCTGGCGCTCGCCCACCGGGACTTTCTTGCGCTTACGCCGCCGCACCTGCAACCTGGCCTCAGCGTAGAGCCGTTCCACCCGCTTGTGGTTGACCACCAGCCCCTGTTGGCGCAGCTTCAGGTAAATCATCCCGGCCCCGTAACGTCGGTGTCGGTGGGCGAGCGCCACAATCGAGTCCCGCAGTTCCGCGTTGCGGTCCGGGGCCGGCTGATAACGCAAGCTGCTCGCGCTCATGCCGGCCACCTTCAAGGCCTGGCGTTCCGACAGCCCCCGGTCGTTCATCCAGCGCACCACCTCGCGACGAGCTGGTGCGCCTACCACTTTTTTCGTAGGGCCTCGCGGGTGACCTCCTGCTCCAGCAGGGCCTCGGCCAGCAGCTTCTTTAGCCGTACGTTCTCCGCCTCCAGCGCCTTCAGCCGCTTGGCCTCAGAGACGTCCAGGCCGCCGAACTTGCTCCGCCACAGGTAGTAGCTGGCTTCCGAAAACCCGTGCCGACGGCACAGGTCCTTGACCTTCACCCCTGCGTCCGCCTCCCGCAAGAACCCGATGATCTGCTCTTCTGTAAACCGCTTCTTCATGTCCAACCTCCTTCCGGTTAGGATTGGACTCTAAATCGCGGCGCTACTCAATCAGGGGGTGACGTCGCATCAGCCGAGTACGGTTTCATAAATGTATCCCGGTGGAGGCAGATTGTCGACCGCTTTTTACCGCATAGACCCGTATTTTACCAGGCGAATACTATGTATCCATTGGAAAGATCAGCGATTCAAGATCGTTGGTCGATGACATCCGGAAGATGGCGACCGGTTTGAACCCCTGCCGACCGTGCTCACCCACTCATGGTCGCCATATGGCATCGTTCGGATTCTGCGCCGTGACAATCAGGATGCTCCTGGAGTCTGAGTGGCTGGTGTCATCTGGTGTATGACACGGTTTAGTCGACTCCAAGCGGGTATCTATGAACATCGTTCATGGCAAAAAATGGCGTGGTCTTCAGTGACGACATCGAAGCCGACTACCTGACATTCAATGCCGGCACCACCATCACAGTCGGCCTAGCATCACGCAAAGCCCGGCTTGTGGTTACGTCGTGAATAACCAACGCCGATCCGGCGGTGTACGGCCATCAAACTCCGGAAATACCCCACAGGGCATTTTGACATTTAATACCCTACAGGGTAGTTTCTTTAAAAAGATTCTGCGGGGGATATTTTATGGATTACACCATTCACACACCCGCACAACTCGGCCAGGTGCTGCGCGGGCAGCGAATGGCCCAGGGGCTGACCCAGAAGGCAACCGGCGAACCGGTGGGCTTGCTCCCCAAAACCGTGGGCCGATTGGAAAACGAGCCAGCGCGCAGCACGGTGGAGAGTCTTTTCAAGCTGCTGTCGGCCTTGAACCTCGAATTGGTCATCCGCCCGAAATCGGACCAGCCGTCGGAGTGGTGATGGGACGTCCCTCGAAAACCCGCCGACTCGACGTCTGGATGAACGGTGAGCCGGTTGGCCGGTGGACGATCGCGGCCGCGGGCCGGCATGAGTTCCGCTATGCCACGCGCTGGCTGAGCTCGCCGGCCGTGCGTCCCTTGTCGTTGTCGATGCCCTTGCGGCCTGCCGAGGCCCCCTATCGCGACCATCGCGTCGAGGCCTTCTTCGACAATCTGCTGCCGGACAGTCATGACATCCGGCGCCGCCTGCAAGCGCGTTTCGGCACGGCTTCGACCCATGCCTTCGATCTGCTCGCCGAGATCGGCCGCGACTGCGCGGGCGCGATACAGCTGTTGCCGGAGGGGACTGAACCCCAAGAGCTGCACTGCATCGAAGGCACGGCCCTCAATGAAGCCGGCGTGGCGGCCGCATTACGCTCGGCCGTTGCCTCACCCGCCTTGGGCCAGCGCGATACCGAGGATTTCCGCCTGTCACTCGCAGGTGCTCAGGAAAAAACCGCCCTGCTCTGGCATACCGGCCACTGGCGCCGGCCACACGGCGCGACGCCCACAACCCACATCTTCAAGCTGCCCTTGGGTCGGGTCGGCAACCTGCAGGCGGACCTCTCGGCCTCCGTCGAGAATGAATGGCTCTGTGCGCAGGTCGTGCAGGCGTATGGCTTGAAAACCGCGCACTGTGAGATGGCGCAGTTCGAGGATCAGCGCGTTCTGATCGTCGAACGCTTCGACCGGAAGCTTTCCATGGACAAAACCTGGTGGCTCCGCCTCCCGCAGGAGGACATGTGCCAGGCGCTCGGTGTATCGCCGGGACGCAAGTACGAGGCCGATGGTGGTCCCGGTATTAAGGACATCATGGCCTTGCTGCTGGGTGCCCGCGAGGCACGCGCCGACCGGCGAACGTTCTTCAAAACCCAGATCCTGTTCTGGATGCTCGCTGCGCCGGATGGTCATGCAAAGAACTTCAGCGTGTTTATCGAACCCGGCGGGCGTTACAACCTCACGCCGTTATATGACCTGCTCTCCGCCTACCCCATCCTGGGCACGGGCGCGAATCAGATATCTCCACAGAAGCTGCGACTGGCCATGGCCGTCCACGGCACGTCGCGACATTATCATTGGGCACGCATGTTGAAGCGGCATTGGCTCACGACGGCCGGCGTGTGTGATTTTGCATCCGAGGTCGAAACGGTGATCGCAGAACTGGTGGCACAGACACCGAACGTCATCGCGAGCGTTGCATCGGGACTGCCGCGGGGACTCCCCGAGTCAGTATCAACCCCCATTCTCCAGGGGCTCGAAAAGGCCGCCGCCCAGCTCACAACGGCCTAGTAGCCGCGCGAGGCACTAAGCCACGTCGCACACCCTCACCGTCGCGGCGAAAACCACCGCTCCCATACCTCCAGCGGCGCCGGTTCCAGGAACGGATTCGGGCTGGGAATGATCAGCGTATTGGTCACCCGGATCCGGGGGATGGTACTGTCGGTACCCGATCCCAGCTGCGCTTTCAGATGCCGCTTCGACTGGCTCGCGGCATATTTGGAGAGCTCGATGAACTGATGTCTGGCCCCGGGCGCGTACCGGTGGGTCGCCTCGAAGGCATACAGAAAGCGGCGCAGCTGCTGAAGCCTGAACTGCACTTTCTGAGGGCCTCTGACGATGGCTTTGATGCCGGCGCGCGCCTCCGCCAGGACACTGCTCTGGAGCTCGACGGCCAGCCGCCACGCGCCCTTTTCGTCACCGGACAATGCCCGGATGACGTAGTCCAGGACGGGCACGGATGCCTCTCTCAGATCGGTCCAGATCGCCCCCTCCTCGCCGTGTGCGGCCCGATGTCCGTCGCAGAGCACATGGATGTCCCGACCGTATCGCAGGTAACTCGCGGTGCCCCGCTTCGCGGCGCGCAGCGTCCGACGCTCACTGGGCCGCGCCCGGTAACCTAGAGACGCCTCGAAGGCCCGGTCCCGGTCCAGGAATGCCAGGGTCTCCAGGAGGTACTGGGCGATCCGGCTTTTGAGGCTTCCCGTAGCCGCCAGGTCAACCAGGAACCGCAGCGATTCCTCGACCCACTCCGGATCGCCCGCCCCGGGGAGCGCCCTCGCATGCGCGACGGCGGCCTCGAAGGTCGCCTCGGGCTCTATACGGTAATGGGCATAGAACCATTGTTGCGTGGCCATAGAGGCACTGCGACGAAACCACGTGAGGAGCGTGCCCCGGTACCAGGTCGGCCGGTAGGTGCCGTAGCAGCGCTGCTGAAGGATCGGATACCACCAGAGGGTGTGCAGGTAACACTCCCGGATCAGCTCCCCGATCGCGAGCTCGACTGAGCGTGGAAACCAGCGCCGGGTGAGGTGGTCGGCGGCGATACCCCAGGTATCGCGTGCGAGCACCTCGCAGGGATCGAGCCGATGCACGCCCATCGCAAGGCTGCGCTGCGTACGTTGAAGTGGCTGGAGCCACGAATGGTCTAAAGGCATAAATAATCCAATCACATTAGTGCGTTAGCACTCATTACAGGAAGTGGGTAGTGGCAGGCGGAAGGCACCGGCGTACTGGTATGTAGCTACATACCAGTAGGAATCGCCTCTCTGGAACCAATCTGTCTCTTCCAGAGAGGCTCCTGAAGCCTGCATTCACACGCAGGTCACAGCTCGACAGGGATTCGTCGCGGGTCGCTCCCGTGACGGTCATGGCCGCCAACCATGACATCGAACCCCTGGGTAGCTGTGTTCGCTGGAGAGCCGGATGCGATCGAAAGACGCACGTCCGGTTCGGGGACCAGCAACGAGGAGCAAAGACGACAGGACGTCGTCGGAGTGACCCGTTGTTGAGTCCACGCGAACCATGCAGGACGCGCGCATGACGCTGCACGTGTTCCTGCATACGAACACGTGCACGGGAGTGTGCACGATCAAGTGCGCAAGGCGGTGCAGGATCTGCATCGGTTTGTGCACCGGAATGTGGTGCGCCTGGATAGCAGGCATGAGAACCGCGGGATGCGGGGCGGGACCTGGACTCGAGGAGTTCAGGTGACGCTAGCGCGGATGCCCGGGTGCAGAGGAATAAGTGGGTAGCTCCCATGAACCCTTTGCGCTTAGAGCAGGGCATCAAAAGCCGGTGACGGCAGCGCTGTATGGCTATGGTGACGAGAGGAACCTCCGTCTGAACGTCATTTCGAGTACGTGGGTAGTAAGGCGATCTGAGACACTTCGTAGCCTGAAACCATGCATGGCGGCATCTGCCGGCATGCATCCGTAACTGGACAGAAAGAGATGGCACAGGAGGCACCTGTGGCCGATGGAATACGCTCATGGTGGGGTAACAGCCCACGGCAGCGGGCTGGTGCATCGATCGATGTATCAAGTGCTGTATCTGTGAATCGGGGATGTAACCAGGTTCGTACGCGGACCTGGACACGGAGGCGTCGTAGTAACCTCCGGAGCTTGGCTCCGGCAACGTCATGGGGAGCCAGTGTTAATAGCACTGGACAGGAAAGAGGTTGGCAGCCTCGATCCATCGTGAACTCATGACGAGCTGCTGAAAAGGCGGCTGGGAGAAGGACGCTAAGACTGCGTGTGAATGAATGCCTGGACGTGATCCAGGATGTTTGCAACTAAGACATAGAGGAGATGATTTACCCGCCCCCCCATGGGGGCGGTTTTTCCTCATCACCGACATACTCGAATATTTTTTCGAAAACTGTCACCGGTTCTACCTATACCCATTACCAGCGGAATTCTTGATTCTGACTTCGGCCGCGCCGCTGGTGGCGGCCGCTGGTTCGAATGGGTCGATGCCACAATATCTGACATGGGAGAAAGCCCGGCGGCGCTGGGTGTTCCAGATGCGCATTCCGGAGTCACTCCAATCCGCATACGGCGGCAGAACGACGCTGCGTCAACATCTGGGCAATATCCCGGAATCTGAAGCTGCCGCCCGGGCCAGCCAAATTGCCGCCCATCACAAGGCCGTCTTTGAACAGCATCGTCGCCCTGCTCAGAATCCCAGGCGTACCGCCGTGCCCACAGATGTGACGCTGAGATTCGTCCTGAACGACGCCATTGCGCAGCGTTTCATTGCCACCTGGCGCACGCGGCGTGCCCGTGAGTTCGAGGCGCGGCCGCGATCACTCCGGAACGCGCCAGACGAGGCGTGGGAGCAACTGGAAGAGGAAATCGAGGAGTCCCTGGGGGACGCCCGCCGGTGCCTCCGGAGAGGTAGCGCCGAGTTGCTACAGCAAGCGTTGGCATCTATCCAGTCCGAGCTGAACATCCGCCTCGATGGCGGCGGCCAGGCCATGGAGTCTCTCACCGATGCCTTCAATGCAGGCCACGTGGCCTTCCTGACCGATTGTCTTGCCGTGGTACGCGGCGACACGCCTGTCAGCGCCCTCGCCCCTCCTCCGGAGTCACAGTTGCCCCTGACCGACCTTTGGGGCGATCCGGCCTCCCAGCTCGCGGAGGATTGGAAGGAACGGGTTCTATCCATGGGTGGTGAGGTCAAGCAGAAGACCCTCGACAAGTATCAGGCCATCGCCGCGGATCTGGGAACAGTTCTGACGCGGCGCCCTGTGCAGTCTCTGACCAAGCCAGATGTCGACGCGCTCAAGAAGCTGTGGAAGAAGAAGTGTAACGGTTCTGGCACCCTCAACCAGAAGCGGCTCATCCTGCTGTCGATGCTGCGGCCATTTGACTGCGACGGCCAGTTCGAAGAGTTGCTTGCGCACACACGCACTGGCACGAGTGCGCCGCAGGCGGCCCGCTTGGCGTTCACGAATGCGCAGATCCGGCAATTTCTGGGGACAATCATCGGAAACCCGTCGGTGCGCAGAGACGATCAGATGCTGGTCGTCCTGCTCATCCTGCTCGGCACTCGCATAGAAGAACTGTTCCAGCTCCACGGAACCGACTTCGCGCCGAGCGACGACGGCTGGCTGGTCTGTTTCGCCGACCACCGCCAGACAGGTTTGGGCGACGCATCTCTCAAAAACAGCGCATCGGCACGCCGCTTGCCTTTGCACAGCGGCGTATTCCCCGCCTTGGATGCCTGGCTTGAAGAGCGCATCGCGGCCCGCGGCTACATCTTCCCGGACGGCAGCAAGAATAAACACGGTATCCGCAGCGCCGCAGCGGGCAAACGGCTCAACCGTCTGGTCCGGGCCCTGTTCCCCGACGACCGCAGGATTGTGCTGCAATCCACGCGCAGCACCGCAAACTGCGCCATGCGCCGCGCCGAAACTGATCCACGCATCCGGCGCCGTTTTCTGGGTCACGCCGATATCGACATCCACGACCGACATTACGATCCGGCTGAACAGCTGGATGACCAGGATCTGAATGTCGGTTCAGCCGCCCTTGCCGCGTATCTGCGGGACGTATTGAGGAGCTAGGGCTGAGGCCTTGTCTAGACCGTTCGGGAGCGCCAGACCTGCCGCTTCCAGCACAGCCCTGGCATGCTGCAGGTAGACATCGATCCTTTGACGGAACAGGATCTGACCCTCGATATCCAGCAGGCGCAAGTTGAGCTTGCGACACATTGCCGTCTTGAAACTTCGACGGATCTGATACTGCTCCCAATGCACATTCTTCTCATCCTCGTACACGGACCATACTTCGACGTAAGCACCGAATTTGGTGAGGTAGAAATCACACTTGCTGTGATGCCGTTTGCCGCGCGGGAACGTGAACGGATAGTCCAACTGGGTAACGAAGGCGATGTCGTTGGCCTCCAGCAACCGCGCGAGCGCCAGTTCGGGGAGGCTGCGACAATACCCACCCGCAGTGGGATAGCCACGCCGTGGGCGCTTAGGCGCCCGCTTGCGCAGTTCCTCCATCAACCCGAACTTGCGAGCCGCCGCGGCAGCGTTGCGATCGAGCTGGCCCCAGGCCGTGAAATCACCGACACGCCGGCAGCGTTCGAGGTAATACTCGAGCTCGGGTGGGTGCCATTCCATGCGATAGCCGAACCCAAGTGTGGCCGCGATCCCCTCGAGGCGTCCTTCCCGGCGTAGGTATTCACACCAATGCTGCGCAGCCCGCCACATGTCGCTGATCGACTCGACGCCTTTATCGTGGAAGCGCTGGATGAACTCCTGATCGGAGAGCCTTCCCATCTCACCGGTGTCGAGCTTGGGCAGCCAACCAAGCGTACGCGCCACCTCGCGCTGACAGCCGAGCGTCACGGCGTGGTTGTAGGAGCTGCGTGCCATTGTGGCCCAGCCCGACAGTGTGGTCACCTCCAAGGCACGCACGTACGCACACCACTCGTCGATAGACCAACTCCGGTATTGTGCTGAGGAAATTCTCATATGGCCTCCTCACGAATCTATCCGGGGGAACGTAATCGGGAAGCGAATGCGCGCGACTGCCTCAACCAGCGCCGTCAGCGGCATGTGGCCGTAGCTCCGGCCGACAGTCTGCCCGGCATGCCCCGTCAGCGCATCGTGCAGCTCCTCCGACAGCCCGGCCTCGCGGCAGAGGGTCTTGAAGGTATGCCGGAACGAGTGGAAGACGACGCGCCGGTCGAGAATGCAGCAGCCTCGGGAGCCACGCAGCCAGCGTGAAAAACCTTGTCCGAACGTCCCGCCCCTGCGTCCATCGTGATCCGGCTCGAGTGCCGGAAAGAGCCAGCCGTAGCCTCGCTCGCTGATCGCTTCGTGGTAATCGAGCAATCCCGCTCGCACGAGTTCTCGATGGATGGGAATGATTCGGCGTGAGCTCGCAGTCTTGAGCGACTGCTCTTCTCCCTCGTCCGTAATGCGTAGCAGCGGTCCATACTCACTGTCGATGATGATGTCGTCGACACGCAGCTGGCAGATCTCTTCCAGACGTGCACCCGTTGTCAGTGCGACCAAGGGAACCCAAGCGATAGCCTCGCCGCCACAGGCGCGTATGCGCTTCTTCTGGGTGTACACCGGCGAGGTGAAGATGCGTTTGAGCTCCTGTGCCGTGAAAGCTCGACGCGTAATGTCCGGGACTTTCGCCTTGGGAATGCGCAGGCCCCGGGCCACGTTCTGAGGCAGAAAGCCGGCATCGTAAGCCGACTGCAACAGTGTGCTGATGAAACCGACCTTCTTCGACACGGTGCTCCGTGCCTGGCCGGAGCTGATCAGCTTGTCGCGGAATGCTGCGATGTCGAGGCGCTCCAGATCGGCCGGACGCTTGCGAATGATTTTCTTGAACTGTTTAACGACGGCCTCGACTTCGCGAAGGGTGCTTTTACTGAGATCGGGGCGCATGCGCCTCCAGTAGATCAACGCGTCGTCCATGGTCTTGATGGCATCCGGTGTCGTCTTCGAAGAGACTTTCGATTGCATCGGACGCGGTGGTTGCTGCACATACGGCTGCTGCGCAGGGTACGTTGGCTGCTGGAACTGCGGAGGCTGAAACTGCGGCTGTGGCGGTAGTCCTTGCGGCGGATACCCGTAGCTAGGCGGTATCTGGTGCTGCACAGGCTGAGATGGCGCGCCATAACCGGGCCACGGCATCTGCTGTTCTGCCGTGCCGGGCTCGGGAATCACGTGCTGAGTAAAGGGGTTAGGCGGTGGCGCCGGAGTCGCTGGAAATGGCGCTGCTGCGGAGGCCGTCGCGGTATCGAACTTTTCGGCTGAGAAACGCGCCAGCCAGTTTCCTGCGAGTTGCAGCGCGATCGGCTGCGCGATGGCCAGGTCGGATGTTCGCAGGCACTGGCGGATCATGCTGCCGTAGCGCCACACGAGCACGTTCGGCACACGAATCTGGAACCACAGGGTTCCGTCTCTTCGAGTTAAGTACTTCATTGCAGCATCTCCATGTCATGGGTAGATGCTGCAGGTGTTATCTCGTCATGCCACCGTGATGTAACACCAAAAATCGGGCTAAAAATCCAGTTTTTTTAGTGTTTTGAACGATCTCACGGTGCATGTGTTACATGGCGGAGAGGGTGGGATTCGAACCCACGGTACGCAAAGCGTACACTTGATTTCGAGTCAAGCACTTTCGGCCACTCAGTCACCTCTCCAGGGATTGGGTGGGCATCTGCGCGAAACTACTGCGAAACGCCACACATCCTGAACGCGGGATTTTACCTCAGGCCGGGCGGAAAGACTAAATCTTTGTTCCGCCTACCCGCTAAAACCGGTTAAGCTCGGCACTCGGGCCTCGACCATACTCCTCATGCGACGGTTACTCTTCATTTCGCTCTGGTGCCTTGCGCTCGCCGCCTGCAATCGGCCGGATACGCTGTTGGAGCGGGTGCAGGATGCAGGCGAGCTGATCGTCGTCACCCGTAACGGCTCCACCACCTATTACGAGGGTCCGCACGGGCCCACCGGCCTCGAATACGATCTCGCCCTGCAATTCGCCCAGCACCTTGGCGTGCGGCTGAAGATGGTCGTGCCGGAGGATTTCGGTGACATCCTGGGCATGGTGGAACGCGGTGAGGCGCACCTGGCCGCGGCCGGCCTCACCATCACCGATGAGCGCCGCAAGCGGGTACGCTTCGGACCCAGTTATCAGAAGACCACCCCGCAGCTCGTCTACCGCATCGGCAATGCCACGCCGCGCAATCTCGACGATCTGCACGGCACCCTGGAGGTCCTCGCCGGCTCCAGCCACGTAGAGCGGCTGCAGCAGCTGCGGGCCGAATACCCGAACCTCACCTGGCGCAGCAACAACACGCTGGACACCGAAAACCTGCTGGCCCTCGTCTGGGAACAGGTCATCGACTACACCATCGCCGATTCCAACGACATCGCCATCCACCAGCGTTTCTATCCCGAGCTGCGCGTCGCCTTCGACATCAACGGCCCCGAGGAACTGGCCTGGGCCTTCCGCAGCAGCACCGACAGCAGCCTCTATGATGAGGCCGTGACGTTCTTCCGTGAGCTGCGCGCCGGCGGCCAACTCGACGAGCTGCTGGAGCGGCATTACGGCCATGTGCAGGATTTCGACTACGTCGGTACGCGCCGCTATCTGGCCCATATCGACCAGCGTCTGCCGGAGTTCATTGCACTGTTCGAGGATGCCGCCACCGAGACCGAGCTGGATTGGCGCCTGCTGGCGGCGGTCGGTTATCAGGAATCGCACTGGGACCCGGAGGCCCGCTCGCCGACCGGCGTGCGCGGCCTGATGATGCTGACCCGCAACACCATGCGTTTCCTCGGCCTGGAAGACCGTCGCGATCCCGAACAGAGCATCCTCGGCGGGGCACGCTACCTCCGTCTGCAGAAGGACAAACTGCCCGAGCGCATCACCGAACCCGACCGCACCTGGCTGGCACTGGCCGCGTACAACGTCGGCTACGGCCATCTGGAGGATGCGCGCGTCCTCACCCAGAAGACCGGCCACGATCCTGACAAGTGGATCGACGTCAAGGAGCACCTGCCGCTGCTGACGCAGAAGAAATGGTACTCGCAGACGCGCCACGGCTACGCCCGTGGCCGCGAACCGGTGCGTTACGTGGAGAATATCCGCAGTTACTACGACATCCTGGTGTGGCACAGCGAGCGCCAGCCGGATACAGGGGACACCCCCGCCCCCACTTTTCCGACCGACCTGCTGACCCTCTGAGACCGATTCCTAGCCGCGCCGGTCGCGGAAGAACCCCTGCAGTAAGGCGGCGCACTCCACGGCGTCCACGCCCCCGGTCACGACGATGCTGTGATTGAGGCCGGGCACGGCGAAGGCGTCGAACTGGCTGCCGGCGGCGCCGCGTCGGGGATCGAAGGCGCCGAACACCAGCCGTTGCACGCGTGCGTGCAGCATGGCGCCGGCGCACATCAGGCAGGGCTCCAGGGTGACATACAGGACCGCGCCCGGCAGCCGGTAGTTGCCGGCGGCCCGTCCGGCCGCGCGCAAGGCGACAATCTCGGCGTGCGCACTGGGATCGTGGTCGGTGATCGGCCGGTTCCAGCCCTCGCCCAGCACCCGGTCATCGCGCACCACCAGCGCCCCGACCGGCACCTCACCCATGGCCGCGGCGCGCCGCGCCAGCGTCAGGGCGTGCCGCATCCAGTGCAGGTCCTGGTCATCAGGGAGGGAATCGGTAGCGG
>Ga0172382_10008394_pt1 | contig 14409 bp, 16 predicted proteins | sample Leawel138RmetaG_FD_122245 | JGI IMG/M metagenome (GOLD analysis project Ga0172382, IMG submission 122245) | Leachate microbial communities from a municipal landfill in Southern Ontario, Canada - Leachate well 138R metaG | ecosystem: Engineered > Solid waste > Landfill > Unclassified | place...
GCTGCAAAGATCGCTTCGGCTGACATGGCTTCGAAGGGATTAACCCCTCCGCCCATGCCGGCTGCCAACACACCGATCTCATTTACTAACGGAATCAGTACCAGCCAGGAGAGTAACGATCCTACCACAATGATGAGGGCAAACCGTAATCCTACCAGATAACCGAAGCTGAAAATCAGGGCACTTACGTTGAATTTGAGCACCATCTTGAATTTTTCGGCCATCATGGCGCCGGCAGGGATGATGCGTGTGGTGATCTCTTCACTCCAGAGACGGAAAGCTGAGAAACAGAAGTCGAATAATCCCCCGATAAGTCCGCTGGTGACCAGTAATTTCGCTTTGTTTCCTCCTTTTTCTCCTGTCATTAGAATCTCGGTAGTGGCAGTAGCTTCGGGAAAAGGCAGTTTCCCATGCATATCCTTTACAAAATATTTGCGGAACGGGATAAGAAAAAGAATTCCTAAGAATCCTCCCAGCAGTGAGGAAAAGAAGATTTGCCAGAAATTGATCTGAATTTCGGGATATTTGGCTTGTAGGATATAGAGCCCCGGAATGGTAAAGACCGCTCCGGCAACGATCACTCCCGACGAGGCGCCGATAGACTGTATAATAACGTTCTGGCCCAGTGCGTTCTTTTTACGAAATGCAGCCGATGCTCCTACTGCGATGATGGAGATGGGGATGGCCGCTTCGAATACCTGTCCGATTTTCAGACCCGAATAAGCTGCCGCAGCTGAAAAGATGACAGCCATAAGCAATCCCATTCCCACTGACCATGAAGTTACTTCGGCTATCGGCCTGTCGGCAGGTAATACCGGCTTGTACTCTTCTCCCGGTTTTAATTCCCGGTATGCGTTCTCGGGTAGTTCTGTAATTTTCTTTTCTTCTGATTCCATATATTTGATTTGTTGATATGCGGATTTGTTGATACGCTGATCCGATTAATCTGCTGAAATTTTTGCCGAAAATACAAAAAAATAGATGAAAAGCCCCCCTCTTTTCGTAACTTTGTCAAAAATGAAAAAGAATTATGATAAAGATTGAGCAACGTCAACATCTCGGTTGGGTTGAAAAAGATTATATTTGTATTTCTAAACTATACTATTAAGGTAAGATTGATGAAAAAATTTCTTTTTACAGTTATAGCGGCGGTAACTATTGTAACGGCGAGTGTTTTCACCCTATCCGCGCAGCATTATACGTTAGAAAGCCTGGTAAGTGGTGAATTCACTCCCCGAGGCATAAGAGCAATGGTGTCGTCGGAAGATGGAGCGCATTTTTACCAAGCCGATCCGGGACAGACGGCAGTGATCAAATACACCTATGCCACCGGAGAGGCAGTGGATACACTGTTTGATACTGCTACGGCCCGGAACTGCAATTTCGACACTTTTGAAGGGTTTCTGGTCAGTCCCGACGAGAACCGGGTGTTGGTCTACAGGGACCGGGAGCAGGTTTATCGTCACTCGTTCCGCGCCAATTACTTCTACCATGATGTGCGTCGCAATATGGTGAGAAAATTGTCGGAACAACCCTCGAAACAGATGATTCCCGCTTTCTCCCCCGACGGAAAAATGGTGGCTTATGTGATAGATAATAATATCTGGCTGACTAAATTCGATTTTGACACCGAATCGCAAGTAACAAAAGATGGAGAGTGGAACAAAGTGATCAACGGAGCAACCGATTGGGTGTATGAGGAGGAGTTCGGAACGACAAGGCTGATGGAATTTTCACCCGATAACCGGCAACTGGCCTTTGTACGTACCGATGAGTCGGCCGTGAAGGAGTTCTCTTTTCAGACTTTTAATAAACAGTTGTACCCTGACTATTATCAATTTAAATATCCCAAGGCGGGAGAGGCCAATTCCACGGTAGAGTGCCGCGTATTCGATATAGCGGCACGCACCACGCGCGCGCTAAATGTGCCGATGGATGCCGATGGTTACATACCTCGTATCAAATTCACCCATGATCCTGATCAGTTGGCGGTAATGACACTGAACAGGGATCAGAACCGGTTCGATATGTACTTTACAAGTCCCCGCTCCACAGTGTCGAAATTGGTGTTGAGGGAAGAGAGCAGGTATTATATCAATTCGGATTGGTTAAACTCGATCTATTTTTTGAAAGACCGCTTTACTTATGTCTCCGAAAAGGATGGTTATAGTCATATCTATATCTACGCTGTTTCGGGTACGTTGCAGAAACAACTTACCACCGGCAGCTACGATGTGACGGCGTTTTTGGCTGTGGATGAGCAGACCGAAACAGTTTTCTATGAGGCTGCCGATGAGTCGCCCATAAGACGTAATATTTATAAGGTAAATATCAACAAGGGACAACCTCAAAAATTGTCGCCGCAGGTGGGATATAACAGTGCCTCCTTTGGAAAGCAAGGTAAATTTTTTGTGAACCGTTGGTCGGATGTCAATACGCCTACAGTGATCACCTTGCACGATGCAAACGGAAAACAGTTGCGGGTTTTGGAAGATAATCAATCACTTCGCGCCAAAGTAACTTCCGCTCAGTTCCCTCAAAGAGAATATATTAATGTGACGGCTGCCGACGGCATTACCCCCCTGAACGGATGGATATTGAAACCGGATGATTTCAATCCTGCAAAGAAGTATCCTGTGGTGATGATCCAATACAGTGGACCCAACTCACAACAAGTTCTGGACCGGTATAGTGCTGATTGGTATTATGCATTGTTGAACGAAGGCATTATAGTGGCTTGTATTGATGGTCGAGGGACAGGTGCACGAGGTGAAGAGTTCCGAAAGAGTACTTATATGAATCTGGGTATTAAGGAGTCGGACGATCAGATTGCTGCAGCCCGTCACCTCGCTTCACTGCCATATATCGATGAAAAGGGTATCGGTATTTGGGGATGGAGTTATGGGGGATATAACGTCCTGATGAGTATGAGCCGTGGGAATGCCATCTTTAAAGCGGGAGTGGCCATAGCACCCGTGACCGACTATCGATTCTATGACACCGTTTATAGTGAGCGGTTTATGCGTATGCCGCAGCAAAATAAACAGGGATACGATAATGGATCGCCCATTGCACTTGCGAGCCGATTGGAAGGTGACCTGTTGCTGATACATGGCACGGCCGACGATAACGTCCATTTTCAAAACTCTGTTGAATATACCCGTGCATTGATCGAAGCCGGCAAGCATTTCGACATGTTTTTCTTCCCGGACAAAGATCATTCTATCAGGGGCGAGAATACAAGGAAATATCTGTATGAAAAGGTGATCGATCATTTCAAACGGAATTTGAAATAATTGGCTCTCCTTTTTTGAATTTTTCAGGGATTTGTTGCCGGGTAGTTATAACTACCCGGCAACGTTTTTTATGGTTAAACAAAAAGGCTGCTCTGTTGTTATTATTTGGATATGTTTTTAAAATGGGTGTGTGGAATAGGGTTATTTTATCAAGGAACTTTTCCGGTCAAATCTTATCATCTCAAATCTTATCATCTGTAGTGTACTGAAATATTCGAGAGATACGCTTTATGGATTACTTTTCCAATATGCAAAAAGTATTAAGGAATCCGGCATTGGGTCTGATGTCGATGTTTATTTTTTCAATCCTGGTATTGTATGCGGATCCCCGTATTGCGACAGGAGTTGCCTTGGTATTGTCAATAGCAGGGTATATTGCAGTAAAGAAATATAGCCGCCTTATCTACGATATATCCATTATCACATTCGCAATTGCATTTTTATTTTCTTTTACTGTTTTCCCAAAATTGCCTGCCTTTAACCGATTAGCGATTGTGGAGATTATTTTTGTAATATCCCTTATCGGTATGCGCTTCTCGAGAGGAAAGATTATCACACAGATAGCCAAAAGGCGCAATCCGATGTTGAAGAATTATTTGAAAGAATCGTTGAGGGTCGCCTTCCAGACACAATATGCGCTATCGATCCACCTTCTCCTGGTGTTGGCTTTCTATCTTTTTGATGCCGCTGAGATTCGTTTCGTGAGTGGTGTAGCCATGGTAGTGGTATGCCAGGTTTTATTGTTGATGATTATGATCATGGAGACTGTCCGGTTATATATCTTAGACAAGAAGTTGTTTCAGGAAGAGTGGCTACCCGTGGTGACTGAAAAGGGTGATGTGACGGGAAAGGTGGCGAAATCTATCACCAAAGATCTTAAGAATAGATTTATGCATCCGGTAGTTCGCCTGGCGTTGATCTACAAAGGAAGAATTTATCTGCAGGAACGGGATCCGGATCGGTTGTTGAATCCCGGAAGGTTGGATTATCCGTTTGAAAAGTATATGCAATTTAATGATAAAGTGGATGAGACTTTATTAGACAGTATCAGAAAAGAGTGTGGCGGTAATGATATCCCTTTGCGATTTTTGTTGAAATATACATTTGAGAATGAAATCACCAAACGTCTGGTATTTCTATATGTGTCTGCTATTGATGACGAAGTGGTTTTCAATACTCTTGGCATCCAAGGAGGGAAATTATGGACAGCTTCCCAGATTGAAGATAATATGGGGACCGAGATTTTCTCCGAGTGTTTCGAATTAGAGTATGAATACCTGAAAAACACAGTTTTACTGGCACACCAATTCTTGAATAACAGCAAACAAGCATAAATTTCTCAAATCCTCTGTAACTTTTTGTTAATTCACCCGTCATTATATAATGAATATTGATTCTTTCCATACCGTTATCCTCCCCCTGAAGGACAAACTCTTCAGGATGGCATACGGCATTGTGAGAGAACGGGCTGAGGCAGAGGATATTCTGCAGGATGTGCTCTTAAAGCTCTGGAGTAAAAGGGAAGAATGGAGTTACATAGAGAATCTCGAAGCTTACTGTTTCAGGGTCACCAAGAATATGGCGCTCGATAAGTTGGCTTCCATGGCTGTCCGAAAAACCGGGATGATTGATTCCGAAAAAGAAAATCTCTTTTTTGTTGATCATCGTTCTCCATACACTGAAATGGAGAGAAAAGAACAACGCTCAGCCATCGATCAGGGCATTGAGGCGCTTTCTGAAAACCAACGCTTGGTGTTCACACTTAGGGAAATCGAAGGGATGAGTTACCGGGAGATAGCTGAAACGCTCGCTATCAGTGAAGATTTGGTGAAGATTAGCCTTCATAGGGCAAGACAGAAAATGAAAGAAATGTTATCGGAATATCACAAAGATGGACAATAAAAAGATAGATAGTTTATTAGAAAAATATTGGAATTGTGAAACATCGGTGCAGGAAGAGAAAGAACTACAAACATTCTTCTCGGGTGGCGACCTGCCTGAAGAATTCCGACAATATATTCCTCTCTTTTTCTATATCCGGGATGAACAGTCGGTGACATTGAGCAATGGTTTCAATGAAAGGTTGCGAAATGCCCTTGAAGGGGAAAAGAGAGAGCGTTATATCACTATCCGTATTTTTAGGCCTTTGTTACGTTTTGCGGTTTCCGTTTTACTCGTGATAGGGATGGGGGTGAGTCTCTATTTTATTTCAAAGCAAGATAACCGGTCGCACTTTGTGGAAACATTCGAAGACCCCAACGTTGCCATGCAACATGCCGCATATGCCCTTGAAAAATTATCGCATGCATTGCGCAAAACTGAAACAGCTTCGATGGAAACCATTCACTTTATCGATGATCTGGATATCGACTGGGTGGCGCTTGACTCATTGAACAGAATCAATCTGTTTGAAATAGATAGTGTAAAGAGTAAAGAGTAAAGAATGAGATTGATGAAGAGACAAAATTTAGCTTTGCTTATTTACAATTGACTACGTCGGTTTGCAATTCTAAATTTCAAATTCTAAATTATAAATATGAGAATAATAATATTGATGTTGTTTTCGGTATTTCTGCCGAGTACCCTTTTCGCTGATAATTTCGTATCGGTATTTATGGAGAAATGTGCTGAAGAGGAGAGGCCGTTAAACAATGTGAACATCGGTAAGACAATGCTTGAAAAAATGGCTGCGAATACCGATGATGAAGAATTGAAAAATACATTTAAGGAGCTGAATAGTATTCGTGTGATAAGCTCCGACAATGTGGAAGATTCTAAATATTACTTTAAGAAGGCAAATGAACTGATCAAAGAAGCATTCTATGATTATGATGAGGCTGTATCAGTAAATGAAATAGGATCTAAGATATCTGTTTGGGTAAAGAGGCAGGAGGAGGAGAGGCAGGATGTTGTTCTCATCGCGCTCGATAGCGATGGAAAACTATCCATTGTTACGGTTTCGGGAAAGATAGATTTCGAGTCCATATCCAAGCTGTCGGGATCACTCCGGAATGGAGAGCAATTCCCTTAGTGCAACGACTGATTAACGAGTTGCATCATATTTCAAGAATAATATCTCTGATTTTAAACATACGTTAATGATTTTTTTAGAATAACTTTTTTCTTTTTTATATTTAAACGATGAGCAGGCAGCCGAGCGTGAGTTTAGCTGCCTGTTGCTATATGCCCTCTGTGACGAAAAGATACTGAAGAAAAAATTATCCTGTTTTTCTCAAAAACATAGAGAAACACTTGCACATCTGATTGATTATTTGTAATTTTGTGCCGTTTTTCATGTGAAGAGAATGGTTATTGAATGATAATCAGGGTATTAATATTATACTGTAACGTGAAGAATAAGTGAGACAGTGAATTATTAAAAAATTGAAATAGAAAAAAAGAAAGCAGAAGATGCCTACAATTCAACAATTAGTAAGAAAAGGACGTACCACCCTTACGGACAAAAGCAAATCGCCCGCTTTGGACTCTTGCCCACAGCGTCGTGGTGTTTGTGTGAGAGTCTATACCACTACTCCGAAGAAACCGAACTCGGCAATGAGAAAGGTGGCCCGTGTACGTTTAACTAACTCGAAGGAAGTGAATGCATACATTCCGGGAGAAGGACACAACCTGCAGGAGCACTCTATCGTGCTGGTGCGCGGAGGACGTGTGAAAGACCTTCCCGGTGTACGTTATCACATTGTACGTGGAACCTTGGATACCGCCGGTGTAAACGGCCGTACTCAAAGGCGTTCTAAGTATGGCGCTAAGCGTCCTAAACCAGGAGCTAAATCCGCTGTAACAGGAAAGAAGAAGTAATTAAAAATGTTGAACCGCTGTTGAATTTTTGGGATACGCTATTTTATAAAGGGTTGAGTAAATAAATTCGGAGGAATTTGTTGAAGACTTTGCAAAGGCAACCAAACAACACAAATTTTTTAAGCAATGAGAAAAACTAAACCTAAGAAAAGACAGGTTCTTCCCGATCCTGTTTATGGTGATATAAGGGTGACAAAATTTGTTAACCACCTTATGTATGACGGTAAGAAGAGTATCTCTTATGATATCTTCTACTCCGCATTGAACACAGTAAAGGCGAAATTGCCGAATGAAGAAAAGCCGGCTCTTGATATATGGAAAGCCGCTCTCGATAATATTACCCCTCAAGTGGAAGTGAAGTCACGCCGTGTGGGCGGAGCTACTTTTCAGGTTCCTACCGAAATCAGACCGGATAGAAAAGAATCCGTTTCAATGAAGAATCTCATTCTTTATGCTCGCAAAAGAGGAGGAAAGACGATGGCTGATAAGTTGGCTGCCGAAATTGTGGATGCTTACAACAGTCAGGGTGGTGCTTATAAACGTAAAGAAGATATGCACAGAATGGCAGAGGCGAACCGTGCTTTTGCCCATTTCAGATTTTAATTTAGATAGAAGGTAAAAAAGATGACTAAGGGTTCAAAAGAAGCATTACAATTCACTCGTAACATTGGTATCATGGCGCATATCGATGCCGGCAAGACTACCACCTCCGAGCGTATCCTGTTCTATACGGGGTTGACGCACAAGATCGGGGAGGTGCACGACGGCGCTGCGACCATGGACTGGATGGAACAGGAGCAGGAGCGTGGTATTACCATTACTTCGGCTGCCACTACAACGAGCTGGAAATATAATGACAAAACATATAAAATCAATCTGATTGACACTCCGGGACACGTTGACTTCACCGTAGAGGTGGAGCGTTCATTGCGTGTGCTCGACGGGGCGGTTGCTGCGTTTTGCGCCGTAGGTGGCGTGGAACCGCAGTCGGAAACCGTATGGCGTCAGGCAGACAAATATAAAGTGCCCCGTGTAGGTTACGTTAACAAGATGGACCGCTCGGGTGCTAATTTTTTCGATGTGGTACGTCAGGTAAAAGAGATGCTGGGTGCTAACGCGTGTCCCATCCAAATACCTATTGGCGCGGAAGAGACTTTCAAGGGAGTGATCGACCTGGTCACCATGAAAGCGCTCTATTGGCACGACGAAACCATGGGAGCCGATTATGATGTGATGGATATACCTGCTGACCTGCTGGATGAGGCAGAAGAGTGGCGTGAGAAGATGCTCGAAACTATTGCAGAATGCGACGATCAGTTGATGGAGAAATATTTCGACGATCCTTCCACCATCACAGAGGATGAGATCAGGGTAGCTATCAGAAAAGGTACGTTGGCCATGCAGATCAATCCGATGATCTGTGGGTCATCATTCAAAAACAAAGGGGTACAAACACTGCTCGATGCTGTGTGCGCTTACCTTCCCAGCCCCAGTGATACGGAGGCTATTACCGGTACCGATCCGAGAGATCCGGAAAAGGAACTGGTGCGCCATCCCGATCCATCGGAACCGATGTGCGCATTGGCGTTCAAGATTGCAACCGACCCCTATGTGGGACGTCTTTGCTTCTTCCGTGTCTATTCGGGAGAGTTGGATGCCGGTTCTTATGTATACAATGCCCGTTCCGGTAAGAAAGAGCGTATTTCACGTCTCTTCCAGATGCACTCTAACAAGCAAAATCCGAAAGACTTCATTGGAACCGGGGATATCGGTGCCGGTGTAGGTTTTAAAGATATCCGTACGGGAGATACTCTTTGCAATGAAAATAGTCCCATTATCCTGGAGGCAATCGATTTCCCGGATCCGGTGATTGGCATCGCGGTAGAACCCAAAACACAGAAAGATCTGGACAAGCTCTCTACCGGATTAGCTAAGCTGGCGGAAGAAGATCCTACCTTTACAGTGAAAACCGATGTGGATACCGGGCAGACCGTGATTTCCGGCATGGGTGAGCTTCACTTGGAGATTATTATCGACCGCTTGAAGCGTGAGTTCAAGGTAGAAGCCAACCAGGGACGTCCCCAGGTATCTTATAAAGAGGCCATCACCAAGCCGGTTGAATTACGTGAGACCTATAAGAAACAGACCGGTGGTCGCGGTAAGTATGCCGATATGATTGTGCGTGTGGAACCGGCCGACAAGGATTTTGAAGGTGAATTGCAGTTTGTAGATGAAGTGAAGGGCGGTAACATTCCGAAAGAATATATCCCCTCTATTCAGAAAGGATTCCAGCGTGCAATGAAAAACGGGGTACTCGCCGGTTATGCGTTGGATAAACTGAAAGTGACCGTGATCGATGGTTCGTACCATGCGGTTGACTCCGATCAGCTTTCGTTCGAGATCTGTGCTATGCAGGCTTTCAAGTCAGCTGCCGAAAAAGCAGGTCCGGTATTGCTGGAGCCGATCATGAAGGTAGAGGTGGTAACTCCCGAAGAAAGTATGGGAGATGTGATTTCCGACTTGAACAAACGTCGCGGGCAGGTAGAGGGAATGGAATCGAACCGTTCCGGCGCACGTGTGGTCAAAGCCAAAACGCCGCTTTCTGAAATGTTCGGTTATGTGACATCATTGCGTACCATCACCTCGGGACGGGCTACCTCCACCATGGTGTTCTCGCACTTCGAAGAGGTTTCTTCTTCTATAGCAAAACAGGTACTGGAGGAAGTGAAAGGCCGTGTAGATTTGATTAAGTAATTTATTGAAATATTTTATGAGCCAAAAAATCAGAATTAAACTGAAGTCTTACGATTATAGCTTGGTAGACAAATCTGCCGAAAAGATCGTAAAAACCGTAAAAGCTACGGGTGCAGTGGTAAGTGGTCCAATCCCATTGCCGACTCACAAGCGTATTTTTACCGTGAACCGCTCCACGTTCGTCAACAAGAAATCGCGTGAGCAGTTCGAACTGGCCTCTTTCAAGAGACTCATCGATATTTACAGCTCAACGGCTAAAACCGTGGATGCGCTGATGAAACTTGAACTGCCCAGTGGTGTGGAAGTGGAGATTAAAGTTTGACGTTAGAGTAAAGAGCAAAGAATAAAGAGTAAAGACAAGAAAGTCTTGACTCTTGGATCTAAATAATTAATTAAAAAACGAGAGAAATGCCAGGATTATTAGGAAGAAAAATCGGAATGACATCCGTTTTCAGTGCCGAGGGGAAAAATATCCCATGCACTGTTATCGAAGCAGGTCCTTGCGTGGTCACTCAGGTGAAGACCGTTGAAAACGACGGTTACGATGCTATTCAGCTCGGGTTTGAAGATAAGAAAGAGAAGCATACCCCCAAAGCTGAACAAGGGCATTTTAAGAAAGCCGGAGTAAGCCCCAAGCGACACTTGGCCGAGTTCAAAGGTTTTGGAAACGACTACAAAGCCGGATCGGAGATCAAAGTAGATCTTTTCAACGACACTGTCTATGTGGACGTGATTGGAAAATCGAAGGGTAAAGGTTTCCAGGGTGTAGTGAAACGCCATGGCTTTGGTGGTGTTGGACAGTCCACTCACGGTCAACACAACAGGTTGCGTGCACCCGGAGCAATCGGAGCCTGTTCTTATCCCGCGAAAGTATTTAAGGGTACCCGTATGGCCGGGCAGATGGGTAATGAACGGGTAACTGTTCAGAATCTGCAAGTAATCAAAGTAATTCCCGAGCACAACCTTCTATTGTTAAAAGGTTCTATTCCGGGGAGTAAAGGTTCAATCGTAGCAATAGAGAAATAAGATGGAATTAAGCGTATATAATATCAAAGGAGAGGTAACAGATAAGAAGGTGACACTCGACGATTCCATTTTCGGGATTGAACCCAATAATCATGTTATCTGGTTGGATGTGAAACAATATATGGCCAACCGGCGTCAGGGTACGCATAAGTCGAAAGAGAGAAGTGAAATCGCTGGAAGCACCCGTAAGCTGATCCGTCAGAAAGGTAGCGGTGGCGCCCGTCGTGGTGACATCAAATCGCCCGTATTGGTAGGTGGTGGTCGTGTATTCGGTCCTAAGCCGCGCGATTATAGTTTCAAAGTAAACAAGAAAGTGAAGGCGTTGGCTCGTAAATCGGCCCTTTCACTGAAAGCCAAGAACAATGCCATTGTTGTGGTGGAAGATTTTACTTTCGACACCCCTAAAACCAAGCAGATTGTGGAGTTGACAAAGAGTCTGCAACTTGCTGATAAAAAGCTACTTTTCGTTTTGCCGAATCAAAATAAAAACCTATATTTGTCGGCTCGAAATTTGAGCGGTGTCAATGTGATAACAGCTTCTGACATAAATACATACAAGATTATGAATTGTGCCGGTCTGGTGATGATGGAATCATCGGTAGCTGTAATCGATAACCTGTTTAAAGCATAAGGAGAATAAAAATGAGTGTAATAGTAAAACCCATATTCACAGAGAAGCAAACCGAGATAACGGAAAAATTCGAGAACCGTTATGGTTTTATTGTGGAGCCTTCTGCTAATAAGGTTGAAATTAAAAATGCCGTTGAAGCGCTCTATAACGTGCATGTGGAAAGCGTGAATACGATGAAGTATGATGGTAAGCTGAAAAGCCGCTACACAAAGTCAGGCGTTGTCCAGGGCCGTACCTCATCCTACAAGAAAGCAATTGTCACCTTGAAGAAAGGTGAGACAATCGATTTATTTAGCAATATCTAAAAAAGTAATGGCAATACGTAAATTAAAGCCCACAACACCGGGGCAAAGACACAAGATTATCGGTTCATTTGAAAAGATCACTGCAAGTGTGCCGGAGAAGTCTCTTGTGGTTGGTAAAAGAACGTCGGGAGGTCGCAATAGCCAGGGTAAGATGACCGTTAAGAATGTTGGTGGCGGACACAAAAGACGTTTCAGGATTATCGATTTCAAGAGGACAAAAGATGGTATCCCGGCCGTAGTAAAAAGCATAGAGTACGATCCCAACCGTTCGGCACGCATCGCATTATTGTATTATGCCGATGGAGTGAAAACGTATATCCTTGCGCCCAACGGCCTTGAAGTAGGAACCTCAGTGATGTCGGGGCCGTCAGCGGCTCCTGAAGTTGGAAATGCATTACCCTTGTCGGTTATACCCATCGGTACCGTAATTCATAGCATTGAATTGCGTCCGGGACAAGGGGCAAAGATGGCACGCTCTGCCGGGACATTCGCGCAATTGGTATCTCGTGAAGAGAAATATGCCATTATCAAGATGCCTTCCGGTGAAGTTCGCAAAATTTTGTCGGCATGTAAAGCTACTATTGGAAGTGTTGGTAATTCGGACCATGCTCTGGAACAATCAGGTAAAGCCGGCCGCTCTCGTTGGCTCGGACGCCGTCCCCGCACCCGTGGTGTGGTGAAAAACCCGGTCGATCACCCGATGGGTGGTGGCGAAGGTCGCGCGTCGGGAGGCCATCCCAGATCAGCCAAAGGCTTATATTCAAAGGGCTTGAAAACAAGAGCGCCTAAAAAACATTCTTCGAAATACATCGTAGAGAGAAGAAAAAAGAAGTAATCTGATTAATTAATAAACAACTATGAGCAGATCATTAAAAAAGGGTCCGTATATCAGTCTGAAATTAGAGAAAAAAGTGAACGCCATGAATGAGAGCGGCAAAAAAGCCGTGATCAAGACATGGGCGCGCGCTTCGATGATATCACCTGATTTTGTGGGACACACCATCGCCGTACACAACGGGAACAAATTCATTCCTGTCTATGTGACTGAAAATATGGTGGGACATAAACTTGGCGAATTTGCCGTAACCCGCACGTTCCGTGGCCATGCAGGTAACCGGAAGAAATAATCAGGGCGCTTAACGAAATAAAAAACAGAAAAAGAGATGAGTGCTAGAAAAAGAATATCAGCCGAACAAAGAAAACAGGAGCGTAAAGAGGTTTCTTTCGCGGTGTTGAAAAACGTTCCCAGTTCGCCCCGTAAAATGCGTTATGTAGCAGATATGGTACGTGGCATGGAGGTGTTTAAAGCATTGGGTGTTTTGAAATTCTCCAATAAAGAAGCCTCAAGCAAGGTTGAGAAACTGTTGCTGTCGGCCATTGCCAACTGGGAACAGAAAAACGAACGTAAAGCCGAAACCGGTGAACTTTATATTAAGACCATATCCGTAGATGAAGGATCTATGCTGAAGAGACTTCGTCCGGCTCCGCAAGGACGCGGATACAGGATTCGCAAACGCTCCAATCACGTGACGATTGTGGTAGATACATTCAAAAAAGAAGAACAAGAACAAAACTAATAAGATGGGACAAAAAGTAAATCCGATAGCAAATCGTTTAGGGATCATCAAGGGATGGGACTCTAACTGGTACGGCGGAAATAATTATGGCGACATCTTGCTGGAAGATAGCAAGATCCGTCAATATTTGAATACCCGTCTTGCCAAAGCAAGTGTATCCCGCATCGTGATTGAGAGGACACTCAAACTGGTGACGATCACCATTTGCACAGCCCGCCCCGGTATTATTATCGGCAAGGGAGGCCAGGAGGTCGACAAGTTGAAGGAAGAGTTGATGAAAATCACCGATAAAGATATCCAGATCAATATATTCGAAATCAAAAAACCGGAACTTGATGCGGTCATCGTTGCCAACAACGTGGCGCGCCAGGTCGAAGGTAAGATCGCCTATCGCCGTGCCGTGAAGATGGCCATCGCTTCCACCATGCGTATGGGAGCCGAAGGGATCAAAATTCAGGTATCAGGTCGTTTGAACGGAGCTGAAATGGCCCGTTCGGAAATGTATAAAGAGGGGAGAACTCCATTGCACACTTTCCGTGCCGATATCGATTATGCACATGCCGAAGCGCTCACCAAGGTGGGGTTGATCGGGATCAAGGTATGGATTTGCCGTGGTGAGATCTATGGCAAGAAAGATCTTGCTCCTTCATTCGCCACATCCAAGGAAAACCGCGGCAATACCGGAGGAGGTAACCGTGGCGGCAATCGCAATGAAGGTGGTGGCAGAGGCGGCAGACGCAGAAGAAATAAAAACAATGCTTAATTGAAGAAAATATGTTACAGCCAAAGAAAACAAAATTCAGAAGACAGCAGAAAGGCCGTATGAAAGGCAGTGCCGGACGGGGCAACCAGCTGGCGTTTGGCTCTTTCGGGATAAAATCACTGCAATCTAAATGGATTACCGGACGCCAGATTGAAGCTGCGCGTATCGCTGTGACGCGTTATATGCAGCGTCAGGGACAGGTTTGGGTACGTATTTTCCCCGATAAGCCTATCACCAA
>Ga0172382_10008397_pt1 | contig 14407 bp, 12 predicted proteins | sample Leawel138RmetaG_FD_122245 | JGI IMG/M metagenome (GOLD analysis project Ga0172382, IMG submission 122245) | Leachate microbial communities from a municipal landfill in Southern Ontario, Canada - Leachate well 138R metaG | ecosystem: Engineered > Solid waste > Landfill > Unclassified | place...
AAGATATGATTAAAATATAAATAAAGCGAGGTTAAAGAAAATGAATAACAAAATGTATACGATTAATGAATCCGAAGAGCAATACGTAAAAGCCAAACGCAGCATCGGTATTTGTCCGGAAACCGGATGGTCGATGATTTTGGTTACCGGTGAAAATTCGTTGCAATTAATAAATAATTGTTCGGTCCGCAAGGTGGACGATAAAATTTTCAGCAGTTGTTATACCTTATTTTACCGGAAAAAGAAAATAATATCCGAAGTTTTGATTCTGCGTCTCAGTTTGTATCGATTTTTGGTAATAACCGATAAATTCAAACCGGTTTATCGGTCAATGAAAAAACAACGTCGCAAATTGGAATGCGGCATCTCCGATGTTTCTTACGAATACAGCCTTTTTTCATTTCACGGTGATAACAGCGAATCTTTTTTCAACAATCTCGATTATAAATATATATATAAAACAAAACGGCAAAATTATGTATATTATCAATTGCTGTGCCCGAAAAAAGATGAAAATATCACCTATCGCCATTTTATTAATCTAAATTTTGTACCAATCGGAAACGATGCCAATAAAATGTTTTTATACGATAACAATGTCGTTTTGTTTATCGATAAAATACCCAAAAAATATCGTTTAAGCGTCGGTGCCGCCATTTATCCGTTTGAAAATTTGATTGTGAAAGAGAGAAATATAAAGATTGTAAAATACGAGCTTGAAAGCAATCATCTCGTTACCAACCGGCATAAAGTATACAGTTATGCCCGGAAAAAAGCCGGTATCATTCATTGCACGTTTCGTTTGCCGCAACATAAATATCCCTTTGTTATCGCCTTTGTTGAAGAGCCAAAGGTCAGGAAAGTATCGCTTATTAAAATCGGCAAAATCGATGCCCTAATCCGTCCCGTCGCCTTCTATTAAACAGCAGCATTGGAGGAGCCTTTATGAAAACATTAATGAGAATCGTCAAATATCTGTTTATTGTAACCGTTGTCGTAATGATTTTTATTGTCGGTATCTTTATTTATTATGCGCGTAAACTCGATTATATGATTCCGAATACAATAAATATCGAGGTTTACGATGCGGCAGGTACCAAATTTATGACCCTAGATAACGAGCGGAAAAAAAGTTATATACCACTTGCAAAAATCGATCAAGACATTATCGATGCGTTTATTTCGATTGAAGACAAAAAATTTTATACCCATCGCGGCATTGATATTTTACGGATCGGCGGCGCTTTGCTTTCCAATATCGAATCAAACGCCATTCGCCAAGGGGCATCAACCATTACCCAACAATATGCGCGAAATTTATTTTTATCTTTTTCCAAAGATTACAAAAGAAAAATTGAAGAAATAATGATTGCAATCAATTTGGAATCAAAATATTCCAAAGATGAAATACTGGAAGGATATCTAAACTCGATAAATTTTGATTATGGTATTTACGGTGTCGAAGATGCTTGCAACTTTTACTTCAATAAATCGGCAAGTGATGTTGAACTCGCAGAAGCGGCGGCATTGGCAAGCATTCCCAAAGGACCGTCTCATTATTCACCCATAAAAAACCCGGAAAACAACAAAGAACGTTCGATATTGATTTTGAACGAAATGTATAAAGACGGTAAAATCACCTACGAAGAAAAAACGCAAGCGGAACAAGCCGAACTTTCTTTTTACGGCCAATTGGATCGAATAACCGATGATTATGCCCCTTATTATCAAGACATTATTTTAAAAGAATTACAACAAACCGGGTTTACAAACAATCAAAAAAATTTAAAAGTTTATACTTCTTTGGATTTAAGCTTAAATAAAATAATTTCCGATGCGATTTTAAAATATCCGCCGGATGATCCGGAGATGGAATATGCGATTTATGCCGTCGAACCGGAAACGGGAAGAGTATTGGCTTGCGTCGGCGGTTCCAATTATCGGGAAAGTCAATTTAACCGGGCTACTTCATCCTTAAGACAACCCGGTTCAACCGTTAAACCTTTTCTGTATTATGCGGCCCTTAACTACGGTTTCACGCCGGCGACAACTTTTAACAGTACCAAAACCGATTTTTACGTAAACGGCAAAGTATATGCGCCGACCAATTTTGCTGAAATATATCCGGACCGGGAAATCAGTATGGCTTATGCCTTGGCTGTTTCCGATAATATCTATGCCGTTAAAACCCATTTATTTTTGGGGACCGATGTATTGGTAGATACCCTCAAGGATTTCGGATTTACGACACCGATTCAAGATACCGTTTCTTTGGCATTGGGAACAAGCGAAGTGAAATTAAGCGAACTGGTATGCGGTTATGCGAAAATAGCCAACTTAGGCCAAGATATAAAACCGCAATATATTACGAAAATAACCGACGAAGACGGCAAAATATTATATCAGGCCAAAGACAATCATAAACAAAAATTCAACAAAACCGACTGTTATATCCTTTCGTAAACCATGACCAATGTTTTCGACAATCGGCTTTCCATTAATATCAGTACCACCGGCGCCCCCATTGCCTACAAATTAACAAAAAAATATGCCGCCAAAAGCGGCACTACCGACTTTGACAGTTGGATTGTCGGTTATAACAAAACAATTACTCTCGGAATATGGACCGGTTATGATGATAATCGTCCCATCGACAATAGGCAATGCCGATACATAAAATTTCTTTGGGCGGAAATTGTCGAACGTTATAATAAAACAAGAAATGATACCTGGTACGAAATACCGAATAATGTTGTGCCGATCGTTCTGAATCCGACAACGGGAATGATTGCCCACAATAAAGAATACAAAAAACCTTTATATTTCCGGGTCGACAATTTACCGTGGTATATATTTGACTAAAAAAAAGCAAAGATAAGACCTTTGCTTTTTAAAATTCCAAGAAAATAGTTATTATTTCACCGTTGCGATAAATTTCAACCGGAATACTCTGCCCGCTACCGACCACAATGCTGTTTAATTCTAATCTTAAATCCAACGTCTTGTATATGTTAATCCCGTTAAAAGAAAGTATAATATCGTCAACTAAAATACCACCGGTTTGGGCAATGCTGTTGTCTGCAACCGCAATCACATACAATCCGTATTCAATACCATCGGGAATCATCGTATCTCCCGGCGTAATCGCCAAAATGGATTTAACTTCTTGCACCGTAACTCCCAATTCAGGACGATTGGGCTTTTCGCCGGTTTCCAAAACCGGTAAAATATTAACGATTAAATTGCTCGGAATGGAAAATCCCATATTATCGATGTCAACGGAAGCAAATTTCAAAGTATTTATTCCGATGATTTCGCCTTTCAAATTGAGTAAAGGACCGCCGCTGTTGCCGGGATTAATGGCTACGTCATGTTGAATATATTCGCCGTCCCAATCATCGGTGCCGTCACCGTCGGTATCTTCCGACAAATATCGTTTCGGATAAGATATAATGCCATAAGTGGCCGATCCGGAAAAATCAAAACCGGAAGGGTTTCCGATGGCAACAACAAAAGTACCGCTGGGAAGAGCATCGGAATCGCCCAACGGAAGAGGGCGGATATAACGATTATACTCAAAATATATAACGGCCAAATCAACATCATCATCAAATTGCCGTACGACGGCATCCACTTCACAATCTTCCTCGCTTAAGTATATTTTTACGGCATCAGAATCCTTTACGACATGACGGTTGGTCATTACATAATAACAATATTTTTCGACTTCATCAAAAATCACAATCTCATCAATATCATAAACCAAACTACCGTCTTGCAATTTAAACCATACATCATAAACCGCTCCGCTACCGATAGAATGTTTATTCAGTTGATTGTCACTGTCAAATTGATAATTGGCCACTCCCAGTACCGACGGTTCACAAAGAGCGATAGTATCAATCAGCATTTTTTGTTGATTGCCCGTTATCGTATAATCAAAAACCTCTATTACAACGGCAGCAACCAAATTGTCGTCGACAACGGACGAAACCGTAATCGTAACCGTTCCGGCAGCAAGACCGGCGACACGGCCGTATTCATCAACCGTTGCTATCGCATTGTCGGAAGACATCCAAATAACATCGTTGATGGCATTATACGGCGTAACTTCAAGCCTTAACGGTATTAAGTGGCCGACTTCAACCTCAGAACGTCCGATAATATCAAGCGATTGTGGCATAATAACCCGCGGTTGAACCGTTATTGTTTTTCGATTAACGATATTGCCGATTTTTAAAATCAAATCGGCTTCTCCCGGTTGTAGCCCGATAACCCGGCCGTTATCATCAACCGATATTATATCTTGGTTATCGGTTGACCATTCCGGTTCCGGCGTTGCATTTTCGGGGGTTACCTCATATGAATATTTTATAGTTTCACCATGATACAAAGATGACGGCCCGATAATATTTGCTGTTATCGGCGGCACCGGTTTGGCTGTTACCGTTAAATAAAAACTACCGACTATATCGTCTTTATCACCGGCAAAAGCTTTAATCATCACCGTTCCCGCTTTAATTCCGGTAACCAAACCGTTGGTATCAACCGCAGCAACATGTTCTGCATTGCTGGACCAAACGACTTCTTGCGAAGCGGTTAACGGATATACCGTCGCCGTTAACTGCAAAGTCTCTTCTTCTTCTATAATGTTTATATTATTTTCACTTTCAACAACAACCGCGGTTGGAATTTCATCGCCGATACCAATCGGATCGCCGTTATCATCATCGATATTGGGCCAATGACAACTGATTAACGCAAAGGAAAATACAATTATAAATAATCCGCCAATAATCTTCTTCATTATTCTTCTCCCTGTTTGTTTCTTAAAATATGATGTTTATTGTAATAATTTCATTTCCGCGATAGATTTTCAAACTAAGCATATCACCGGCTAAAGTATTATTGATTTCACCGCGCAACAGATGTGTATAGTATAATTTGTTACCATTTGCTTCCATAATAATATCGTCTTTTTGCAAGCGTCCGTATGCCTTGCCGGTAGCCTTAACATCGGTAATATAAAAACCGTATTCGACTTCGGGGGGCAATTCGATTTCAAACGGTTCGGTACCGTAATCCTCCGGATATCGAATAGTGGCAACGGAAAGCCCTTCAATTCCGAGAGTGTAACGTACCGGTTTAGAACCGGTTTCTAAAATAGAGACAATATCATATACCACATTACTGGGAATGGCAAATCCCATATTGTCTATTTCATCGGATAATAATTTTAAAGTGTTAATCCCGATTAGTTTGCCTTCAAGATTAATCAAAGCACCGCCGCTGTTGCCGGGATTAATGGCAACGTCATGTTGGATATATTCGTTGTCCCAATCAGCCACATTATCGCCATCCGTATCATCGGCAAAATACCTTTTCGGATGCGAAACAATACCGAAAGTGCAGGAATCATAATAATCATGTCCGGCCGGATTACCGATGGCAATGGCAAAACTTCCGGCTTTTAATTTCTCGGAATCGGCAAAGGCAATCGGTTGAATATACCCTTCATATTCAAAAGAAAGAACGGCCAAATCAACCTTGTCATCGGATTCGATTAAAGTGGCGTCAACGCGCCGATCGGTTTCACCAAAATAAACCTTTAAATATGAATGATCTTCAACTACGTGACGATTGGTTATTACATTATATTGATAGATGTCAACTTCGGTACTGTCCATCGTCTGCGAACAATCGGATTCAATCGTTCCGTCTTTCATAACGGCTCGGCAAGAATAAATAACACCACTGCCGGTCCCGTTCAAGCGGCTTCCGATAATATTTCTTTCATAATTGCTAACCCCGACAACAGCCGGTGCTGCTCTTTCGATACCGGCCTGAACCAACTCTTCAAATTCAGCAATATCGATATCAACATGATAAGATTTATTGTGTATTTCATTGGAAAACAGACGATTACACCCCGCAAGAAAAATAAATAATACCATCAAAAAAACAATCTTATAAATTTTTTTCATGTTCACCTCTTATAAATTAAACAAATTTTGTGCATTTTTATAAAGCTTATTTATTACCGTTTGCAACGGTAATTTTTTTATTTCGGCAATCTTTTCGACTACAAAACGTATATATGAAGGTTTATTCAACTGACCGCGGTATGGTTCCGGGGCCAAATAAGGACCGTCCGTTTCGGAAAGTAAAAATTCAAGTCCGATTTCGCTGACCACCCTTTTTATTTCCTTGCTGTTTTTAAAAGTCAGAACGCCGCCGATGCCCAAATAATATCCGGCCGCAACAAAATCACGGGCCAACTCCAAACTCATCGCATAGCAATGCAAAACCCCGGGTATACGGTTGTTCATTAATATATTATACGTATCGAGCGCAGCATCGCGACTGTGAACTATTATCGGTAAATTTTTAATTTTTGCGATCTCTATTTGCTTCACAAAATACTTCATTTGCATTTCGCTGTATAATTTATCCCAATGATAATCAAGGCCGATTTCACCGATGGCAACAACCCGTGAATGACAGGAAAGTTCTTTTAGCCATAACAATTCGGTATCGCGTTCGCCTTTTACATCACTCGGATGTAAACCGACCGCCGCATAAATAAACTTGTATTTCTCGGCCAAAGCGATTGCTTGCCGACTGCTTTCATAATCAAAACCGACGGCAATCATTTTACTGACGCCGGCGGTCAACGCTTCAGCAATAATTTCCGAAAATCCCTCTTGGTATCGTTTGTCGTATAAGTGAATATGTGTATCAATTATCATTTTTTACTCCGGCGATAACTTCGATATTTGTTTTGCATTATGGGATTATTATTTAAATAATTAATAAGATTGCCGGCTATTAATTCGCCATCATGTAAACATAAGGCCTGATTGCGATCAAGATAAAGAAAAAGATAATTCCGATACAAATATGCTTTAATAATTTGTTCTAAGTTTTGTTGAAGCGTTTCATTTGTTTCTTTGTTTGTAACCATTATGTCTTTTTCTCCCAACTTGATAAAAAGAGTCGGAAAATTTTTATATACAGATCGAAGATTTTTCCGATAAGCCGTAATAATAAAAGCAGTAAAAAAACCTATAACAAAAACGGCCAATACAATACCGGCAACGGCAAAAAGAAAATCGCGACGAAAAAAACGATAAATAATGACAGCGGTTAACAACAGCAAAACAGCTCCTACTTTATAAAAAGCCCCTCCCTTTACAAATATATGAAAACGTAAAAAATCTTTTTGCTTCTGACGACTGCCGGTATACTCAAATAATAATTCTTTACTGTTCATAATAATATTATACCATATTTTTATACTTTGTTGTAAGGAAAGTCCTAATTTATTTCAAAACTTTATGAAAAGCGATGCGTTTCGGGTCAGGGCAATCGCTGCGCACCAAATAAACTATGCCGCAACGGATAAATCCGCATTTTTCAAGCAAGCAATGCATGCTGCTATTTTCTTCGGTTGTATCGGTTCGCAAATCATAAACACCGTTTTGTTTAGTTATTATAGTAGTATAATCAAGCAATTCCCGGGCAACTCCCTGCCGATAAAATTCCTTTTTAACGGCCAAGCGATGTATCGCATAATATCGTCGATTATTCAGCCAATTTCCCGCTTCGATTTTTTTATACGATTCATCCGCTACAGCGACTAAGGTTACAATCCCCGCCAAAGAATTATTTCTTATATTAACATAGAGCCACCCTTTTTCAATATCGGCATAAACGGTCTTGCGATTGGGATAACCGTCGGAGTCTTGCCATTGCAAGGAATGGTTATTCTTAAGAAGGGCTTTGGCATCTTCAATAATGGTTATTATTTTGTCAATATCATCATAAACGGCTTTTCTAACCATAAACATCACTTTTTTATTATAATATTTATTTATTATGATATCAATAATTATTCTTTTTTTCAACAACAAAATTGGATATTTGTCTTAAATTAATAATATTAAGAAAATAAAAAAAGCATTCCTTATGCTCAATCGCATAAAGAATGCTGCCTTTTTTACAACTATTTAATGATTTTTGTAACATTACCGGCCCCGACCGTACGACCGCCTTCGCGAATAGAGAATTTCGTCCCCAACTCAATGGCGATTGGGTAGATTAATTTAACGGTTAAATCGGTATTATCGCCGGGCATAATCATTTCAGTGCCTTCCATCAATTGAATGACACCGGTAACATCGGTTGTCCGGAAGTAAAATTGCGGACGGTAATTGGAGAAGAACGGAGTATGACGGCCGCCTTCTTCTTTGCTTAAAACATAAACGCGAGCTTCGAATTCGGTATGGGGTGTAACCGTCTTCGGCTTGGCAAGAACTTGACCACGCTGAACGGTTTCCCGAGTAATGCCTCTTAACAATGCGCCGATATTATCGCCGGCTTCGGCATAATCCAATAATTTTCTAAACATTTCAACACCGGTAACAACCGTTGACATCGTCTCGCGAATACCGACGATTTCGACGGGATCACCGACTTTAACGGTTCCCCGTTCGACTCTTCCGGTCGCCACTGTACCGCGGCCGGTAATGGTAAAGACATCTTCCACCGGCATCAAGAAAGGCTTATCGTTATCGCGCATCGGAGCGGGAATATAATCATCGACTATATCCATTAATTCAACAATGCTTTTTTGAGCTTCCGAATCGCCTTCCATTGCCTTCAATGCCGAACCGCGAATAACGGGAATGTCATCGCCCGGGAATTCATATTCGTTCAATAATTCTCGAACTTCCATTTCAACCAAATCCAATAATTCTTCATCGTCAACCATATCACATTTATTCAAGTAAACTATCAAGCGGGGTACGCCAACTTGGCGGCTCAACAAAATATGTTCACGGGTTTGCGCCATCGGTCCGTCGGTGGCGGCTACAACCAAAATTGCCCCGTCCATCTGAGCGGCACCGGTAATCATGTTCTTTACATAGTCGGCATGTCCCGGACAGTCAACATGAGCATAGTGACGCTTTTCGGTTTCGTATTCGACGTGAGCTGTATTAATGGTAATACCGCGCGATTTTTCTTCGGGAGCACCGTCAATTTGATCATACTCCATAACTTGTGAATGACCCTTTTGTGCCAATACTTTTGTAATAGCAGACGTAAGGGTTGTTTTGCCATGATCGACATGGCCGATAGTACCAATATTGATATGGGGTTTTGTTCGTTCAAACTTTTGTTTTGCCATTTTATTATTTCCTCCTAAATTTATTTATCTATATTTTATAATATTTAGTTTTTAAATGCAAGTATAAAATACTAGAATTTTGTTTATGCCCGTTTTTTCAATATCATTTCGGTAATTGATTTGGGGCATTCTTTATACCGATGAAATTGCATTGTATAATTTCCGCGGCCTTGGGTATTGCTCCGCAGAGCCGTCGCGTAACCGAACATTTCCGATAAAGGGACATTAGCCCTAACTATTTGCAATATACCTTTTCTTTCCTGACCTTCGATTCGGCCACGGCGACTGGTAAGGTCACCGATAACGGCACCGATATAATCATCGGGAACGGAAACTTCTACTTGCATCACCGGTTCCAATAACACCGGATTACATTTTTCTTTGGTGTTTTTAAAAGCCATGCTGGCGGCGATTTCAAAAGCAATTTGACTGGAATCAACCTCATGATAAGATCCGTCGTATAATGTTGCTTTAATATCAATGGTCGGATAACCGGCCATATTACCGCTTTGCAAAGCATTTTCCAAGCCTTTTTTAACAGCCGGAATATATTCTTTGGGTACTACGCCGCCGACAACGGCATCAACAAATTCAAAACCATTGCCCGGATTGGGCTCAAATTTAATCCATACATCACCGTACTGGCCGCGACCCCCGGTTTGCCGAACGAATTTCCCTTCGATTTCAGCTGACTTTTTAATGGTTTCACGATATGAAACCTGGGGATTACCAACATTGGCTTCAACCTTAAATTCACGGCGTAAGCGATCCACGATAATTTCCAGATGCAATTCTCCCATACCGGAAATAATTGTTTGACCGGTTTCGGAATTGGTATAAGTTCTGAAAGTAGGGTCTTCTTCCGCCAATTTAATAAGGGCAGTTCCCATTTTATCTTGATCGGCTTTGGTTTTCGGTTCAATCGCAACGCTGATTACCGGTTCCGGAAAAATCATTGATTCCAAGGTAACAAAACGCTTTTCATCGCAAAGCGTATCACCGGTCGTTGTTTCTTTAAGACCGATGGCGGCCGCAATATCACCGGCAAACACTTCTTTGACTTCCTGCCGATGATTGGCATGCATCCTTAGGATTCGACCGATACGCTCTTTTTTCTTTTTATTGGAATTATATACATAAGATCCCGATTTTAAAACGCCGGAATAAACACGGAAAAAAGTCAGTTTTCCGACATAAGGATCTGTCATTACTTTAAAAGCCAAAGCGGCGAAATGTCCTTCATCACCCGATTTCACAACAATCTCCCGCTCCCGATTATCAAAGCCTCTGATATCAGGAACATCAGTCGGTGCCGGTAAATAAGCAATCACGGCATCAAGCAATAACTTTATGCCTTTATTTTTAAAGGCACTGCCACATAACACCGGGAAAAAATTAACGGTCAAAGTGGCTTTCCGCAATACTTTTTTTATCATTTCAAGCGGAATTTCTTGTTCTTCCAAATATAAAACCATGAGCTCATCGTCAAAATCGGCCAAAGCCGCAAACAATTCCTCCCGCCGCAAAGAAACCGCATCCATCATTTCTTCCGGAATGGGAATTTCTTTCATATCTTCGGTTTGTCCGCTTGCAAATAAATATGCTTTCATGGCAATAATATCAATGATGCCGTTAAAACCGGATTCGGCACCGATTGGTATTTGAATCGGGTGGACATTTGCTCCCAAACGTTTATGCAAACTTACAACCGATGCGTTAAAATCAGCACCGGTTTTATCCATTTTATTAACAAATACCAATCTGGGAACATGATAATCGGTGGCTTGTCGCCAAACCGTTTCCGTTTGCGGTTCAACACCGGCTTGAGCATCCAAAACAGCAATTGCTCCGTCCAATACCCGCAATGACCGACTTACTTCAACTGTAAAATCGACATGTCCGGGCGTGTCAATGATATTTACAACGTGTTCTTTCCAAAAAGCGGTTGTCGCTGCTGAAGTAATAGTTATACCGCGTTCCATTTCTTGTTCCATCCAATCCATGGTTGAAGTACCTTCATGCGTTTCACCGATTTTGTGTATTCTGCCGGTATGGTATAAAATACGCTCGGTTACAGTTGTTTTACCCGCATCAATATGAGCCATGATTCCGATGTTTCTGGTTTTATTTAATGATTTTTCTCGAGGCATAACTAAACTCCTTAATTACCACTGGTAGTGGGCAAAAGCTTTATTCGATTCAGCCATCCGGTGAGTGTCTTCTCGTTTTTTAACGGCAGCGCCAACACCTTTGGCCGCATCGATAATTTCATTTGCTAGTCTTTCTTCCATTGTTTTTTCTCGTCTTAACCGTGCATATTGAGTCAGCCAGCGTAAGGTTAATGTCATTTTTCTATCCGCTCTGACTTCCATCGGAACCTGATAATTGGCACCGCCGATGCGGCGGGCCTTTACTTCCAATTGTGGAGTAATATTGTTTATAGCTTCGTTGAAAACGTCCATGGCCGGACGACCGGTTATTTTTTCAATTCTTTCAAAAGCATGATACAAAATATCTTGTGCCAAGCTTTTTTTACCGTCTAACATGATATTATTGATTAATCTGGTTACAATCGGCGAATTGTAAATCGGGTCGGGCAATACTTTTCTTTTTGGAATATGTCCTTTCCGGGGCATTGCAAATTCCTCCTTTCAAATAATAATTATTGTTATTGTTCTTTTTTGGCGCCGTATTTACTGCGCGCTTGTTTGCGATTTTCAACGCCGGTAGTATCCTGAGTTCCACGGATAATATGATAACGAACTCCGGGCAGGTCTTTAACCCGACCGCCCCGAATCAATACGACACTGTGTTCTTGCAAACGATGACCGATACCGGGAATATAAGCCGTAACTTCGATTCCATTCGACAAACGAACACGCGCATATTTACGGATTGCGGAATTGGGTTTTTTCGGTGTCATAGTCGTAACCCTGGTGCACACACCCCGTTTTTGCGGCGATTGAACATCAGTATATCTTTTCTTTAAAGTATTATAACTAATGTTTAAATGCGGTGATTTTGATTTTTTACTTTTTGATTGCCTCGATTTACGAACCAATTGATTAATAGTCGGCATGTTTTTCTCCTTTCTTAATATTATTGCCACACTTCCTGGCGTTTCAACAGTCGATAAAAGAGAGTTTTGGCTAGGCCAAAACCATTTATTTTTTATTCCTGTAGTATTATATTATTTTTAGTATTGTTTGTCAAGTCATTTTTTATGAAACTGTTTTTAATTTATTTGGGGTTAAAAAAGATTTTTATACGGAAGCCGCCGATATATATCTTAAGCTTCCGTATAAAATTTATTCATCCTCTTTATTTTGATCTTCGACCAAATTTTCATAATCGGCTTCAATAATACCGGTACCGGCCGGTATCAAACCACCGATAATAATATTCTCTTTCAGTCCTTCCAGGGAATCCTTTTTACCGCGAATGGCCGCTTCCGTCAAAACACGGGTGGTTTCCTGAAAACTGGCAGCGGAAAGAAAGGAATCGGATTTTAAGGAGGCGCGCGTAATACCCAAAAGCAACGATTTAACAATCGGCGTTTCGTTTCCGGTTTTGATGCATTTTTTGATAATATTTAAAAGTTCGCTTTTGGAAATTTGCGTTCCCGGTAACAAACCGGTTCCGCCTTCATGAACAATAATTACTTTCTGTAACATTTGACGGATAATGATTTCAATATGTTTATCGGCAATTTCGACGCCTTGCGAACGATATACTTTTTGTACCTCTTTTAAAATATATTTTCCTACCTCGTCGGCCGTGCTGACCCGCAATAATTCTTTCGGATGAATCATGCCTTCGGTCAAGGGATCGCCGGCTTTAACTTTCGTCCGTTCGCGGACAATCGGAACTTTTCCGTATTCAGTAAGATAAGTTTTTTCCTCGTGATTATTTCTTATTTTTATCTCAAAGCGATTTTCTTTTTCGTGACGAATCGATGACACTATTCCGTCTATTTCGGTAATAAGAGCTTTGAGTTTCGGCGTACGGGCTTCAAAAAGTTCCTGAATACGCGGCAAACCTTGCGTAATATCTTCACTGGCGACACCGCCGGAATGAAACGTCCGCATCGTAAGCTGCGTACCTGGTTCACCGATTGATTGAGCGGCAATAATACCGACAACTTCACCGATTTCAACTATTTCACCGGTGGAAAGGTCACTGCCGTAACAGCGAACGCAAACGCCATTAACAGAATCGCAAGTCAAAAGAGTTCTGATAGAAACAGCCTTAACCCCCGCCTGGACAATTGTCTCGGCTATATCATCATCAATATAACTTTGCGCCGGCAAAATAACCGCGCCGGTTTTCGGATGTATTACCGGTTTGTTGGTGAAACGACCGCGAATACGATCAAATAGGGGAACGTTACTGTCTTTTAATTCGGTAACAACCATGCCTTTGTCGGTACCGCAGTCTTCCTCACAAACCGTCACATCCTGGCTAACATCAACAAGACGACGGGTCAAATATCCCGATTCAGCCGTTTTTAAAGCCGTATCGGTAGAACCTTTACGGGCACCATGGGTCGAAATAAAGAATTCGGACATGGTCAAACCTTCCCGGAAAGAAGCCCGGATCGGAATATCCATTATTTCTCCATTCGGTTTAGCCATAATCCCGCGCATACCCGACAATTGTACAAAGTTGGATATATTTCCGCGGGCTCCGCTGTCACTCATCATATAAAGATGATTGGTTGTGAAATTCTTTTGCACTTCTTCGACTATGGCTTTTTCCAAAGTTTCTTTGGCGTTTTGCCATACTTCAATTACTCTTTGACTCCGTTCTTTTTGCGTCATAAAACCTTTGCGATAAAGATTATCGTATTTTGTTACTTTATCTTCGGCGGCCTTGATAACATCCGGCTTGATCGAAACAACTTCGATATCTTGAGCCGCAACGGTGATGCCGGATACAGTCGAATATTTAAACCCCAAATCCTTCAGTCGGTCTAGGGTTTTAGAGGTTTCCGCCAATTTGAATTTCTTAAACACTTCAGCAATAATCTGACCTAAAAATTTCTTTTTAAAAGGATGCGGCGAAGCAATTTTGTCCAGTAAATCGCGTAATGATTCACCCGGTTGCAAATCCCGCGGCGATATCAGATATTTATCGGGGGTGCTGCCGATTAAATTTTCAACAGTCGCCTCATTAATAAACGGAATATATGGTTTTTCCTGCGGAAAAATCGTATTA
>Ga0172382_10008398_pt1 | contig 14406 bp, 19 predicted proteins | sample Leawel138RmetaG_FD_122245 | JGI IMG/M metagenome (GOLD analysis project Ga0172382, IMG submission 122245) | Leachate microbial communities from a municipal landfill in Southern Ontario, Canada - Leachate well 138R metaG | ecosystem: Engineered > Solid waste > Landfill > Unclassified | place...
ACCACTTCTCTTCTTGATAAGAGTAAAATTCTCAGCCTTCTTGACAGCCTGAGGATAAGTGTCAATCACATCTTCGTTGTAGAGTATCTCGAGACAGAAATCCCTGATGTCGTCGAAGGATGTAAACTGGTAATCAGTAAAGTAACCAGGAATTTGTCTCTCTGCCTTGTAAACTTTTGAAACTTGCGAGTCTCTAGCCATCCCAATCTCCTTTCTACACATCATTATATGAGTGAGTCAAGAGATTAATCACACCATCCTGGTTTTTCATGCTCTTTTTTAGAGCTGGAAGGCACTTTGCACAGGCTCGACCGGCGAAACTCATTACATGTTCGAACTCCAGCCTTACCCGAGAAAGAATGTGAGCAGTGAATCCGTCTCTCCGACTATTCTGAAGCGGCCGGCCGGCTGGTGCCCGGCATTTCCCTGGTTCCTTGGGCGTCTTCAATTTGGACCACGGCCGCTCATGTTTGCTTGTGCCTCTTATGAAGCGTGTCGCGCCCGGCACACCATGTCTTCCAAAAGTTGATTCTGAGCATTCCTCGCGGCATCACACGCGGCACACCATGCGGCATACCACGCGGCATCACGCGCGGCATACCACGCGGCATACCACGCGGCATCACGCGCGGCATACCACGCGGCCTCCCTCGCGGCAGCCAGTTGATCGTCTGTGATTTCGCCCTTAAGCCAACGGCGTTTAGCCGTTATCGCCGCCCATAATCGCTCGTCCGTGACCTGTGCGTCTTCCAATGCCTGCTCTGCTACGCGGCACGCAAACTCGTGGAGGATGTTCGTGCCATCAAGCCACCACAAACACTTACGACTGGTGCCGCACAACTTGTCCGTGTCGTGGATGACATCGCCCCCGATCTCGACGCGGCAGATGAATGGGCCTCTTGAGTACCTCAGGGCGTCGATAATACGGATGGATCCATGCAGGCCGTTGCGGCACATGACTGGTTTGCCGTTGACAGTGACCGTGCGGCCCTTGATGACCTTTCGGCCATCGCCGTAGCCAAGGCGGCGGTCTGACGGTAGAAAGTGCCACGCTTTTACTGGTTCGGAGTTCATGTTTTCCGCGTCTCCACTCGCCGCATGGTTTATGCCCGGACGCCGAAGATTAGGAGGACCACAAACCCAGCCCCGGCGTGCGGGTATGCCACTGCAGCTTGGTGTTTCTTTAAGTCGTTTGTGAATCCAAAATCGTCCACTAGTAACCTCTCTCTTTTTTCAACTGAGTTCTCACTTCCATGAGAATCTGGCCAAGTCGGTCTTTTCCTTTTACTCCCCAATACGGGTGTTTCCGAGGAGATGCATCATGAAGGGGAGTTCCATGAGTAGAAATAAGTATCCGCCTCCACTTCTTGTGAGCCTTAAACTTCGCATAGTAGGCTCTTCGAATCACATCATCTCGAATCTCTTCCCAGTCTGGCCTCACATCAAGAACTTGGCCAATCCTCATCGCTTCAGCAGCAGTCTCAGCTTCACGAATCATCTCCTTCACTTCTGGATCATCAGTTTTCGCAGCCTGATAATAATGCTCTACAGTCTGCCATTCTACTCCATCAAGGTGAAACGGAGCTACATGAGTTCTACCGAAACATGCAAATGGGCCTTGGTGGTGCCAAAAGTAAATTTCATTAGGAATGAGATGTTTTGACCGTACTTTCATCCGTCTAACCCCTAATAACCGGGACAAGATTGTCTGCAACCTCAATAGTGAGTTTCATCTCATTTCTCCTTTCTACACATCATTATATGAGCAAGTTTTCACCTCTTGAAGAAGAATCACTGTGAGTTTCATCAGTCCTCCTGGTTATCTCGTAACCAATCTAAAATTGCTTGTGCTTGCTCTGCATTCTGAAGTATTGATAACAAAGCAGGCTCATCAGCCGAGTGTCTAGCAACCAGATAGTATACTGAACACGCAGTCTTCTGGCCTGTTCGGTGTATTCTACCAATCGCTTGAGCAAGTCGAGTTGGGGAAAGCATCGCGTATGAATAAAACACAATCACATTCGAAAACTGAAAATTCTGTCCAATACCTCCCGAAGCTGGATGTGCTACAAGAACTTTTGTAGATGCATCGTTCTTAAACTTCTCAACCTCTGCATCTTTATTCTTCACCTCTCCTCTCAAACAAGAAACCTTGATCTTTCTCTTCTTCAGAAATTCTTCTATCATTCTCCCTTCTTCAACAAAGGAGTGGAATACAATTACTTTCCCTGAAGATTCTTCAACAATATCTAACATCGCATCGAGTTTTGGAGATTCCTTCATTCTAATTGGATTCTCACCGTCCAGGAAGAAACCTCCATTCACTTGGAGGAGTTTGATGGTCTTGTTCTTCACACTCGTTGTAATTCCAAGTTCCCTCATATCACTTCGAATATTCTGACTGATTGTTTTCTTGTATTTTTTCTGCTCAGGAGTGAGTTCAACCTCTCGAACCTGTTCTGTAAGATCAGGAAGATCAGCACAATCTCTTCTATCAACCCGAACAGTAACATCAGAAAGCTCTGTCATTACTTCATTAAGAGAGCCTTTCTTTGGAACCCAATCAGGAAACGATCCTTTATAAATCTGACGGAAATATCTTGAAATGTATCTTGGAAAATGATAGCCAAGTCTCTTGCCATGATCAAGGGCATATCCTTGAGACCAGAGACTTTTCAACTTTCCATTATCGGGGGTCCCTGTAAGCTCAATCACATAAGGACATTTCTTTGCTAACTCAAAGATAATTCTGGTTTGAAGCGAATACGGATCAGCAAGGTGATGAGATTCATCTATGATGAGACAATCAAATGAAAGTTCTTCAGAGATCTTAACAGGGTAGTATTTATTCTTCCCTTTATTCTTCCCGCGAGAAACTTCCCTCTTTTCAGCCCAAAGAGACTTCAACCCTTCAAAATTGATTATGTAAAAGTCATAGCCTCCATACTGCAACATGAACTTCCGAGCAGCAAGACTCCCTCCTTGAAGAACTGTATATGAAAGAGTCGTATGTTCAGTAATCTGCTCTTTCCACGTCCTAATCACTGAATTTGGGCAAACAACTAGAGCAGATCTTGATTCAAGAAGGTAAGCCCCATAGATTGCGGTGAGCGTTTTCCCAAGGCCAATATCAAACCACTCACCAATTCTTCCTTTGAGAGTACATCCAAGAAGCCTATCAATGCCTCTCAGTTGATGCTCCATAGGAACAGTTTTGAACTCTGCTTCTCTCATGTGATATAAATCGTAGCTAGAACAATCTCAACTTCATCACTCTTTAACTTCATTCTCAACCTCGACAGAAATACATCCACCAATCCACTAAGAGACGAGATCGAATCAAGAAGAAGTACTGAGGAAATTACTGCTGAACTTCCAACACATCCTCCTTGAGATAAAACCCTAAAGGAACAATCAACACCACTATCTTTGGCATAAAATCTCACCTCAGCATCTTTAACTTCAACCTGGATCCGATTGGTAGACTCACAAAGAGCTAAGAGAATCTTCTTATTATCATCAATATTCAGTTTGAAGTAAGCACTATAATCGTCTTCTCCAAAGAATCCAAAAATCTGCCCAGGAAATTTCTCAGGATTGGAAATTGGAAGAAGAATTGGACTTCCTTCACAGAAGAGAATCAAAGAAGAATCTTCCATCTTCATCTTCTCGATTTTGTGACTTTTCCCACTTGTTACAATCCTCACTTTTTCATAAGGCACAAATACAGGAGGTCCTTCATACGGGATTTTTGCTCGATACGCAATAGCACCATCTGTTGAGTAAACATAACCAGAAGTAAGGAAAATCCCATTGATAGTATATCTTCCTTCATTCTCAGGATCACAGAACTTTAGAGAATCAACCAATCTTTTCATCACATCCTCCATTTCAAACCCCCTAATCATCAAACCAACTGCAGGAACAAAACTGCCCGATATCTAAATTCATGAGAAATGAGCAGCCACAATCCATTCTACCTCCTCTATTCACTACTACCCACATTGATCCTACTTCTTGCCCAACCATATCATCTGTCTGGCAAACTCCTACCATCATATCAACATGAGCTAGCTTTCGAATATCCTCCGCAACATCTTTCTGAGACGGCCTCTTTTTTCTAATTGCATCTCGATTTCCTTGAGAAGCTGTTGCTACTAGAATATTCCTCTCATCCGCTAGAGACTTCAACCCCTTGTAAATCTCATCAATGTTATGTCGAATTTCTCCTCTATCCCTCTCCGGAGCCATGATATCCCCGTAATCTGTTATCACAATATCTGGGATAAACTTTTCAAATCTCTCAAGGTAGTCGAGGTATCGATTTACTTCAGAAACTTTACATGTCCCCATTGGATACTTTTTGACAACAATCTTCCCCCCAGTTCTAGTAACTCTTTTTCTCACTTTTAATACAGCATCAACATTATAGACTGAAGGTCTCTTCATCTTCTCAATTGTGATTTCACCAGTTCTCGGATTCCTCACCTTCACATTCACTTCACAATCAGCCACAAAATCACAATCAAATCCCGGAACAGCGAGAGATCCCCACATCCTATCAAGTCGCATCTCAACTTCATCTTGAGTAAGTTCATGAGTAAGGTACACAACTCCTAATCCTGATTCAACTCCTGCAGTAGCTAAATGTTGGAGAGCCCAACTCTTCTTTCCTTTGAATCCGCCTAGATAGCAAACAAGTTGAGCTCTTTTCATACCCCTAACGAGCCGGTCAAGATGTTGGATTCCTGTTCCTACTAAATACTGAGGACCCTCTAGCCTCTTGAAAACAGAAGTGAAATCAGTCAAGTATTTTAGACCGACATTCTCCTTCTGAATTCCCGCCTTGAGAGCATTGTACATCACTTTCTGAGCATCATCAAACTCTCCTTCTGAAACCAAAGTAGCAAACCTAACAGCCGCATCTTCATATTGACGACACTGAATAAACCGAGAAGCTCTCTTGATTACATAATCAAGATCAGGTTTCCCGATTCCTTGAAGTCTCTTTAGATACTCAACATAAAAGGACCTCTCAGATTCTTTTACCTGGGGTAATCTCTTTACTAACTCATCATGAAAGTGATCTCCAGGTGCTTTCCCAAACTCATCAAAGTACTCATAACAAATCTGAACCAGATTCTCACAAATAGTTGAAGTGAAAAATCCTGGAAGTAGAACCTGTCGAGTGAGTTTTAGAAACTCATTTGATGTGATCGCAAGGTAGACAAAACAATCCTGAAGGTGTTGTGAGACAACTTTATCTTCTATACTCACGATAACCTCTTGAAGGTTTCAAGAACAACTTCAGAAAACTTGCGTATCTGATGCTTAGTGATTGATAAATTCTGGTCAAAATACTGAGGAAGTTCAATTGTCCATAGCACCCGTGAACTAAGACTCGACGGGTAAACTGATAATCCAGAATCTCTCCTCTTGTAAATACACTTGAATATACATCCGACTAGAAATTCAAACGGCTGAGAAACCGGAAGAACATTGGCATCAACCACTGCTACTACCAATTCCTTTGCTCTTATTATGGCGTTACTCACCTTATCATCAGAAAGATCCAAAACAGCTGTTCGTAGAATCTCCTTTGAGAATTCATTAGCAATGTACTGAGTCATCTCAGGGTGAGCATCAACTATAGGGCGTGCAGGAGAATCATCCATCCACCAAGGAATATCCCCACTCTTATGATAATTGATTAGTTTTGAGACTAACCCTCCTAAATTCTTGAACCCGTGATTTTTCCCATCCCAAACGTGCTTTCCTCTCTCACATGCGAGAAGATATTCAGAAATCTTACTCTTGAGTGCATCAAACCCAATTAGCCTGATTCCTTGTTTTAGAATAGGAAGAACAGAAGGAAATTCTTTTGGTGTGACAGGTTTATTTCGAGAGTCAATTGCTGTCTTACAACCTCTTCTCTGAACAAGATTTGAATTATTCCACAAATCAAGTAACTCTTGCTCTTCAGGAGGACGGATAATTGCTTGCTTTTCCCTGATATTACTCAGGCGGGTTCGGGACATCTTCTTACTGCGAGCTGAAACTTCTCCAACCTGAATCTCATCTCCTTGAGTAATTTCAATTATGAGGTCAACAGGCTCAGTAGGATGTTGTGAAAGAACACTTTCTAGATCCTTCCTATCAATCTGTACACGGATTTCCATTGCAAACCTCAAGAGTACTAATACATTATACTAGCAGTAGATTGAAATATGAGGAAGATATTTAGTTAATATGAATAGAGGGATGACAAATCTCTTGAAGCCAGAGCCAATCATCACCTTCTTTCACCCACTCTGAGCACTCACACCTTCCTATCAAATACAGAGTCCCTCCTACATTATCATCCGCAGAGCTTTCTATCTTCGTTAGGTTTTCCTCCTTACGATATTCAAACTCTTCTGGCACCCTCCCACAACTTGAACAAGGATCACCCAATGACATTTACGCAACTCCAAGCAATTTGTGAATCTGAACTCCATAACGCACATCAAAGAATGGAGCCGCCCATTCCCAATCAGTCTCAAGAATTTCTTGGGCGAGCCATTTATCAGGCTGACCTCCCATAGAATGGAAGAGGACGTTCGTCCTAATCCCAGACAACTGTAATTTCTTTAGAGTGGCTAAACTCCACTGGAAATCATCGAGATCAGAACATACGAACTTAATCAAATCTGTTCTTCTCAACCCAGTATAATTACTCCATAACATTCTCTCATGACGTCCAGTAGAAGGAGTCTTAAAATCTACTGAAAATCGGACAGGGTCAAAGAACTTTTCCATTGGAAGGTAATGAATCCTCCCAACCAAGTCAATAAACTTCGAAAGAGAACAATGACCCCCTGTTTCAATTACAATCTTTACATCAGTTTTAAGGTAGAACTCTCGAAGAAGCTCCAAAACCAGTTGAGCAAGTTTCTCATTTCTCTGCTCAAGAGGTTCCCCTCCAGTAATACAAATGTGTTTTGGAAAAGGATCAATAGCAATCACACTATCTACGATTGCCTGCACACTGACACGATCTACTTGTTTCCCTTGCACTAAGAGTTTATTCTCAGCCTTCCATGAAGGAGTAGTATCACACCCTTTACAAGCAAGGGAACACCCTGCAAAGCGAATAAATGTAGTTGGGCAGCCCGAGAAGAGCCCTTCCCCTTGAATTGTTTTGAAGATATCAAATACTTTCATTTCTATCTCCCAAGAACAAAAATCCTTGATTGAACATCGCTAAGAGTTTCTTGAATCATACATCTAACAACTTTCCAGCTTAACATCCCATTTCCACAACCAAGAGGAGGCAAAACAACTGAGACATCCATACCTTCCAAAATCAATCGTAACCCAACGAGAATCTCACCGACCCACTCATACTCCGAAGGATTCCTCCAATGGTTTTTCGTAGCAGCACACAAAAACAGTTTCCCATTATTTGCCTCTATAAGAAAGATCTCTCCTGGTCTTAGTTGACCAACATTACATACTTTCTTATACTTTTTCTCAACCTCTGGATATTGTTGCTTCACACGCAGAGCAACCCCTTTTCCCATTACTCCCACACAATTCACAGTGACCACATAAACATCAGCTTCAATATCAAATAAGTCACATTCCTTAACAAACTCAATCATTCCTTTCCTTCTTCAAAAATCGGGGTATATGTATACTCACAAGAAGCATCACTTGTCTCATACATCTCTACTGAGACAACTCGCACTTTCTCAAACTTGCTAAAGAAACCAACTGCTTTCTCATAGAGATGTTGACTCATATTTTCTACTGTAGGGATGAATGGAACCAGAAAAATCTTCTGAAGAATTGACGCAAATTCAATTACATGAGGAGAAGTATCACTAAGAGAATATAAAGATTTAGGAAAGAAATGAGAGAAGGGATCTTTTTCCCACAATAAAAGAGAATGATCCCACACATCCACAACTTCTTGAAACTTTTTCACATCCTTGAAATCAACCACAAATCCCATCTCATTTAGCTCATCTGCTTCGAGAGTGATGTAGATGAAGTAGTTGTGACCATGAAGAAACTTGCATTTTCCTTCATGTCCCGGAAGACGATGAGCAACACAGATGTCAGACAGTCTTTTCCGAATTCGGAATGCCATGGTTTTCTCGCTTGAAAATTGAATATTTTCTCACTCCATCGATGTTTCTCACATCTAACACCCCTTGTTTCTTAAAGTAAGTTAAATGATAAAACACCGATGTTCCTTTACATTTTACCACAATCGCTGAAATTAGAGCTTGGATCTCATCAATGGACATTGGACGAGTTGATATAGCTTCTCTAATTGCATCACGAATTTTACTCTTACTGTGACTTTCTGGAGGTGATAGTTCTTTACAAGAAGAAGCGTACTTACAAAGGGTGCATTCCTTTGCATTTGGAGAATACAACTTCCCGTAGCATCTGGCTAATTTAGGTATTGTCTTACAACTCTTATTGACCATCGTAATTCCACCAAAATCATGTCCACTTCAGTCGAACTAACATTCAACGATTGAATTATGTCCTCTTTCTTCACTTTAAGAGGATATGTTCGTATTCGAATAACTAACAAGCAAAAAGCAAGAGGTGAAAGAACTTTCTTGAGAATCGAAAGTAAAACACCTTCTTGTACTTCTTTCCTTTTCGCTTCTATGTCAAGAGTCTCAACCTGCTTGAATTTTCCAATCCTTTTTATCTCATCCGAAATAAAGTTACTCAGATGAGAAGAAACTGACGTAACTATCCAACTCGAGAGTTTAGCTCCTTTGTCACTTCTATACGTCTTCTTCGCTATTAGAGCTGCCTCCCATCCCTCCTGAACAAGATCTTCTACAGCGATAGATTCTGGAAATCTTTTCCTACCTATAACCCAGTAGATGATCTTGTATATTTCTAGATCTGAGAGTTCCGGGGAGCACATCATTACTCCTTTCAACAAACTCCATAGTTTTATCCATCCCAAGAGAGGATGGATCCTTTCCCTTAGGAAATTGAGTATATTTCACTCGTTTCCCTAGTGCCATAAACTTCCCCATCACTTTGATTAACTTGTCATACTTTGTAGTTTTCTCAATATCTCGATCAAGTGCAAATACAATTTCTGAAGCACCGGTCTTGAGAATAAGAGATTGTTGTTTTTCTGAGATTGATGAACCAAAACATGATACTGAAATTGAAGGGAGAACCCATTGATCTAAAACCCCTTCCAGGAGGATTATACGATCTCCCTTAAATTCATCAAGACCGTACAAGAAATCAGTAGTAAATACCCCTTTAGGCTCACTCAAATATTTAGACACACGATCACAATCAGTCATATCCCGAGCCTGAAAGAAAACAATTTCCCCTTCATATTCTACTGGAATGATAAGTCTATATGCAAAATCTCCTGCCATACAGAATTGTACATTGTGTTGTTGACAACAATCAACTGAGATATTCCTTTTCCTTAAGAATTTAGCAGCTAGAGGGTATAAACCGATATTCTTTTCCGTGACAGGGATGCAACTTGATGGAAGGTTAACTTGGGGAGAGATAGAATTATCTTTTTGATGTGAAAATATCTCTCTAATTTGATCTACAGAATTCGTACCTTTCTCCAAGGAAACCGATACTGAAACCAACTCATCAAAAGAACTCCTACTTAACCCGAATAATTCCTTGAATAAAGTGTATAACCCTCCGCTCCTTCCACACTTCCAGCATGAGAAGTTCTTGTAATCTAAAAATATACCGCAGTGAAATCCTGTGTCAGGGCAGAAAGGGCAACAAATATTCACACAAAAACGAGTAACTTTTCTAGTATCAACATGACGGGATGAGAGAAATCGTTCAACATCAAATCGAATGAGGTCCGCGTTTTCCCTCATAACTACCTCAATAAATTAACTCTACTCTAGTTGCCTATGCGAACCTTAGGCTTCCGAGGTGAAATTGCAAACACTTGGCGCCAAACAAGCTCTACTCGGTCCCTAAGATCGGCTTCAAGATTGTTTGATTCAATGAAATCCCTCATCTTCGTGAGGGACCTCATTACATGCCCACCAAAAGAATATGTTCCCGCCTCCCGAACTTTCTTTCCCTGTTCCTTTGCTTGTTCCTTCTCAATTTTCAACTGCTCTTTGTGAGATTTATACTCTTCATCATCAAACTGCTTGAGCCACAAGAGAGACGTCTCAATATCATCAATTCCATACTCATAATAGATTCGAAATGTTCCCTTGCGATGAGGAGGAGCAATCTTATTCTTAACAACAGAGAATCTGATATCTACCCCGATCGGGAGATTTTTTGAGTTGTAGATTTTGCTTCCGGTTTCTAACAAAACTCGAGTTGAAGACCAAAAAGGAACTGCCTTCCCCCCAGGAACAACATACGCTGGACCAAACATCACCCCAATATTTTCTCTAATCTGATCCAATAGAATTAGAGTACAATTCTTCTTATTGATTTTGGAGTGATACTTTCGAAGGCCGTTCCCAATCGCCTTAGCTCTTGCAGCTCCATATTTCCCCTTATCCAACCGCTCTTTTGCCTCACTCTTGGATGATAACATCGTAAGAGTATCAACTCCTACAGCCATCATTGGAGAAGAGGAAGTTCTCTTTGCCAAAATCTTCTCAAGATCATCGTCAAAGAATTCCTCAATGAATTCTGGACATCCGTATGACCAGATTTTTGGATCGTCAACATCAAGCCCAAAGAGAATCTTTGCACGAGAAAAATCCAGAGTTCTTTCAACATCTCGAAATGCAGCCTGCCCTCCTTGACGTTGAGCTGAGCCAAGGACTTCTTGAATCACAACAGATTTGCCGGCCGACTCCTCACCGAACAGATGTGAGATCCTTCCCACACCAAATCCGCCGGGGAGCCGGTCGGCAATAGCGAGGTCGAGAATCGTACATCCTGTACTCAAATACTGAGTGCAGGGGGCTTCATCGATTCTCCGCATCTCATCAATGATGTCCTGAACATCCTCAAATGTTCCTCCTATCTCAGAAGCAACATCTTGAGGAGACACTTCCTCTGCTTCTTTATTCAGAACATCATCTGACACGCTTACGCCTCCGCTACAGCAGGTTCGGCGTTTGGGGCCGATTCCTTCTGCTCTTTTGCCTCCTTGACCTCAAGCAATCGCATAACGCGAGTACCTGCGTAGGTCTTCCCATCAGGAGACACAACAACCACGGTCTCGCGAACAGTGACACTACCATCCTTGTTGTCGCGAAAACCGTCAGTCTTGCTCTCCGAACCCCAACCATCCGGAAGAGATTCAGTAGGAGGAGCAACTCGTGCCTTCTTCTCCTGAGGCTGAGCCTGATCTTGGTCTGACATCTGACTTCTCCTTTCTTAAGAATTTATCCTTACTACACTTCAGGATCAATTATCATACTATTTTCTCAAGAAACTGCTGACTTTTCTATATTTTGTTTTCTAAGAGCAGCAATTTCTTCCTCTGTTCTCTGCGTTTTCTCAGTTCTACTCGGTCCTGGTTCGTTAGTTCCATAGTACTGAGCAGACCAAAGAGATACCTCATTATTCAACATACTTCTCTTCTGATCAAAGATGTCAACAAGAACTCGTGCTGCATCAACTTCCTTCTGAGAATCAAGCACCACTTGTCGAGCTTGCTGAACCAACTCGTTCTGATCTCGAGTTGAATTGACTGCCTCAACAGTTGCTTTTCCGCTCCCGAGATACTTTTCAGGATCTCTTCGAATCATATCAGAAACTTCAGCGAGTACAATCTGGAGCTGAGCTTCATCTCTCCGAAGTTGATCTCTTGCATCAACATAAATTCGACATGCCAATGCATATATGTGAGGCTGATTAGCACACTCACCTACGAGGTCTCTTACATCAATAGAGGCATGAGGTTTCAAATCCCTCACAGTGACTTTCTCTCCGAGAATCTGGTTCAAGATGTCATATGCTGAATCCAACAACCTACCTCCTATTATAAGGTGAGTTCACGTGTAATCCTATCAGGATTTCCTTGATTCTTACTTATTCTGAGCCGCCCGTCGAGCAGCCAACTTGGCTCGAATCTCATCAATTGTACTCTTCCCTGTTGGCTTTGATTCTTCTTTCTTCTCTTCCTTGGTCTCAAAAGGAGGCTCCTCCTTCTTTGACTCAGTCTTTGGAGTTTCTTTCTTCTCAGAAGGAGCCACCATACTCTTCACAACTTCCTGCTTTGAGAGAAGAGCTTTCAACCCGGCCTCAGAGCCATCATCACTTTTCCACTTGGCAAAGGCATCGGCAATGATTGGAATCGTAAGGTCAACTTGCACGATGAGAGGAGCGAGAGGGTCAACAGCATCTTTTGTTGGCTCAGACTTCGGCTCTTCCTTCTGAGACTGGCGTTGACGAGCAGGAGTCTTCGACTCCTCTTTCTTCTCTCCCTTTTCACCGATCACTGGCCGTCCATCTTCTCCAAAGAACGAAGCAGCAATATCATCATAAGACGGCTTGATGAGGATGTCATCAAAGTCAGGCACACTAGTGAGCCATTCCTCAAGAAGGGGCTCACGGTCTTCAAGACTGAATCCAAGATACCTGGTATCAGTTGCCCCTTTACCTCTCCGCTCAAACTGAAGTGTTTTCCCTTCAACAGGATCGGAAATATCAATAAGCTCTCCGGTCCGCTTATTTTTACTAACGGACATAATCCCTTGGTTGATGGTGTTAGCAGCCTCCCACAACTGCACTCCCTTCTCAACAGTTTCCTTGTCCTTCATATCAACGATAAAGAACAAGTACCGCATAGCAGGACGGAGACTGTAGAGGTAATTTCGATCAACAGCATCACCTCCAGACTGCTCAAGACGCATTCTCTCTTCACAAACTGGACATCGTTCCCTCCACATCTGAAGAGGACAGAGAAATGTGTCATCAGCTGGACCGACATGGTAATGCACATGAATTCTCTGCCCGAAGTAACTATTAGGATCTGGAGGAGGGACAATAGCAAAGAAATATATCCCTTCTGGAGTTTTCACCTTCTCAATCCCGAGCTCATCAAGAACTTTCTGATTTAGAAAGCCCTTTCTGATATCAACGCCACCAGCTTCAGCGACTTTCTTTTCTTCCTGAAGTGCCTTCATTCTTGACGATGCCATTCTGTTTTCTCCTCATTTCTTTCAAAAACCGTTCTCTGTAGTACTCTTTGGTACTAAAATAGGCCATAAACACCACCTTAGCAACAAAGTATACTACTAAGATGGTAAGAATCGCCGCAAAAAGACCTAAGAGAAAATAACCAAAAAAATCCATATTAAATCAAGCACGCTTGAAAAACTTGGTTTGCAGTTCCAGCAGTACCAGCATAGTAAGTATTTTTCTCAAATATTGAAATCATCTCACTATACCTCGCTGCACTCTCGATATCTTTCGCTCCTAAGATGCACTCCCTGAGATATCCAAGAACCTGCCGCCTAATCCCTTCACTGTCACTCGTTTTAAGAGATTTCATAATCCCCATAGCATCCAACCATCGTGTTTTCTTAGTAGCAACAATTACTCGACAGAGGTCCATGACATCCTTTTCAGACGTCTGAGTTGAAGAAATAACATCAAGTGCCTTCTCATCAGGTAGACCTGCTATCTTCTCAAGAGTAACTAGAGCTTCACGGGAACACCCATCTGCTGATTTTACAATCGCTCGAACTACGTCTTCTGAAGGAGAATAACCAATTACTTCAGCTACAGTTTCTACGAGCATCTTCATCTCAGGAGGACGAAGTCGTTTTACTTCATACTTAGCACACCGATTTTTCAGAGTGTTAATAAGACCACTCTCATCAGTAGTGCAAAACATAAAGTAGACGTGTTCTGGAGTATCTTCAATTACCTTGAGTAAAGCCTGTTGGGCTGCATCAGTGAGCTGATGAGACTCATCAAACAGATATACTTTCACCTTCCCCATAAGAGGAGATACTGACACCTTTTCAACAACTTCTCGGACTGTGTCAATTCCTCTCGTATTGCTAGCGTTGATCTCAATGAAATCAATTCCCTTGCATCCCAGCTCATTTGCGAAGATGCGAGCAATCGTGGTTTTCCCGCACCCCGAGTCTCCTACAAAAAGATAAGCATGAGGAAGAGAAGCTGAATCAAGAAGTTTCTTGAGAGAATCAACAATTGCATCATTCCCAAGGTACTCCTCAAAGGTTTGTGGTCTTACTTCTTGATATAACACTCTACCTCCTCTTATGACAATCACATCCACACGGTGACCTATTCCCTGATTTCTGAGAACACTCCTCTGGAGTTCCTCCAGGAACTGCACAACAACAGAGTGTTTGTTTAACCTCTCCTCTCACGATTCTTTTCACCTCAGTCCAAAACTCCCACATCCTTCTGTGGGTCATTACTCTTCTCCCTTTGAAT
>Ga0172382_10008399_pt1 | contig 14406 bp, 10 predicted proteins | sample Leawel138RmetaG_FD_122245 | JGI IMG/M metagenome (GOLD analysis project Ga0172382, IMG submission 122245) | Leachate microbial communities from a municipal landfill in Southern Ontario, Canada - Leachate well 138R metaG | ecosystem: Engineered > Solid waste > Landfill > Unclassified | place...
GCCGCGGCGCTGACCGACTTCTACCGGAATGGGCGGCAACAGGAATTTGAGGCAAATGTGGCAGCGGAAAAAATGAGGTTTTCATGGAGCAACATGGTCAGTACCATTGAAGAGGTGTTTAACCAAACCGTTCCATCATGATCATCAGAAGTATGGCTCCGCTCAGGATCGGACTGGCCGGCGGCGGAACTGACGTTTCACCTTATTCGGAACTCTACGGGGGTGCCGTGCTGAACGCAACAGTCAACCTGTTCGCTTACGCTTCGATCATTCCAAAATCGGATGGAAAGATCCTGTTTCATTCGTCCGACCGGAAGGAGTCAGAAATTGTCGAGGCAAAAAGCCAACTCGAATTGAACGGAAAACATGATTTACTGAAAGGGGTTTATAACCGCATTGTCCGCGACTACGCCCACCAGCCGTTGTCTTTTGAACTGACCACCTCGGTGGACGCGCCTCCCGGATCGGGACTTGGATCCTCCTCGACACTTATGACCGCAGTGATCGGGGCATTCATGGAATGGCTGCGCCTGCCGCTGGGGGAATATGATCTGGCACGCCTGGCCTATCAGGTTGAGCGGATCGACCTGGACTATGCCGGAGGAAAGCAGGATCAATACGCCGCCACGTTCGGAGGTGTCAATTTTATGGAATTTTTTGCCGGCGATAAAGTCATCGTAAATCCGCTTCGTATCAAAGAAGAAACACTGAAGGAGTTGGCCTTCAATATGATCCTGTACTACACCGGCACAAGCCGGTTATCGTCCAGCATCATCGAAAAACAGCAGCAAAGTATCAAAGAAAACCTGGACACGTCGGTCAACGCCATGCACAAGACCAAAGAAATGGCCATCCTGATGAAAGAGGCCCTTCTAAAAAGCGAACTAAACAGACTGGGGGAACTCATGAACCAGGGATGGGAATTCAAGAAACAAATGGCGCCCGGGATCAGCAATGCCTGGCTGGATGAGATCTACGGCGCCGCGATGAAATCGGGCGCCACGGGAGGAAAAATCTCCGGCGCCGGGGGAGGCGGATTCATGTTTTTTTTCTGCCCGGGAAATACCCGGTATCACGTTATTGATAAGCTGCACCGGTTTGGCGGGACCGTTCAGTCTTTCCAGTTTACCAAAAGCGGCCTCCGCTGTTGGACCGTGTGAAAGTTGCCCGCTATCTTAATGGAGGGTAAATTTTACTTCCCGTTAAAACGATTCCGGATCCAACTGTCTTTGAAAACGATTATATTTACCAGTCGGATTGTCCGGGAAGGCCCATGGAAGAAATTAACAAATTACTGACGAAAGCAGATCAACGGCTAATTGAAGATTATTACAATGACCTGGTGCGCTCGTTCGGTCAGCGGTTTTCGGAAGAAGACCGGGGACGGGTCAGGAAAGCATTTGAATTTGCCAATCAGGCCCACGCCGGGGTGAAGAGAAAATCGGGAGAACCTTACATCATTCATCCGCTGGCCGTCGCGATTATTGTCTCGGGTGAAATTGGCCTTGGGGTAACCGCCATTCTTTCTGCGATCCTGCACGACGTGGTGGAAGATACCGATTATACGCTGGAAGACATCGCCAACCTTTTCGGCTCGAAAGTTGCCAAAGTGGTAGACGGGCTGACCAAACTATCGGGTGAAATCACCTCCCAACAAGATTCGAAACAAGCCACCAACTTCCGGAAGATGCTCATGACCCTGTCGGACGATGTGCGGGTGATCCTCATCAAACTGGCTGACCGGCTTCACAATATGCGCACGCTCGACAGCATGACGACTCCCAAACAACTGAAAATAGCCGCCGAAACCCTTTATATCTTCGCCCCCCTCGCCCATCGGCTGGGTCTGTATGCCATCAAAACGGAACTTGAGGACTTAAGTTTGAAATACCGCCAGCCCGAGACCTATAATCTGATCAAATTCAGACTGCATAATCAGAAAGAACGGCGTGACTACCTGGTCAATGAGTTTATTGAGCCGATCAAAAAACAACTGACAGAAGAACACATCGAGTTCAACATCTCCGGGCGACTGAAGTCCATTTACTCGATCTGGGAAAAGATGCAAAACAAAGGGGTCTCATTCGATGAGATTTACGATTTACTGGCAATCCGGATCGTCTTCAAGCCCAATGACCATGTGGCGGAGAAAAGACAATGCTTCGACATCCTTTCACTGATCACCGATATCTATAAGCCCAAACCGGACCGGATCCGCGACTGGATCACCATGCCCAAAGCCAATGGCTACGAAGCCCTTCACGTAACCGTCATGGGGCCTCAGGGGAAATGGGTGGAAGTCCAGATCCGGACCGAACGCATGGATGCCATCGCCGAACGGGGCTTCGCGGCCCATTACCGGTACAAGGGTGTCCAGGCAACCGAATCGGAGCTGGACAAATGGCTTGAGAAAATCAGGGAAATGCTCCGTACCCCGGAATTGGACGCGCTGGAATTCCTCGACGAATTCAAGATGAACCTTTATTCGTCCGAAATTGTCGTGTTCACACCAAAAGGAAAGATGATCACCATGCCCAAGGGGGCAACGATTATCGATTTTGCATATGAAATCCACACGGACCTGGGGAATCATTGTATCGGGGCAAAAATAAACCACCGGCTGGTCCCCGTCAGTCACGTGCTGGAGAGCGGCGACCAGGTAGAAATCCTGACTTCCAAAACCCAGCGGCCCGACATTGCCTGGCTTAAGTTCATCATCACGGTAAAGGCCAAAACAAAACTTAAACAAGCGTTTAAACTGGACAAGAAAAAGCACCTCGAAGAAGGCCGCGAAATCATCGAGGATAAACTAAAGCAATACAACATCAAGCCGTCGTCCGACACCCTGAAAAAACTCGCCTCCTATTATAACCTCTCCAATAAAGACCAATTGTACGCCCATGCCGGCATGGGGTTCATCGACTTTGAAGACCTCGAACAAATCCTGAAAACCCGGCGGCAGAATAAACTGGCAAAATACTGGAAACTCACCTTTAACCGGAAAAAAGAGAACCAAAACGACGTTGAATTTGAACTCCCCGAACGAAAAATCGACAAAAAAAACACCTTCATCCTCACCGAAAACCCCGAAGAGTCAAACTACTCGCTGGCCCAGTGTTGTCAACCCATCCCGGGAGACGACGTCCTGGGGTATATCGCCTCAAACAACCACGTGATCATTCACAAAAGAAATTGCCCGCAAGCCAATAAACTCATGTCACAACAAGGCGACCGGGTCATCACCGCCGAATGGACCAAATTCAAAAAACGCTCTTACCTCAGCCGGCTCAAACTTAGCGGCTTCGACCGCATCGGCATCGTCAACGAAGTCACCAACATCATTTCCAAACTCAGTAACATCAACATGCGGACCGTCATGTTCGACACGCATGACGGCATTTTTGAAGGTGACCTGTTCATCTACATCCACAATGTGGAAGATTTGAATATTCTCATCGCCCGGCTCATGAAAATCAAGGGTATAGAAAATATCGAACGGATTGAAAAAATCGAAGATTAGTTTTTATTTAGACTAAACTATGATAAAAAATTTATACTTTTGTACATTGTACAAAGCCAGTTTAGATATGAACAGCCCTAAGACAAAGGAAACTGTGAAAAATATGTTCACAGAATACCTGGAAAAAAACGGACACCGCAAAACACCGGAGCGTTTCGCTATTTTGGACGAAATCTACTCGCGGGATGGTCATTTCGACATCGAATCGCTGTATATCTCCATGAAAAATAAAAACTACCGGGTGAGCAGGGCAACCCTTTACAATACCATCGATCTTTTGCTGGAGTGTAAGCTGGTGGTCAAGCATCAGTTTGGGAAAAATATTGCCCAGTTTGAAAGAGCGTATGCCACGATGCAGCATGACCATCTGATCGATATCCACAACGGGACAGTGCACGAGTTTTATGATCCCCGCATCAGGGAAATTATTGAAGAAGCCTGTCAAAAGTATCACTTCAAGTTATCCCATCATACCTTATACATTTATGGGGAAAAGGAATAAGACCGTCGGCAGGAAATGAAAATCGCCTGCTTTTAATCAGCCGTTTTTGGATTCCGAGACAAAATAATTTGTAATTTTAACTGCCAAATAAAGGATAACGGCGCCGTCGAAATCGGTCTGACGAAAAGTCTGATTTCCATGGTTTTGTGTGTTTATTAATCAGACGCAAGACACAAATATCAAGACATAAGTATTAAGACGCAAGAATAAAAAGCATGAAAGTAGATGTTATCTTAGGTCTCCAGTGGGGAGATGAGGGAAAAGGGAAAATCGTCGATGTTTTAACCCCCCGGTATGATGCGATCACCCGGTTCCAGGGTGGCCCAAATGCCGGGCACACCCTTGAAATTGAAGATTTCAAGCATGTTCTGCACTCCATTCCTTCCGGGATTTTCCACGAAAACAAGATAAACATCATCGGAAACGGCGTGGTATTGGATCCGGTGATCTTTAAATCGGAAATTGAAAGCATCGGGAAACATGGAATTGATCTCCACAAGAACCTGTTCATTTCAAAAAAAGCCCATTTGATCCTGCCAACACACCGGCTACTGGACGCCGCTTCCGAAGCGGCCAAGGGAGAGACGAAAATCGGATCCACGCTAAAAGGGATCGGTCCCACTTACAAGGATAAAATCGGGCGGGATGGCCTTCGGGTCGGCGACCTGATCGATCATTTCGAAGAAAAGTATCATGCCCGGGTTCGTGCACATAAAGAATTGCTGGACAAATTCTTTCATTTTGATTACGAGCAAACCCTGGCGCAATGGGAACAAGAATGGATGGAGAGTATTGAAATTCTGAAGTCGTTTCATCTTGTTGACAGTGAACACCAGATCAACGGCTTGCTGCGTGAAGATCAATCGGTCCTGGCCGAAGGGGCGCAAGGAACGATGCTGGACATCGATTTTGGCTCGTATCCCTACGTCACGTCGTCCAACACGATTTGCGCCGGCGCCTGTACCGGACTGGGCATAGCTCCCCAGAAAATAGGACGTGTCTACGGTATTTTCAAAGCCTACTGCACCCGCGTGGGAATGGGACCTTTCCCGACCGAATTGTTCGACGAAACGGGACAAAAACTGCGCGACGCGGGGAACGAATACGGTTCCACCACGGGGCGGCCCCGCCGTTGCGGCTGGCTTGACCTGGTCGCCCTGAAATATGCCATCATGATCAACGGGGTCACGGAGTTGTTCATGATGAAAGCCGATGTCCTCGACGATTTTGAAACCATCAACGTCTGCGTGGGCTATAAAATCGACGGTGAAACGATTGAAACGTTCCCGTTCGAACTGACGGGGAAGGTCAAACCGGTTTATGTCGAACTGCCGGGTTGGAAGTGCGACCTGACCAAACTGACGCACGAAAATGAATTCCCCGAAGAATTCAATCAGTATCTTTCATTTATTGAAGATGAAACCGGCTTGCCCGTCACCATCGCTTCGGTTGGCCCGAACAGGGCGCAGACCATTATCCGTAAACCGGAAGACGAATGAACCCGACAGGAAAAGAGCCTGCTTCAGAATGATCACCGGACATGACGATCCGTTCAATCCGACAGGCCCTCTTCTTTTTTATACTTTGCAGGATGAAACGGGTACTTAAAATGATGACAGCCGTCCAGGTGATCTTGTTGTACGGGCTCCTGGCGGGCCCGTACAGCGGCAGTCACGCGTTGCCCGTCGCCGGCTTTTCGCAGAGCGGCGAATCCCGGCCGTTAGACGAAAGTACATCGTTGATCCCCGCGTCGTTGTTCAACGCCGTTCCTTCGGAGAATCAAACCAGCGGCTTCAATATCGTTCCTGCCCCTTCGCCAAAAGGCTTCACCGACGACTACCGGCTTCACCAGCGCAGTATCGAATTGCTGATTGTCCGGTTATGTTCCGGTTATATGCTATACGCCGGGAACATTGTTCCCGGCCTTCCCAACACGGTCATTGTTTTTCCCTTTCATGATTTCTGGTAATCGTTCTAATTGGATGCCACTCTTTTAAAACGTTTTACATGGGTTCGGAACAGCGACACCCCGCATGTCTGTTCCTGCCTGTCATTATCTAAAAATCAAAAAAATGGAAATTAACAGTATTACCTTGATTACCGTTTTGGTACTGGTATTTTTCTGTGTCCTGCCCATCATCATCGTGAGCCGGAAAAGAAAAAGCAAAGCAAAAGAAACGCTGCTGTCGCTGCAAAATCTCGCCGGTCAAAATCAGGGCAAAGTCACTGAATATGACATCCTGAACGACATTGTGATGGGTATCGACACCGATGCCCATCTGTTGTTCTTCATCCGGACCACCGCCGGCAACTCCTTTCAACAGACGATTGATCTGAAAGAATTCAAAAAGTGCCGGTCGGCAGAGACCGGGCACACCGTCGAAACGGTCCATGTCGTTGAAAAACTGGAGCTGGTCTTTAGTCCGGCTGCCTCGAACCAAAAAGAAATGTCCCTTTGCATCTACGATGCCGATCTGGACAATCTCACGCTGAGCGGAGAACTTCAGTTTGCCGGGAAATGGGTCAACCTGATCAACCACCATCTGTCCGGCATCAACCGTAAAAGATAACGGAATTCGCTTTTATCCGAAGAGGTCGTCCGAAAAATCGGGCGACCTCTTCCTGTTTGCCGGGTATGGCCCGGATGTTATCCGGGCCGCTCAGCTACCCCGTTTTACCAGTCTCCTGCCTCCGCCAATCAGGTCGACTGTTTCGAAGGGACACGTTTGAGCGTTTCCACCAGGAAATCCCAGAACTTTTGAACGGAGGCGATCTCCACCTTCTCGTCCGGCGAATGCGGGAAACGGATCGTGGGCCCAAAGGAGATCATATCCCAGTGCGGATAAATTCCTCCAAGGATCCCGCATTCCAATCCGGCATGAACCGCCTTGATCTCGGGAACTTTTCCGAATTTGCGTTGGTAAACCTGTTTCATCGTCTGCAGGATCGGCGACTCCAGGTTTGGTTTCCATCCGGGGTACGCCCCGGTAAGGGTCACCTCTGCCCCGGCCAGGGTAAACAGCGCCTCCAACCTCCGGCCAAGGTCTTTCTTCGCCGAGTCGACCGAACTGCGTATCAGGAAAGAAACCTCAACAGAGGCTTTCTCTCGGTCTGACCGGATCAGCGCCAGGTTACCCGATGTCTCCGTCAGGCCCGGAACATGGTCGCTCAAACGGACGACCCCGTTGGGGCAAGCGATCACGCTGCGGGTCAGCCTCACCTGGGTGGATTCGTCCATCACGTCCGGGGGCAGCGCTGTTTCGCTCAGCCTCATGGTCATGTCAGGCTCCGTGGCCGCCAATTCATCCCGGGTCCGTCCAAATTCGGCTTCGAGAACGCGTTGCATCCGGTTTGCGCCGGAAGCTTCGACCAGCAACACGCCCGCGGCTTCGCGCGGTATGGCGTTACGCAGGCCACCTCCGTCGACCGATGCCAGGCGGGCGCCGGTTGTCCGGAAAGCCTCGTCCGCCAAACGGAAAAAGACTTTATTCGCGTTCCCCCTCTGCAAAATAATGTCCAACCCCGAATGGCCCCCTTTTAAGCCGGTTATTTCCAATTTAAACGCACGGGCGTTTGCCGGCACGGGTTCCGGCACATACGCAAAGCGGACAGTGACATCTTCGCCGCCCGCACAGCCCACGTACAACTCGCCTTCATCCTCCGAATCCATATTCAGCAGGATATCCCCCTTTAAAATCCCCGGCTTCAGCCCCCTGGCGCCACCCATGCCGGTTTCTTCGCTTGCGGTAAACAAGGCTTCCAGCGGACCATGTTCGAGGGTCCGGGATGCCAATACCGCCATGGCAGCCGCCACGCCGACGCCATTGTCGGAACCAAGGGTGGTGCCGTTGGCTTTTACCCATTCGCCATCGATGTACGCCTCAATCGGATCGCTGGTGAAATCATGAACCTTCTCCTTGTTTTTCTGAGGCACCATGTCCAGGTGCCCCTGCAAAATCACGCCTTTGCAGTTCTCCATCCCCGGCGTCGCAGGCTTGCGGATGATGATGTTCCCGGCCTCATCGCGCATGGTTTCCAACCCTAGCTTTTCTCCAAATTCAGCGATAAAACCCTGAATACGGCCCTCGTGGTGTGAAGGGCGCGGAATTCGTGTAAGCTGATAAAAATTCTCCCAGATTCCCCTGGGTTCCAGTCTGTGAAGATTCTGATCCATCTTGTATTTTTTCATTTAACATTTGTCCGGCCATCAAAGTTCGGGGTCATTCAGTCCTGGACGCTGATATTCGGAACTTCCAGACCATACCCCTTCTTCCGATCATTGACCTTCAGCAACAGCGCCATGAAAAAGGCAGCCACCGTAAGTCCCAGAAAGATCAGCCAGGTCAGCGTGTAATTATACGTCACCTGTTCGCCGGCTTTCCTGGCAGCGGCAATCCCCGGATTGGTCTGATCGAGCACGATTCCCAGCAGGAGCGGAATTCCCCACAGTCCGATATTCTGAATCCAGAATATCAGGGCATAGGCGCTCCCCAGTTGTTTTTGCGGGATGATCTTGGCCACCGAGGGCCACAAGGCCGAGGGAACCAGCGAAAACGCAATCCCCAGCAAGATCATATTGAAGAACGCAACGATGACGTTGGTAATAAACGGCAGGAGAAAGATCGTGTGGACCACGATGAGCAGGGAAGAACCCAGGATCATCATGCTTGCTCCCCTCCCCTTCCTGTCGTACAGGTTCCCGAACAAGGGAGTCAGGATAATGGTACCAAACGGCACCAGGCTGGGAAGCAGCCCTGCCCAGGCTTCACTCACACCGAATTTGTTCACCATCAGGTCCGGCCCGTATTTGAGAAATGGGAATACGGCCGAATAAAACAACAGACAAAGAACAGCGATAAGCCAGAATCCGCCGTTTGTGATGATGAACATCACGTCCGAAAGCCTGAATTCTTCCTCACGCGTCGAAGGACGCGCAGAGTTCGTCTGCCGGTCCAGTTTGCGATCCATCAGGTTGTAATAAAAAAAGGCCGCCAGTCCGGCGATCAGCAGCAAAATCGTGATCAGTATCCAGAACGGGACGGAGGTTTTGGTCGCGATCAGCGCCCCAAACGCGAGCGGCACCGCCGACCCCAGACGGGCAATCGCCACCTGCACCCCCAGGGCCAGTGCAACCTCATGCCCCTCAAACCATTTGACGATGGCCTTGGTCGCCACAATCCCCGCGTATTCGGCACCAACGCCGAAGACCGCGTATCCCAGCGTGGCGAAAAACACCTGCTCCTTCAGTTGAAAAATGCCAAAAAAGTCAATTTCGCCGACAGGTGAGAAGAACCCTTTAAAGGCCATCCACTTCATGACCGCGCCAACGATCATGATGCCCGCCGATGCCAGCGTACTGAAACGGATCCCCAGCTTGTCAAGCAGGTATCCCACGACGACGAGCATGAAAAAGAAGACATTGAACAACCCGTACGCGCTGGTCACCGCACCGAAATCGGTGGGACTCCATCCGTAGGTTCTTTCGAGGATGGGCTTCAGGGGCGATATGACTTCCGTGAACATGTAGGCGCCAAACATGGTAAACGAAAGAATGAACAAGGCTGTCCACCGGGCCTTTCCGGAGTCCCTCAGTGTTTGATGAATGCGATCGTCGGACATCATTTTTTTTGTTACTGGTACTTCACCAAATCGTTGAATTGTCTCCGGCAGCAAGGTTCACTTCTAAGCTGCCGGTCTCCCGGTTGCGGGTTCACCCTCCTTTTTGGGGCTTACTTTTGCAGGATACTCTTTATTCCCCCTGTTGCCGGATGGAAGGTAACCCGGTAGTTGCCGTCCAGCAGTTCATCGGGCAGATACGTCGTGGTGCCGAACTGTGCGATGTCGGCCCTGGTGGCTGCCATCAACGTGATTCCGTTGAGAATCCGGATTTCCGATTTCCCCGGGACACGGTAAAGAATTCCCGAAACCGAAGGGGAGGCGGATGCCACTTTGGCCTGTGCCGAAGCCAGGTTGTCCATCTTCTTCATCTCGATCACGATCGGCTTGCCGCTCATGTCGGATACCGGCAGGACCCCTTTTCCTTCTGAAAAGCGAAAGACGACCTCTCCCGCGCCCGGATTGTTCTCCGGGATATAGTCAAAGCAGTACTCGAAGGTCTTTTTATAGGTCTTCCCGATAAACAGCGCCACATACTCTTTTTCCAGCTTGTCCAGTTCTTCGACCATGACTTCGTACGCGCGCCCGTCGGGCAGTTGTTCATCATACCCGTTGGCCAGTGTCTTGAAACGGCGCTTCCGCAGCTTGGTGATGGTATGGGCCGCCTCCTGTACCTTTTCCTCAAACGATTTGATCACCAGGGCATTTCTATTGGCGGAATCCACCTTCTCAAAGAAAGAATTAAGGGACAGGTCCGTGAACGGTATCGACGGAGCCTTGGTATCTCCCAGGAAGGTGGCCACAGGAAATCGCTCTTCCGGGGTTTCAACGGTGGCATTGATTCCGGCGAGTGTCCCTGAAGGTGTCAGGCTGATCAAAGCGGCAGCCTGTCCGGAAGTCCTGTGTACCTGTCCCGGATCCGGCTCACTGAACGTCTCTACACGGATATCATTGATTGTCCAGGTTTCCCTGTCCGATGACGGCGCATTTTTAATACCCAGCAGCACTTCGGCATAGTCATGATACGGCCCGAAAAAGAACTTTTCCCGGGTTGCCGTGACATAAATACGGATGCCCGTCCTCGGCAAGCTGTAAACAACGCCATTGGTGAATGCCGGGACCCCTTCCTTTTTCTCAGTCCGCTGTGCGACAGCACTGCCGCCCAAAATCATAAAGATTAAACCCACGATGTATCCTGTCTTCATTTCTCTGTTTTTTCTTATCCCAAAAATAGCTTTTATCGCGTCAAAAAAAGCGCTTTTCGGTCATAAAAATCACGATTTCTTTCCTTCACACCCGTTTCACGGGATCTTCCGGCGGGAAAATCCCTTTTCCCGCGCGAACAAAGTGGGTGAGATCGCTGCTTCGCCGTAAAGGGTCTCACGGGTACTGATTAGTCAGGTGAAGGAATGCCTTCCCCAGGAAACGGATCAAATCGCCGGAGGTCAGGGCTTCGTATCCTGTTTCCCTGGCGGCCAGGTCTCCGGCCAGGCCGTGTACATAGACCCCGATCAACGCCGCGTCAGCCGGGGAATATGCCTGGGCCAGCAAGCCCAGGACCAGTCCGGTGAGCACATCGCCGCTGCCGGCGGTGGCCATCCCCGGGTTGCCGGTTGTGTTGAAGAACACCGCTCCCCGGGGAAAGGTGATACAAGTATAGGCTCCTTTCAGGACGACAATCACGTTGTATGTTCTGGAGAACCGGATTTGCAGTTGCAACCGTGACCACGAGTCGGGCGACGCCCCCGCCAACCGTTCAAATTCCTTCGGGTGAGGGGTCAGGATGGCATTTTCGGGAAGCAGGCTGAGCCATTCAGGCCGACAGGAAAGAATATTGAGCGCATCGGCGTCGAGCACGATCTTTTCCGGCCGCTTCTCCAGGAGGTCGTGCAACGCCCGCTGCGAATTAGGTTTCATGCCAATCGCCGGTCCCACGCCAACAGCAGTGAAGGTCGCCAACGGGGGAAACTCCGTGAACATCAGATCGGATGCGTCGGCCGAGCACATGGCCTCCGGAACAGCCACATGAATGACCGGGACAGCCGGATTAGGGACGTGGGTAGTCAGCAAACCCACGCCGCTTCGCAGACAGGCTTTTGAAGCCAGCACGGCGGCCCCCATCGTGCAGCGTGATCCGGCAATCAGCAGGGCATGGCCAAAATTTCCCTTGTGCACAAATTTGCTTCGCCTCGCCAGTTTCGGGGCGATCAACCCGGGATTCAAACATGAATACGGCGTTTCGGCCGAGGCGATGGCCTCGGGATGCAACCCGATGGGCAACACCTCCCACTGCCCCAGCAACGGCTCATGCTCCGGAAAAAAAAAGCTTAATTTCGGAAACTGGAACGTCAGGGTGTGCCCGGCCCTGACCACTCCGGACAGCAGATTGGAAGAATTGTCTTCGCCAAACAATCCGCTTGGGATGTCGATCGCCACGACAAGTGCCCCTGAAGCATTGATGGCGGCCACCGCTTTTTCGGCCAGGCCATCGAGCGGCCGGGTCAATCCTGAGCCAAAGAGGCCGTCCACCACCACATCGTCCGACCGCATTTCGGGCAGGTCAGCCACCGACGTCATCCGCGTTATGGCTACTTTCTTTTGTTCTTCCAGCCGGCCGAAGTTTATCGCCGGCGATCCTTTCAGTTCTTTTCCGAAATCAAGCAGAAACAACCCACACGGGTAATTCCGGATTGCCATCATCCTGGCTACAGCCATCGCGTCACCGCCGTTGTTCCCCGGCCCGGCAAAGACCAGCAGCTTTCTCCCGACGGGAATATGGTGGACCAGCCAGTCAACGATCTGGCCCGCCGCCCTCTCCATCAGGTCAATATCCGAAACAGGCTCATGCTGGATGGTATACCGGTCAATACCGGCAATTTGTCTGGTGGTAAAGATCTTCATGCAGGTGTATTTTTCATTCTTCCTTTTGCATCCGTTCGATTCCTAAAATTAATCCACTTTTTTCAAAAACAGACTATGAAAGAAAAAACTTTTGCATTTCGTACCCTAATAGAATAGCTCAATCCTGTGCCTTTTTTTGATATCTTTACACCTCCTAAATCTGAATCAAGATGGCAAACACCAAACATCCGCGAGGATTGATGATCCTCTTTTTCACGGAAATGTGGGAGCGTTTTGGATATTACCTGATGCTCGGCATTTTTACGCTGTACATGATCGCGCCCGAATCGGGCAAATTTGCCGGGCTTGGCATGAGCAACAAGGAAGCCGCCGATATCTACGGGACCTATCTGGCGCTGGCTTACCTGACCCCCTTTTTTGGAGGGTTGCTGGCCGACCGGTTGCTCGGTTACCGCAGGTCAATTTATTTCGGGGGTATCCTCATGGCGTTTGGCTATATCGGGCTCTCCATCCCCGGCAACATGCCTGCTTTTTACCTGTCCCTGCTCCTGATCATCCTGGGCAACGGCATGTTCAAACCCAATGTATCCGTCTTGCTGGGAAAACTCTATGAGAAACCCGAATACCTGCATCTGAAAGATTCCGGATACAATATTTTCTACATGGGCATCAATGTGGGCGCCTTTGTTTGCAATTTTATCGCAGCCTGGCTGCGGCTCACCTACGGCTGGGGATGGGCTTTCGCTGCCGCCGGAATCGGGATGCTCATCGGACTGGTCTGGTTTGCTTACGGGAACTGGCGGGTCCCCGAAATTAAAGAAGCCGATCAAATATCTCCCAAACGGGAAGAAGACCTTCCGTTCAGTAAAATGGTCACCCTTTTATTTCTTCCGGCCTTTGTTGCCGCTGCGCTGGGATGGCTGATCCCCGGAAATGTTTTTGGCTCGGATTCCAATGACGCCTTCCTTTTCTTTTGCCTCCCGGTGTTGTATTTCTTTTACAAAACCTGGCGATCGGCATCCTCCCGGGAAAAAGCACCGATCGCAGCGTTACTTTCCATCTTTGGCATCGTCATCATTTTTTGGGCGGTATTCCATCAAAATGGTTCAGCCCTCACCTACTGGGCAAAGAACAACACCGACCGGGAATTGGGGCCGGGAATGGAAAAGGTGATCAACACCGTTGCCGGCACGGAAGAAGTATCTACCCTGCCCAGGGAACGGCGGGCCGTTGGCGTGCATGGCAAGGACCAGGGAACAAAAACGGGCCCGGCTTATTACTTTGACAATTATCATAAGCCCTTCCCCTCCGGAAATCTGGAAGGCAAGCCGTCCGACCTGACCGATGCGGAATGGGAAAAGGTCAAGGATGCTGATCTCCGGCAACACGGGAAACTGGTTTTATGGCCCACCGAACTCCAAATGTCGATCAATCCTTTCTTCGTCATTATTCTGACGCCGCTGGTGGTGGCCTTTTTCAGTTATCTCCGAAGACGCAAAAAGGAACCCTCCACGCCGGGAAAAATTGCGTTGGGGATGTTGATCTCGGCCCTGTCGTGGCTGGTGATCGTGGTTGCGGCAGTCGTTTCGGCCAACGGCGCGGAGAAAGCTTCGGCCGCCTGGCTGTTCGGTGTTTACGGAGTCATCACGGCCGGCGAGCTATGCCTCAGTCCGATGGGTTTGTCGCTGGTCTCCAAAATGGCGCCCAGGCGGATCGCGGCCCTCATGATGGGCGGCTGGTTCCTGTCGACTGCCATCGGGAACAAATTATCCGGGGTCCTGTCGGGAATGTGGGATGTCTTTGAAAAGAAATCCAACTTTTTCCTCACGAATGCCGTGCTCACTGCAGCCGCCTTTATCGTGATCCTGCTGTTGCTGCCCTGGCTAAAAAAAGTTTATCATGAACA
>Ga0172382_10008401_pt1 | contig 14401 bp, 16 predicted proteins | sample Leawel138RmetaG_FD_122245 | JGI IMG/M metagenome (GOLD analysis project Ga0172382, IMG submission 122245) | Leachate microbial communities from a municipal landfill in Southern Ontario, Canada - Leachate well 138R metaG | ecosystem: Engineered > Solid waste > Landfill > Unclassified | place...
CGAACTCGCAGCGCGCAAGCCCAATGCATGCCGTGCCGCCCCGCATGATCATGCCACGCGGGGCTGCATGCTTTAGTTTCATGCTGCGGAGGCTGGGGCATGCGACGCCAGGCTGCATGCCTCGAACTCGCAGCGCGCAAGCCCAACGCATGCCGTGCCGACCCGCATGAGTATGTCGCGCGGGGCCGCATGCTTTAGTTTCATGCTGCGGAGGCTGGGGCATGCGACGCCAGGCTGCATGCCTCGAACTCGCAGCGCGCAAGCCCAATGCATGCCGTGCCGCCCCGCATGAGCATGCCGCGCGGGGCCGCATGCTTTAGTTTCATGCTGCGGAGGCTGGGGCATGCGACGCCAGGCTGCATGCCTCGAACTCGCAGCGCGCAAGCCCAACGCATGCCGTGCCGACCCGCATGAGCATGCCGCGCGGGGCCGCATACCTCAACGAATTGCAAACTCGCAGCACGCAAGCCCAACGCATGCCGTGCCGTGTCGCATGAGCACGCCGCGCGGGGCCGCATGCCTCGGCATGCTCCGAACCTAGCTTTGGCCTGTTAATAACTTGTTTAACTCCTTGCAATCCTTTGGAAAATTATTTGTAAACGAATGGAAATATCGACGACGTATGATCTGAACATGTTTAAAAAACCATTTAATATCAAACTTAGAGAAAAACGTCTGTCTCAGGGGATTACGCAAAAACATCTCGCGGAGCAATGCGGGATGCAGCCTCAGCGAATCTCGAACCTCGAATGCGGCCACCGCTCCCCGAGCAAATTCGAACTCCAAAAATTCCAACTTTTCCTTGGGCTTGGGAACTGCTCTGTCGCCCCAAAAGAGTGGCATAAACACTTAAAAAACAATGCTACCGTGCACAGCCCAATTCCAGAAATCTTTTCTGCAAACCAGGATCGTCCCACCTACATTAGATATCGAGCTTGCCTACGAACCTATCCTAAATTGGTGAACCAGATGGAACGGTTGGTTCTTGCCCGGGAAGATTTCGAACTATGCGAGTGTCTCTGCAATCAGATCGCTTGCGAATCCGCCTTGGAATCGCTCTTTATCCTTTATCTTTTGGCGAAAGGAGCAATTCCAGGGTTGCATCCACCTGCAGTTCTCGGTCGAACACCGTTTGCAATTGTTGATGACACGGGGTGGCGAGAGGTGGGCCTTAGGCCTCGAGCTTGTTTAATTCTCGAGCAGCGATACTACTTTTTTCAGGTTAGCTTTCGTCGAGATCGAACGGCGCGCTTCGATATTCTCAGATGGGACGGAACCTGGTCTGCGATTGAGATAAATGGGAGCGGTCACAACGATAAGTCAGATTTCTGGAAACGTGAGTCTTTTGATATACCGGTCTACTATCTCTCGGAACTTGATCTGATTCGAAATTGCGAAAAACTCGTCCTGGAGAAAAGCGCAGCTTGATATTTCCGTACCAGCCCGCATGCCTCGGCGAATCGCAACTCGCGGCGCGCAAACCCAATGCATGCCGTGCCGACCCGCATGAGCATGCCGCGCGGGGCTGCATGCTTTTGTTTCGTGCTGCGGAGAGGTGCGCGCTGGGTGTGTGGGCTGGGGCATGCCGCGCCAGGTCGCATGAGCATGCCACGCGGGGCCGCATGCTTTTGTTTCATGCTGTGGGAGAGGTGCGCGCGGACTGGGGCATGCGGCGCCAGCCCGCATGCGTCGGCGACTCGCAAACTCGCGGCGCGCAAACCCAATGCATGCCGTGCCGCCTCGCATGAGCATGCGGCGCCAGGCTGCATGCCTCAGCGAATTGCGAACTCGCGGCGCGCGAGCCCAATGCATGCCGTGCCGACCCGCATGAGCATGCCGCGCGGGGCTGCATGCTTTTGTTTCATGCTGCGGAGGCCGGGACATGCGACACTAGGCTGCATGCCTCAGCAAATCACGAACTCGCGGCGCGCAAGCCCAATGCATGCCGTGCCGTGTCGCATGATCATGCCGCGCGGGGCTGCATGCTTTTGTTTCATGCTGCGCGGGCCGGGACATGCGACACTAGGCTGCATGCTTCGAACTCGCGGCGCGCAAACCCAATGCATGCCGTGCCGACCCGCATGAGCATGCCGCGCGGGGCTGCATGCTTCTACTTGCTGCGGCGGGGTACGCCGAGCCTGAGCATGTCACACCAGCCCGTATGCCTCGCCACAACCTCCATGCTCAGCGCCGCGCAATCCGCAAAGTTTTGCCCTCCACAGCCCTCGGCCCCACAGCCCGCGCAACCCAGCAACGAAAAACGAGACCCGAAGGTCTCGTTTTTCGTTGCTCTATGTAGACGCTGGTCTTAGTCGCGTCCACCTGCGATGAGCAGGCTCAGGATGGCCTGGAACAGGTTGAAGACACCGGCGAAAAGTAGCAGCGCACCGGCGGCGGGGCTGTTGAAGTTGCGGTCGGTGGCGATCAGGCTGGTCGTGGTGGCCAACTGGTAGAGGCCGAGCAGTCCAACCAGGCCGGAGATCACAAGGCTCAAGAGGGAGCTTTGCAGGAACATGTTGACCGGTACCGCGACCATCGCGAATCCGAATAAGCCCCACACCATAGCGCCTTTTACCTGAAACTGCGTCTTATTGATATGGACGTAGGCCGTGACGGCCGCGAACATAGCGCCAGTGACCATGATGGCGGTCGAGACCAGGTTCCCACCCGTGGATGCGTCTTGCCCGCTAAAATGAAGGCCGACGTAAACCAGGGGAGCCAGACACAGGCCGGCGATGGCGCCGTCGATAGCCAGCGCGGGGACGGCCAGTCGAGGGGTGTTTTCAGCCACCCGGAGGGCTATTGTGGGTACGAAGTTTAGAATGAAGAGGCATCCCAGCCAGATCCACCCGCTGGAGAACATGACGCTCAGAAAGCCTTCGGAGTGGGCACCCCAGTAGGCACCGGCCATACAGCCGAACACCGCCACCGCCAGGTACAGGTAGGTGGTGTGGATCATGTTTTGTCGCCGCAAGATCTCGCTGCGATCGGGAATGGTTGCTTCTCCGCGAACGGTATAGGGGTATACGCTGCGTTGGTCCTCTAGCGGGACCTGGTGCGATGCCCCAAGAGCCGCACCATCGTGGTTTCTCTCAAAATGACTCAAGATATCCTCCAATTTTATAAGAAGTTTCGACTTCTCTTCCAGGACCCCTGGTTTTCGAAACGTGCCCGGTATCCTCTCGCCAAAGTACAACCGCCAAACTTCCCCAATGTTCCCGAGGAAGGAAGAGCAGCAGAAACGCGCAAAACCACCTGGACCGTGGATCGACCTCTAGCAAACCAGCAGTACCATATGCAGCGCGCCATGCAGTTAGCAGCCGGTGGGTTGGGTCGTACCAGCCCCAATCCGGTCGTGGGAGCCGTCATTGTCAACCAGGACAAGGTTGTGGGTGAGGGTCTGCACCTACAAGCCGGGGACCCGCACGCCGAGGTTTTTGCCTTGCGGGAGGCCGAAGAGCAGGCCCGGGGCGCCACTATGTACGTGACCCTGGAACCTTGCTGCGTGGAGGGCCGGACGCCGCCCTGTGTCCCCCAGTTGGTGGAGGCGGGGATCAAGAAGGTCGTGGTGGGGCTCATCGATCCAGATCCCAGAGTGCAGGGACGTGGCCTAAAGCAGTTGCGCGAGGCTGGCATTGAAGTGGAGTTGGTCGAGGATGACCTGCAGGAAGCCTGCGCCGAACTCAACCGGGGCTTCATCAAGCGGATCTCCGCAGGCCGCCCCTACGTGACTATGAAGTTCGCGGCCTCTCTGGATGGAAAAATCGCCACTCACACTGGAGACTCGAAGTACATCACGGGGCCCGAAGCTCGGCGCTGGGTCCACCGGGAGCGGGACGACCACGACGCCATCATGGTGGGGATCAACACGGTTTTGAAGGACGATCCTCTCCTAACCTCACGCAACCCCTCCGGCCGAACCCCCACCAAGATCATCGTGGACAGCCGGGGAAGGCTCCCAGCAGAGTCCAAGCTTTTTGACGACATTGAGAACGGCGTCATCGTCCTGACCACCCGTTCCGGAGCAGCCAACCTGAAAGCTCGGGAAGGCCAGAGAGTGATCGTTTCCGAGGATGAAGACGGGCGGGTCAATCTGGTAAAAAGTTTGCAAATCCTTGGAAAGATCGGCTTCAACACGGTTTTTCTTGAAGGCGGCTCCCGACTCAACGGGTCTATGCTGGATCTGGGTTTGATCGATCGAGTGGCCGGCTTTGTGGCTCCGGTTTTACTCGGAGGAGAAAGCGCTCCTTCTCCGGTTTCCGGCCAGGGGATGAGCCGGGTGACCGACGGCCTTAAGTTGCGGGACGTGGGCTGGACTGCCCTCGGTAGCGACCTCCTGATCGAAGGATATCTCTGGAAGCCAACCGACGTCCTGGAGCTTCCGGCTCAAGTTTAAGATGCATTTTGAGATCGAGGATATGAGTTACGCCACGGCCTGTCGACTGATGGCCCAGGGCGAATCGGAACTCTTCAGTAGAGCCTCCGCTCTACGAGATCGTCGCTACCCTGGGAAACTCACTTATAGCCCCAAGGTCTTTCTTCCGGTCACCAATCTGTGCCGCGATCGGTGCAGCTATTGCACCTTCCGAAAAGGCCCGAAGGATGCAGGCGCGCACACCATGACACTCCAGGAGATCCGCAAGCAGGTGACAATCGGGGCGGAGCAGGGTTGTCATGAAGCCCTGCTTTGTCTGGGTGATCACCCCGAAGCCGTCTTCCCCAGCTATCGCAAATTGCTGGGAGATTGGGGGTTTCGCAGCACCACGGAGTATCTGGTGGAGGTGAGCGAGCTCTGTCTCGCCGAGGGTCTGCTCCCTCACACCAACGCGGGACTTCTTTCCTCCGAAGAGATGCTCTCGCTGCGTCCGAGCAACGTGAGCATGGGCCTCATGCTGGAGAACGTCTCGGAGCGACTCTGCGGGGTGGGTGGTCCGCATCAGAGTGCACCAACCAAGCGACCGGCCCGCAGACTGGAGATGCTCGAAAACGCTGGCAAGCTGAAAATTCCTTTCACCACGGGCTTGCTGGTGGGCATCGGAGAAACCATCGAGGAGCGGGTAGAAACTCTGCTCGCCATCAAAGCTCTCCACCAAAAGTACGGACACATCCAGGAAGTCATCATTCAGATCTTTCGAGCCAAAGACGGCACACGAATGGCTGATTTCCCGGAAGTCAGCGATGAGGAACTCCTTCGAACCGTGGCGGTAGCCCGCCTGATGCTGCCGGACATGAACCTCCAAGCTCCCCCCAACTTGACCCCCGAAGGTCACGCCAGACTCATCCAGGCCGGCATCAACGATTGGGGCGGCATCAGCCCTCTCACCTGCGACTTCATTAATCCGGAGGCACCCTGGCCCCACCTGCGTGATCTGGAAGCCGTGTGCTTGCAGGAGGGATTTAGTCTGGAGGCACGCCTACCAGTCTATCCAGAATACCTGGAATCCGAGGAATGGATCGACCCCTTGCTGCAGCCCCACTTGCAGCGACATTTAGGAGCAACCTGTGCGACACCCCTTTGACGAATTCAACCCTCTCCAACGAGAATCCCTGGGCCTTGCCCTTTCCGGAGGCGAGCTCAATCGCGAGCAGGCACTTGCCCTGACCAGGGTCACCCCCCGCCAGGTCGGCATGCTGGCTCTGGTGGCCGACCAGTTAAGGGAGCAGCAGTGCGGACCGCAGGTGAGCTACGTGGTCAATCGCAACATCAATTTTACCAACGTCTGCATCAAGTCATGCCGCTTCTGCGCCTTCAGCCGGGACCACCGAAATGAAGAGGGCTACTTCTTAAATACCGAGCAGGTCCTGGAGCGGGTGGCCCAGGCCGAGAGGTACGGAGCCACCGAAGTCTGTATCCAGGCCGGCCTACCCCCCAAGATGGAGGGTGACCTTTATATCAAGCTGACGCGAGCGGTGAAAGAGCGCTTTCCCCATATCCATCTTCACGCCTTTTCTCCTGAAGAGGTGTTGTACGGAGCGGTCCGTTCCAGGTGCAGCACCCGGGAGTACCTTGAGGAACTCAAAAAGGCCGGGCTGGACACCCTGCCGGGCACCTCGGCCGAGGTGCTGGATCAAGAGATCCGCGACCGACTGGCTCCGGGGCGGATAAGCGTGACTCAATGGAAAGAGATCATCGGCGAGGCTCACCAGACTGGGCTTCGCACCACTTCCACCATGATGTTTGGACACATCGAAACTAAAACCCATTGGGTGGATCACATGCTGACTCTGCGAGAGATCCAGCATCACACCGGTGGTTTCACCGAGTTCGTGCCCCTCGGCTTCGTCTATCAGGAAGCACCACTGAGCTTCATGGAAGAGATGAAAGATCGCCGGCTCGGACCCTCCGGCCACGACGTCATCCATGTCCACGCGTTGGCTCGAATTTTGCTGGGAGCAACCTTTCGAAACATCCAGGCGTCCTGGGTCAAGGAAGGGGAAAAGCTCGCCTCTTTGCTGCTAACTTCCGGGTGCAATGATCTGGGAGGAACCTTGATCAACGAGAGTATTTCTACCGCCGCCGGAGCCTCTCACGGCCAACTCCTCTCGCCGGGTCGCCTACGCGCTCTCATCCGCGCCGCCGGAAGAGAGCCGGTCCAGCGCAACACCGTCTACGAGATCCTAAAAACCTTTGAAGAGGGCGATGCCGAACCGGACGCTCTGGACCTGGTAAAAAACCCAGACCAGCTCTTCGGCTCCTTCAAAAAGATGACTCAAGATACGGAAAACCGCTTCGTTCATCCCTCGAAACATTCATTGGTTTGAGCCGACCGGATGGTGGCAACGCAGTCGCTGGTAGGCAGCAAGCCGAACCTTTTCAATGCGCGCCCGCAAGAGGTAGTTGGTAAGGGAGGCCTGGAACTCCTGGACCGGAGCATTCTCCTTCGGTCTCTCATGATCGAGAAAGTCCAGGACCGGTTGGGGCAACTCACGATGGTCCTGAAGCAATTCAGCGGCCTGCCAAAACTCTTCCTCCGAAGACCCCGACTTCACCAACCAGAGGCGATGGTTTCTCAGCTCTTTTTCCAGGCCGCTCCAACTCTTGCCATCCAGGGGCCCGATCGCCTCAGCCGTTCGGCATACCGCGTGGGGAAAGAGCCGCAACCCTTCTAAGAAAAGACGGGAGTCGTGATCTATCAGACGTTTCGCCCCGCTCCGCAACTGCTCTGCCCTCTTGTCCTTCCCCATCCGACTCTCCACGTGTTTCAAGCAAGGGTCCGGCAGAACGGTCAACAATTGACGCTCTTGGTCACTAAAATGGGGCCACAACTCCAGCCAGAGGGCAATGGTGTCCGGCTTTGTTATAAAAGGCGCGGCGCACAAGCGCCGGCAAAAACCCTCTAGCAAAGCGGTCTGCTCGAAAGCACCTTCTTCCAGGATTTCATCGGCCCGGGCTCTTTTTTTGTTGTAATGTGTCTTCACGAAGGCTATAGTCGGGATCTCTCAGGACCCTGGGAGTATAAGGCCTGGCCTGGATGGCTGCAAGGGAGCACGGAATGTTTCAAGATCTGATAGACGAAAATGACCTGGAGTGGAGCGAAAACCGCCTGCGGGTGGAAATTCTGACTCTGAAGAGAAACGAGAACGTCGAGGGACTGTTTCGCCTCTACGGGGTCCTGGCCCACGTGCTCGCTCGCCGAGGCGATTACCTCAAAGCCCAGGATGCCCTGAACGATCAGGAATACCTTCTGGTAGAGCACAAGTGGAGAGGGACCGACAAAGAAGCCTGGTGCCTTCACGACCGGGCCCTGACGTTTACCGAGTTGGGCCGCCCGGGAATAGCCCAGGGCAACCTGGAGAAGGCGCGGGAACTCGTTCCGGCGGAGGGAGGCCAGGAACTTCTGAGCGCCCTGGATAAGGCCGAATCTATTCTCGAGAAAGCTAGTTCCTAGTGCTCTGTCGGTGAGAAAAAACTGTACTCACTTCGGGACATTGCCAGCAAACCCGAATGGTTCCGGAGTTGGCTGAGGGACTTTTGACCGGCTTCTGCTCTGCGGTGTCCCAATCCTGACTGCTTACGATGGAAGGCTTCTGTTCGACCAGTTCTTCGGAGAGGTCCACGGAGTGCCCGTCCATAGCGTAGGTGGCGGCTGAATTGATTCCACTGCGCTGCATCAATTCGGTTGTGGCCAGGACCCTGGCCTTCGCCAAGGTGAACTTGGACTGCTCGTCGCTCAGGCGTTTTGCCGAGCCGCGTCCCTTGCGGAGCATTTTTGTGGTAGTCAGGTGCCTCACTCTTAAAGAATACAACCATGGGCACGATGATTTCAATAAAAAAGCTTACGGTCTTGTAAAAAATATTTCGTGGGTGTTAACATTTCGATCAGTTTTCGGATGCGAAACTGGCGAAATCCAGCTCTAAAGTACGGTCTCCTTGGTGTGCAACGGGCGAGCATGGGGCGGCGGGGTAGCTTTTTTCACCAGGTTTGCCGTGCCGGGGGTGATGGAGCGGTAGCGCCCCTTCTTGGCGTAGATGGCCTCAGGCTTAGCCTGAATAGGGGCGGGCTTGCCCAATTCGGAGGTGGTGGTCACCCCCCTGGGGGTCTGAAGCTGTTCAGGATGGGCGGGGCGGGCGGCAGCTTCCGCCGGGCTCTTCTTGCGCCTTACTCTTCGGAGTTTCACCAGGCTACCATCATCGCGTTTAACAAACTTGGTGGTCTTGGGCGAGGTCTCTCCACGCTCAATCTTACTCACTTTGTCGGTGGGTTTTACTTCGCCCGATTTTTTGAAAGGTTCTACCCTCATGGTCTGCACCTTCCATTATAAAACCAACATGTTTCAATGTTGTTAAAATTTCGTTATCACTTTTCGTTCTTCATCCAAGATTCTGGTCGTGCGGGAGTCCCGCAAGGCTAAAGCTCCCTCTTGCCGCACGGCTTTCCAGGCGTTACGAAACTGTCGCTCCTCCTGATGCGAGAACGAGGTTCGGACGATGGTGGCGTCGTGATCAACCGTGCGCTCCACCACTTTGTCCAGGGTGAGCTTCGAAACCAACAAGAAGAGTGCCGAACTGTTCGGTTCCAGGGCTCGGTCCGCCAGACCCGCGACAACTCGAGAGTTGATCCCGTTGTGGGCCTGGCTCAGCAGTCCGCCGGTAAACATACCGATGAGGCCACCCAGGACCATCCCCAGGAAAGGCTCCAGAAAAAGGGCCCCGGTCAGGGTACCCCAGATCGATCCGCTCAATAAGCCGTGCACGGCCATCTCCTGGCGCACCCCACCTCGAACCCGCCCATCGGCATTCTTAACAGCGATGGCAGCATCCTCGATCCGGATCAGGTGCTCCTCGTGCAACGGCACCATGGCCTCCAGGAACTTACTAGCCCCAAAGGTCGTCGGAAAGCTCAGTACAATCAATTCGGGTAGCATAAGCAATCACGAATCACTCGGCTCAGGATCCCGAGTTTCTGAAGGCTTCTCCTTGGGTGCAGAGGCCCAGTACGCCGGTGGATCGCTGGCTGGGAAAGAGCTTTCGCCCGCTACCGTCACTTCATCACGCTGCTTGCGCGATTTTATCTTCTTAATCAATTTCTTTTTCTGGTCTTCCATGGTAATGATCTCCGGCTTCATTGTAGAAGACAAAGCCCGCGATCATGGGACACCACAAGATAGAACCGGCCTATCCGATCGGCCCGGGGGGGTAAGAAGAAAAAAAAGCACCCGAGTGAGCAGGTGCTTGGAGTAAGTTGTGAGTGGTCGTCAATCTTTCGTTGCTAAGACCTTATCTTCTGAACGCCACAAAAACGTTAAACTTTGGTCTTTGGACCCGAGATCTTATCGGAAGGCCTGAGAATACGGATCTCGAAACTTGATAATTGAGGATCATTATGTTTGGAAAGAAAAAACCCCAGCAACTCATTATCGAAGTTGCTTCATCTGACAAAAAAAAGCCCAGCGAGCCGGAAATCCGAGCGAACAAGTTTGTCCTCACCGACACCGAAGGACTAACCAGGGCTCAATTTCAATGCGCCGCGGGTGGGGCGGTGGCCCTCACCTTTCACGATGATGCAGGAAAAATGGGAGTACTGCTGGGTCTTGACCCGGACCAGAACCCCACCATCGCTCTTGTAAGGGATGGTCGAATGAAAGCCAATCTTGATGTCGATAGAGCCACCCAGCAACCCAAATTCAGTTTACACGGTGGCCGAAAATCTAAAGTCGAGATTGGGTTCGACAAAACTGACAACGCCTCATTACGCCTAACCGACGAAGCCGGCAACTTACGAGTGAGCCTCTCGCTATCGGCCCGAGGAGACGCCCAGCTCAAACTTTTTGATGCCAATGGTTACGTGGTGAACGAAGTCTAATCTCACTTTCCTAGGAAATTCGTCTTAGAACGTGAAGACAATCGTTGGTGTGTGTGCAGGCGGGCGCCCAACAAAGATTGAGAGTTGAGATTTTAGTTTGGCCGGTGGTGGTGTCTCCAGTGATTCAGTAGAGGTTCCTTCAGGACCGGTCAAGCCTATCGTCTATATCGTGGCTTTTGCCGCGGCCACGGCGGGGCTGCTGTTCGGCTTGGACGTAGGGGTGATCAGCGGGGCACAGCAGTTTTTGCAGGTCGAATACGAAGCTCAGGGCTACCAAGTGACCGACCAGGTTCTGGAATACATTGTCAGCGCGCTGCTTTTCGGAGCCACCTTCGGCGCGATTGGCTGCGGCTGGATCTCATCTTCGATGGGGCGAAAGCGCACCTTGATGCTGTCGGCCATTATTTTCATCCTTGGTTCCATCGGCTGTGCCCTGGCCCCCAGTCCCAACGTCCTGATTGCCATGAGATTTTTCCTGGGGTTGGCAGTTGGAATCGCCTCCTTCGTGGCCCCTTTGTACCTCTCTGAAGTCGCCCCTCAGCGGCTCCGGGGCGGAATGGTGAGTATGTATCAACTCATGATCACCATCGGAATTCTCGTGGCCTTCATCAGCGACACTTACTTCGCGGAGTACGCGGTGATCGGTGGCGAGCAAGGCGGACACTGGCGGTGGATGCTGGGCATCCTGGTCATACCGGCTGCCGTCATGGCCATGGCTGTTCTCACCTTACCCCGCAGCCCCCGCTGGCTTCTCCTAAAAGGCAAAGAGCAAGAGGCTCGGGAGGTTTTGACTCGCATCCGCTCGCTTCCGGAAGAGATCGAAGGGGAGATCGAGGCCATCAAAGAGGACATGAAGGTGCCTCAGAACGGCTTCAGTCTGTTTAAACAAAACCCCCACTTTCGCCGGGCTGTCTATCTGGGTGTCGGTCTACAGGTGATCCAGCAACTCACCGGGATCAACGTGATCATGTATTACGCACCACGGATCCTGGAGACCGCGGGCTTTGCTTCCAGCGAGCAACAGCTCTGGGGAACAGTGGTCCTGGGACTGGTCAACGTGCTCTCCACCTTCATCGCCATCGCTTTCGTGGATCGCTGGGGTCGCAAGCCGATCATGTACGCGGGCTTTGTGACCATGGGGCTCTCCATGGGAGCGGTCGGTGCGGCTTTTGGGATGGAAAACGCTTCTTATCTCGCGGTGGGTGGTCTGATCGTCTTTTTGATCGGATTTGCCATGAGCGCCGGGCCCATCGTGTGGATCCTGTGCTCGGAGATCTACCCTCTCAACGGTCGGGACTTCGGGATTACCGTTTCCACGGCCACCAACTGGATCGTCAACGGCATCGTGGGAATCACCTTCCTGAAGCTCCTCAACGGACTGGGCCCGTCCAACACCTTTTTCTTGTACGGCGGGATGGAGATTTTGTTCTTCATCTTCTTCGTTCTGTTTGTCCCGGAAACCAAGGGCGTTTCCCTGGAGAAGATCGCCGCCAATCTCCTCTCCGGAAAACCTCTACGAGAGATCGGCTGGGTCAAAGAGCAGTAGAGCCTGGCGGATGCGCTGCAACTCCCGGTTTTTCGGGTGGTCGTGCTGGAGCGCTCGCCGCCTCTGAAGCTCTTTTTCTAACCGGGTATCTTTACTGCGCAGAAGATGGGGCCCGAAGTGAAAACCGAGTTCCCGGTCCATCCCCCGGTACGCGGGGTCTTCGCCGCTCTGTCGATGGAAGGTGAGGATTTCGAAAAGCTGAAAGCCGGTTGCCAGTTGTTCTCGGATCAGGTGAAATCCAGAAGCGAAGGCCCACCGGCGCACCTTGTGGGCATCCCGATTGGCCTGGAGCACCAGGGTATCCGGGACGAACTCGGGATGAGCCCCCAGAATCTCGCAGATGTTGGACCCACCCATCCCGCAGATGCTCAGGCTCCCCACTTCAAAACCTTCCAGAGGCGCCAGGCCCTCGCCCAGCAAGACCTCGGCGCCTCGGCCCCAGAGAGCCTGACGGGCCACTCGAAAAGCCCTGGGGCTCCTCTCGGTGGCGATGACCCGAGAACAGATCCGGTGGTTGAGCAGATACAGGGGAAGCAGCGCGTGGTCGGTCCCAATGTCGGCGTGGCAATCAGGGGAAACCTCGGTGGTCACGCACCTCAGTCGGGCGTCGGCCAATCTCCGCATGGGTTCTAGCGCTCGATGAGACCCTGGATGCCGTCGTACTGTGGATAGTTCTCCGGTACGCTCACCGTGGCGTGGTGGTCACCTCTGCATTCGATAAAGTAGTAATCCTTGAAGTTGTGCGTGTTGTAAGCGACACCCTCGCCAAAAGTCGCTACATAGGTAACCCGCCCCGCTGCCGGACACTCCGGAATCGTCTTCAGATACTTCGGGGTGAGCAAGGCCATCGAGGTGGGGTACTTGCCGCTGTAGTCGGTGGAGTACATCTCCATAGCGGTGCCTATTTTCTTGAGTTCGGATTTGCAATGGGTTAGATTACCTCCACCTCTTGCCCGGATGAAGTTGGGTATTAACGTGGCGGCCATGGCGGCGCAAACAACCAGCAATATCAGGAGACTCAGAGGAGTGAAGAAGGGGCGCTTCTCCTTTTCCTCCCGGGACTTATCGTGTTCTTTCATTTTAGTCACTTCGAAACCACCACCGCGACACCCTTGGGGTTGCCAGCTACTCCCCGAATTTTGCCAGCTCTACGCGAAACATCTGTCGCGCTTCGTTGATCATCACCAGCGATTCTTGTTGGTCTTCGGTGATGAAGGCAATAGACTCTAACTGCCCGCCCTCATAAAACTTGTAACGCTTCGTCCGGGTCGCCTCGCTGAAAAAGCGGTCCCCCGAGGACGGCCTTTCGAAAAGCCAGATGCTCTGCTGGGGAGACTCCACCAAAACGGCCAGCCACCTGCCGTCGGCACTGAGATCGGCTCCCGTGACCCAGCCCCCTAGCCCCTCCACGCTGTCCACCCGCTCCAAGAGATTCTCCTCCCCCAGATTCTGAAGGTCCAGTCGATAGAGGTGGGCGCTTTCTTCTTGCACCAGCAAGCGAAAGGCGGGGCGGTTCTTGGTTATAAAGTAGAGCGAACCCTCAAAGAAAAACGCTGCCTCGCAGTCGAAATGCCAGCGGTCGGTGGGCGGAAAGCGCTCTTGGTCTTCGTAACGGACGGGAATGAACCGCTCCGCTCGCAAGGGGCCCGGCTCTTTCGGATCCGGCTCCAGGAACTCGTAAACCCCCAGCTTCTTGGAGGCGTTCAGGTTGTTGCCCATCTCCGTGATGTACAGTCGGGATTCTCCCAGAGCCACCGCTTCCCAATCTCTCAGCGTGACCCCCTCCAGGGAGATGGCGTGGGAATTCCCTTGCGTGTCTAGGGCGTACAAGATCGGATCGTTACCGGAATCGGAGTGGGACCAGAGCACCCCGGGGTGCTGTCGGCTTGCCACCAACCCGCTGAGCTCCCGCAAGCTTTCATCGGCAATCACCAGCAGGGGCTCGAGCCGCTCTCCCTCCTGGTAGGAGCGGGGATGGAAAAAGCCCAGGAAAGTCAGCACAGCCGCCCCTCCCAGGAGAGAAACTCCCAGAAATTTCTTAAGCCGACTCATCCGGGGGGCCTGCGTTCCAACAAAAAGCGAAAAAGATTGCTCCCAACACCGCGATACCGGCCAGCATCTGAAAGCCCGCGTCCCAGCCGTGGAGATCCACGAGCTTGCCCAGGCCGTAGCCGTAAAGCAACGAACTCCCATAGCCGAAGAGCCCGGTCAGCCCGATGGCGGTGGCGGCGGCTCGCTTGGTCACGATGTCCGCGGTCATCACCCCCACCAAAAACTGAGGACCGTAGACCATAAAACCCACTGCCAGCAAGACTGCGGCGTCGTAGGCGAACGAGCCGCCCGGCATCTTCCACAGGGCCACGATGGCAAGCGCGGTTCCTATCATGTAGAGCACACAAATGGGGGCCCGCTGCTTGCGAAAAAACTTGTCGGTGATGATCCCGGCGATCAAGGAGCCCACCAGTCCGGCCAGTTCAAACCCGGCGGTCAACCCCCCCGCGTGGGTCAGATGGTAGCCTTTCACCTCGTTTAAAAAGGTGGGGGCCCAGTC
>Ga0172382_10008403_pt1 | contig 14399 bp, 8 predicted proteins | sample Leawel138RmetaG_FD_122245 | JGI IMG/M metagenome (GOLD analysis project Ga0172382, IMG submission 122245) | Leachate microbial communities from a municipal landfill in Southern Ontario, Canada - Leachate well 138R metaG | ecosystem: Engineered > Solid waste > Landfill > Unclassified | place...
CCACAATATCCATTGCTTCTAGTAAAGACACACCAGCATGAATTAACAAGGATAAGGTGCGGGCAAACTCGGTTAAAACCAGCTTAGTGCGCAGAACACCAAGAACAGGTATTTTAAATAAAAACTCGTCAATCATCTTTTCACCGGTCTCTGTTTTAGACCAAGTTCGCAAGCCCAGAACACCGGCTCCGATTCCGCCAATAAACAACCACCAAAACTTCACCATAAAATCTGAAACCGCGATTAAAGCTCTAGTGGTAAAAGGTAACTCAGCATCAAAATCGCGATACATTTCTGTTAGCTGAGGCATCACAAACACCATCATAATAAATGCCACAGCCACCATCGCGATCATAACAATTATCGGATAAATCATGGCACCTTTTGTTTTAGCAGAAAAATCTTTTTGTTTTTCCAAAGTATCAGCTAATCTACTCAAAACATTATCTAAAATACCGCCGATCTCGCCAGCCCGAACCAGTTGTACATAAACTCGCGAAAAAACATCAGGATGTTCTTTGAGCGCATTGGCAAAACTACTACCACTTTCAACATCCCTGAGTAGCTTGGCTGTCACCGCTCCCATGGCTGGCTTGCTTTGTTCCTGTAAAATAGCTAAACAAGTTGCCAGGGGTAGGCCAGCGCCGATCATGGTGGATAACTGCCGAGTAAAGTTGACTAGGTCATCAGACTTTATTCCCATCAACTTGGCCTGAAGATAGCTTAAAGATGTTTCAGTAATCGGCTTGATCTCGATTACCAATAGATTACGACTGATTAAGGCAGAGGCGCCATGGCTCCTGTTGCGCGCCTCAACCTTACCACTCACGGTTTCACCGTATTGATTTTTAGCCGTGTACTTATAAATGGGCATGGTCGAGATAGAAAAAGTTAAGATTAAAAAAGCATGCGCTGAATGAAAAAAATTAACTTGTGAACTGCTCAGCGCAATTGAGCAAAAAAATTACAAAGTTTATTTAAGCGAGCCAACCTCATTTAATTCACGCCATTATCCGCACTTCTAATTAACAACTTTTAATTAACAACTTCTAGTTAAGTTTAATAATCTCCAAGCAATCTGGCCAGTTCTTGCGGTCTAAATGCCTGTCTCATCGCATCTTCTTTACTAATATGTCCTTGTTGTACCAGTCGCGACAAACTATTTTCCATCAGCATCATCCCTTGATCTCCAGCCGTTTGGATCACATTATCAATTTGATATGTCTTAGACTCACGAATTAAGTTACGAATCGCATCATTGGCAAACATTAACTCAACTGCAGGCATTCGACCGCCCTGCTGACAAACGATCAATCTTTGAGAGGCCACCGCAACTAAAGTTGTGGCCAGCTGTTGCCGAATCTGACCCTGTTGCTCAGCTGGAAAAACATCGATCATTCTATCCATAGTTTGCGATACCGAGCCGGTGTGTAAGGTGGCAAACACCAAATGACCGGTCTCGGCCACTGTGATGGCTGCCGCGATTGTCTCATAATCCCGCATCTCTCCAACCAGCACTATATCTGGATCCTCGCGCAGAGCTGACCTAAGAGCCATGCTCCAGTCTTTAGTGTCATGGTTCATCTCCCGCTGAGAAATAATACTCTTGACTGGCTGGTGAACATACTCAATAGGATCTTCAATCGTGATAATATGCTCAACTCTTGATTGGTTAATCTCTGAGATAACCGAGGCAAGAGTAGTGGACTTACCCTCACCAGTTGGACCGGTTAGGAGAATAAAGCCCTGCCGGAACTGAGTAAAACGATGAATTTCTTGAGGTAAGTTAAGCTCCTCGATAGTCAAGATTTTTGAAGGAATCAAACGCAGGGCAGCAGCGAGTGCATTCTTGGCATGATAAACATTAATCCTGAAACGGCCTTTTTCCTGAAATTGATAAGCAAGATCCAGCTCTCTATCAACCTGAACAACCTCCTTTTGTTCCTCGGTTAACAACGGCTCGATTAAGGCTTGCGAGGCTTCAGGTGTTAGGACCGGTGCGTTTTCAACCGGCACAAGTTCTCCATCAACACGAAAGTGGGGTTCTGAACCAGGAATTAGATGAAGATCAGAACCTTGTAGTTCAATAAGTTGGCTGAGCAGGTCAAAAATGGTCATAAAGATAAATTAAAGTTATATAGAAAAAATACGGTCCTAATGGCTTAGGTAATCATCTTTAAAATGACTTAAACAATCATCTTTAAATAGTTGGTAGCCACAACTTATTTTCTGGTGACATTAGGTGATGGTTAAGCTCTACTTCACCTCTGCCACCCTCAAAACCTCCTCGATCGTTGTAATACCTTCCAGTGCTTTAATATAGCCATCTTGTTTCATTAACATCATACCATTTTTCATTGCTACTTCATTAATCTCTTCGGTCGTGGCCTGTTTATTAATCAAGCTTTTGACCTCATCTGTGATATTAAGCACCTCAAAAATGCCGGTTCTGCCCTTATACTCTGGCTCGGTTTGGGGTCGATCTTTTTTAGGACGATACAAGATAATGTTTTCTGGATCCTTGTTATTTTCAACACACCAGGTGTTAAAATGATTGCCTAAAACTCGTTTAATATCTGCCACAACCTCTGCATTAGGTTGGTACTCCTCCTTATACTCGGCGTTAATCTTGCGCACCACACGCTGGCCCATGACTAAAATCATTGATGAGGATAATAAAAACGGCTCAACCTTCATGTCAACTAATCTAGATAAAGCACCTGATGCCGAGTTGGTGTGCAAGGTGGCAAACACCAAATGACCGGTCAAAGATGCTTGAACCGCCAACTCTGCAGTTTCAGTATCACGAATCTCACCCACCATAATAATATCAGGGTCCTGCCTTAAAAAAGAACGCAGGCCATTGGCAAAGGTTAAACCCGCCTGTGGTCGCACCTGCACCTGAGTAATGCCAGGCATTTGATACTCTACCGGATCCTCCAGAGTCATAATATTAACTTTGGGAGTATTAATATTGTTTAAAATCGAGTACAGACTAGTGGTTTTTCCTGAGCCGGTGGGACCGGTTACCAAAAAGATGCCATACGGAATCCTGATCATTTGATTAACAAGTTGCAGGGCCAACCCCTTCATGCCCAGCTCCTCTAAACCTGGTACTGATTGATTTTTCATCAGTAACCGCATCACCACTTTTTCCCCATGCACGCTTGGCATGGTTGAGACACGCAAGTCCACATCCTGACCAGCAACGCTGTGATCAAAACGACCATCCTGAGGCACTCGTTTTTCATCAATCTTTAGATCAGACAAGATCTTGATTCTAGAAACAACTGCCTCATGCACTGTTTTAGGTAAGATTAATTTTTCTTGTAAAATGCCGTCAATACGATATCTAACTCTAGTTTTAGACACCATAGGCTCAATATGAACATCTGACGCACGAGACTGCATGGCATAGTCTAAAATCGTGCTAACAATTTTATTAATCGGCGCTGCTTTCACAAACCCACCTTCTTGTCCCTGAATAATATCTAGGTCCCCGGTTTTAATAGTTTGTGTTTCTTCAAGGGCAGCCGAGACATCGCTTGACAAATCCTGAGCATAGCGCTCACTGATTAACCGTTTTAGTTCAGATGGAGTGGCGTAGCAAGCCTCTACCTTGAGACCTGTTTTCTGTTCAATAAAACTGATGGCTGATATATTGAGCGGGTCCGCCATAGCCACCCTGATTTTTTTCTCCTCCTGATCCAGAGCAAAAGGCAGGGCCGTATAACGTCGTGCCACGCTTTCATCAACCTGACTTAATGCCTCAGGAGCAACACCTGTTTCATTAATTGCCACAAACGGAACTTGATTTAACTCAGCCTTAGCCTTAACTAAATTCAACTCCGAGACCAACTCACTTTCCTTTAAAATATCCTCTAAATCTTTATTGGTTGCCAGCTGGACGCTGTTGATTTCTTGAGCCTGTTCCTCTGTTAGAACTTGATTTTGGACCAACACGCCTAGCAACTCGGTAAAATGAGTCGCCACCTTAGCTTGACCATTGTTAAAGTAACCATTGTTAAAGTTACCATTGGAAGCACCATTAAACTGAGTAGTTTGAGCAGGAGAAGTGGTTGCAGGAGAAGTAGTTGCAGAAGAGGTGGTTACAGGAGAAGTAGTTACGGGAGAGGTGGTTACAGAAGAACTGGTTACAGAAGAACTGCTGTTTAGCTTATTTTTACCGATCTGACTAATTGCATCCTGCTTATTATCAGATAACTCTTTGCTGGGTAGAGGCTCAGTGACATCGGTAACAAAGGTGTTATTTTTTAAAGGTTGATCAGTGGTTTTTCTGTCAAGAGGAGAACCGTTAACCGATTCAAGATTAACCTCGTTTTCGCTCAAGCTTAGATCAATGGCGTCATTTTTTTTAAGCTCAATGGTTTTATTTTCTGGTTCTGATGGGGAACGGGTGTTAAAATCTTGCCCAACCCCAACTCCGTCAACAACACTACCCTGAGATGCTTGAGATGTTTGAGAACTATCAAGCTTAACAAGGCCGTCGTCTTCGGCAACAATAAAGTTTTGATCAGGGTCTTGAGCAGGCATAAAGAGTCTTTGAAACTAAGTCTAATCAAGATATTACTTCATTATGCAATATCTCTAAGTATATAATGACATAATCTTGTTAATATTTCAAAACTTGAAATACTGGAGTTTATCCTTTGCCGTCAGGCAGGTACTCATAAATTTTGAGTTCAAACTTTTTACCAACCTCTAACTTTATCCTAAATCATGACCATTCCCAACACCACTTCACTGCTCTTAATCCTTGCTCCTCATCAAGATCAAGAGCAGACGGTTGAAAAGTTTTTACAAGAACAAAAACTGATCAGCTCTGAACAGCCTCTGACTAATCTAAGTTATATAAATCAGGAAGAAGAAACTCTTAAGATTAATACTGTCAGGCAGTTAATTGCCAATAGTGCTTTTGGCACATATTCTAATAAAAAACATTTGTTTGTGATTTTGCATGCTGATAAAAGCTCAATCCCGGCCCAAAATGCGTTGCTAAAGATTGTTGAGGAGCCTCCAGTTAATACTCAAATCATTCTGGTGGTTAGCGAACCTAGTCTTTTGTTACCAACCATCCATTCCCGTTGCCACAAGATTTTTCTAGATCAAGTTAAAACCAAAAAAGGTCAAGATTCCGAAGATATAACCTTCAATACAGCTGTAGACACCTCAACCATTTTACAAAAAATCTGCTCCAACCAACTTGACTATGCTCAAGCTATTGAACTGGCGGAACAGTATCAAACAAGAGAGGCTGGCTCCCAACTTGTAATGAGCTTAATGAGATCTTTGCATCAGCAGATAAATACTTTGTCAGAGCAAAATAATAACTTAACTCAACTCTCAAAAATTATTAACCATCTTTTCCAGTGCCATCTAGATTTACAAAAAAACCTAAATGTTAGACTGGCTTTAGAACACTGTTTTTTTAGAATTATTCATGAGTATTAAAAACCTAGTCTCAGCCATGTTCTCCAGGCTAAAATGAGATAGAAAACAGTCGCCCAAATCGTTATAATAGACAGTAGATTTTTATCAATCTATTAGAGAATAAAATTTGATTTCATACTCAAACTGTGGTACAAAAGATAATCTTGTTTGGAGAAAAAAATTCTCCCGCCCAGCAACAGGTTTATAGGTAATTTTTATAAAACTAAAAAAATATTGATGTAATCTTTGATTTTTAACCAGTGAATCTTTTTAACCAGTGAATCTTTAATATGTTTGACACCAATTCCTACCGCGCCACTGAAATCAAGATCCTTGAAGGCTTAGAGCCGATCCGCAAACGACCGGGCATGTTTATTGGCTCTACCGACTCCAAAGGTTTACATCATCTAGTTATCGAGATCTTAGACAATGCGGTTGACGAAGCCATTGCTGGATATGGCAAAACCATTGAGTTGTTCCGTTCTCATCTCACTGACGAGGAAAAAAACATCACCAACCTAAAAGATACTGAACAGGAAGCTATCACCGTGGTTGATCATGGTCGGGGTATACCGGTTGAGATTCATGAGCAAGTTGGGGTCTCAGCCCTAGAAGTTGTAATGACCAAACTTCACGCTGGTGGTAAGTTTGAAAACGAAGCTTACAAAGTTTCTGGAGGTTTACATGGTTTGGGATCCTCTGCAGTTAATGCGCTTTCCACATTAATGCAGGTTATTTCAAAAAGAGATGGTAAGTATTATTTTCAAGCCTACTCTAAAGGCACTCCATACAAACCCGTTGCCGAGGTCAGTGAGGATGAGGTCAAAAAACTATTTCCCAAACAATCTCCTTCCTTTGTCAAGAATGATTCCGGCACTCTTGTTCATTTTATTCCTGACAAAACCGTGTTCAGCACCACAGCCTTTAGCCATCAAAAACTGGTCCAAACCTTAAAAGATCGAGCCTATCTAATGGCAGGTATCTATTTTATCTTTAACGACTTGATTACTAATCTTGAAAAACATTACTACTTTGAGGGCGGTATTAAGTCCATGGTTGAGCATCTTAATACTGGTAAAGATATTTTGCATGAGGTTTTTTATACACAAGATAACTGGAAGGATAAAGAAACCGATAAAGAGATTGGGGTTGAGGTGGCCCTGCAATACAACGATTCCTATCGAGAGATTATTGATAGTTATGTGAATGTCATCAACACCCCTGATGGTGGTACCCACGTAAGTGGTTTTACCAATGCTCTTAGCCGTTCCCTGCGTGAGTATGCTGAAAAAAATGAGATGCTTAAAAAAGAGGAAAATTTTGTTGCCAGTGATATTAAAGAGGGTTTAACCGCGGTGGTGTTTGTCAAGATGCCGGCAAACGATTTACAGTTTGAGTCTCAAACTAAAACTAAGTTAAACAATTCTGAGGCTCAATCAGCTGTTTATCAAGTTTTTAAAGAAGCTTTTACCTTCTTTTTAGAAGAAAATCCTGGAGCTGCGCGTAATATCGTTGCCAAGATCTTACTTTCTTCACGCGCTCGGCAGGCAGCTCGAGCTGCCAAAGATGCTGTAACACGCAAAGGGGTTTTAGAAGGCACCACTTTGCCTGGTAAGTTGGCAGACTGTCAAACCACAGATCCAGCTGAGTCTGAAATTTATATTGTTGAGGGAGACAGCGCCGGTGGTAGCGCCAAGCAGGGTAGGGATCGCCGTTTTCAAGCAATCTTCCCTTTGCGCGGTAAAATTTTAAACACTGAGCGAGCGCGTCTGGATAAAGTGATTGACTATACCGAGCTTAAACAACTGATCATTGCTTTAGGCGCTGGCATTGGCGAAACTTATGAACCTAAAAATTTGCGTTATCACCGGATAATCTTAATGAATGATGCTGATGTTGACGGCGAGCATATCACCACCTTAGGCTTAACTTTTTTCTATCGACATATGCCAGAAGTTATTGAGCAAGGCTATCTGTTTGTAGCTATGCCACCGCTGTTTAAAATTACCTATGATCGCGGTACTGAGAAATATGCTTATTCTGAAGAGGAAAAAAATCAGATTGTTGAAGAACTTAAAAAGGACAAACCAGATATTAAGATAGATCTGCAACGTTATAAAGGTTTGGGGGAGATGAACCCTGAGCAGTTGTGGGTTACTACCATGAATCCTGAGTCCAGAATTATTAAAAAAATCACGATTGACGATGTTAATAAAGCAGACACAGCTTTTGAGGTGTTAATGGGCGACAAGGTTCCGCCACGCAAAAAGTTTATTCAAACTCGAGCACAGATGGCAGAGCTGGATGTCTAAGATCGCATGAGATACAAATCGCCTCAAGTGTCATGGTCGCAAAAGGTAAAAAATCGCGTATGAAACACTGCTTTTAGTATTTTTGAACCTAAATCTGTTACTACCTATTGCTAAACTTTTACTAACAACTTGAAAAACATGATTTTTTTTAAGTGACTAAATCTCGAACAAATATTAATCTAGATCAAATACTAAACAGTTAACACCAACCGTCACTAATAAAAACATCTATGCCAAAAACATATATTATCGGTCACCAAAAACCAGATACAGACAGTGTGGTCTCTGCCCTGAGTTTAGAGTATCTTTTCCAGACAGATGACAGTTTTGGCTATCAAGATCCAGAAGCCGTGATAGCTGATCCGGTTAACAATGAAACTCAATATTTATTAGATAAGTTTCAAGTTAAAGCGCCTCGACTTCTTACAGCGCAAGAGATCAAAGAAACAGATCAAGTAGTACTGGTTGATCACAATGAGGAGTCTCAACGTTTGCCTAACTTAAACTTCAATCAAGTTTGTGAAGTAGTTGATCATCATAAGGTTAACTTAAACCTGTCTCAACCCATTTATCTAAACTTCAAACCCTGGGGGTCAACCACCAGCATCATTTATTTTATGATGAAGCAGTATACTGATAAGCCAGTGAAACCTACCAAACAGTTGGCAGGTTTAATGTTATCGGCAATTTTATCTGACACGGTTGGTTTTAAATCCAGCACCACAACTAAAAGAGACCAAAAATTTGCTAACGAGTTAGCAAAACTTGCGCAAGTGAATGATATCGAGAGTTTTGCTTTTGAGATCTTAAAAGCAAAGTCAGACTTGAGCGGTCTTAGCCCAGAACAGTTAGTAAAGTATGACTACAAACTCTTTGATTTTGGTCAAAAGGTTTTGATTGGTCAGTTAGAAACGGTTGAGCAGGAAAAGTTTATTGCTGAAAAAAAGACACAGCTGTTATCAGCCATGCTTGCTGTTAAGGAAGAAGAAAAACTTGATTTAATCTTTCTCGCTATTACCGATGTCTTAAAGGTTAATACCAAGTTATTAATCGCGGACGATCAATCCGCCCGAGTGGCTCAGCAGTCTTTCAAAGGTATTGTGAGCAGTAACATCCTCGACATTGGACCAAAACTCAGCAGAAAAAAAGAGATTGCGCCAGTGATTGAAAAACAACTAAAAGGATAAACCGTGGCAGAAAAAAACAACCAAACCATCCCAGAAACAGACGAGAACAACACATCCAGTTCAACCTCGAACCCGGCTGAAAACGCGCGCGAGATGAATCTTGGCAGTCGCAACAGTCTTAACAACGGCAATGGTAGCTTGATTGGCACTATTACCGATACTGACTATGGCAAAGTAAAACATATCTCGATTGTTCAAGAGATGGAAAAGTCTTATCTAGACTATGCCATGAGCGTGATTGTTTCGCGTGCCCTGCCAGATGTTCGTGATGGTTTAAAACCGGTCCAACGTCGCATTTTATACTCTATGTCTAAAAGCGGTATCCATCATAATACTGCTTATAAAAAATGTGCCCGTATTGTAGGAGATGTTTTAGGTAAATATCATCCGCATGGAGACAGTTCTGTGTACATGGCCTTGGTGAGATTAGCTCAAAACTTTAATGTTCGCTATCCCTTGGTGGACGGTCAAGGCAACTTTGGCTCGATTGATGGTGATAGCCCCGCTGCCATGCGTTACACCGAGGCTCGACTGGCAAAAATTTCTCAAGAAATTTTAGATGATTTTAATAAAAATACTGTCAAGTTTGTTGACAACTTTGACGGCTCACTGCAAGAACCAGCTGTCTTACCAGGCAAACTTCCCAACCTGTTGTTGATGGGGGCTGAAGGTATTGCAGTGGGTATGGCCACCAAGATTCCGCCTCATAACCTAGAAGAAGTTTGTCAAGCTACTATCAAGATGATTCAAAAAGGTGAGTCTACGATCGAGGAAAAACAGGGGAAGATTAACCAGCAGTATAAAAAAGACCTTAGGCCTGAAGATCTAGCCTCGCTAGTCTCAACAATCTTAGACACTCAACCCACTCAGATCACTGGTCAGTTCTCCAGCGAGATTACCAATGATGAGATCATGGAGCATATTCAGGGACCTGATTTTCCCACTGGTGGCATCATCTATGATTTTAAAGAGATTAAGGAGGCTTACTCTAAAGGAAAAGGCAAGGTTGTCATTCGAGGCAAGGCTGAGATTGTAGAAAACAAAGGCAACTTTGAGATTGTTATTACCGAGATTCCTTATCAGGTTAACAAAGCCTTAATGATCGAACAGATTGCCAACTTAGTGAAAAATGACAAGATCGACGGAATCCGCAACATCCGTGATGACTCTGACCGGCAAGGTTTACAGATTACGATCGAGCTGAGGCGCAGTGCCAGGCCCAAAGTAATTCTTAACAAACTTTACAAGTTCTCTAAACTGCAAACCAGCTACCCTATGAACATGGTGGCGCTCAACAGCGACGGCACTCCTCAGCTGATGAACATCAAACAGATTTTAAGTGAGTATGTTCGCCACCGTCAACTCATCATAGTAAAACGTAGTCAATATGATTTAGTTGAGGCTCGTAACCGAGCTCATATTTTAGAGGGTTTGATCATTGCTTTAAATAATCTAGATGAAGTAATTGACACCATCCGCAAATCAGCTGACTCTGATGTCGCCCGAGTCCAGTTGATGAAAAAGTTTGGTTTAAGTGAAATCCAGGCAGTTGCAATCTTAGAGATGCAGTTAAAAAGACTAGCAGCCTTAGAAAGAAAGAAGATCGAGGAAGAGTATGAGTCCATCAAAAACTTGATCAACCAAATCATTAAGTTACTCACTCAACCTCAAGAAATCCTGGGTGTGGTTGTTAAAGAACTAGAAGAGCTGGTGGCTGTTTATGGAGACAAACGTTTAACCAAGCTTATCAAGGGTAAAATCGGCGAGATGAGCGAAGAAGATCTGGTACCTAACGCTCCAACAGTGATTACTTTAACAAAAGAAAACTATATTAAAAGATTAGCTGATAAAACCTTTCGCTCACAAAAAAGAGGTGGTAAAGGAGTTAAGCTAAGCATGAAAGACGAGGATGTTGTTGAGACCTTGATCACCTGTGAAAACCATGACTCCTTATTATTTTTCACCAACTTGGGACGCGTCTTTAAACTTAAAGCCTTTGAAATTCCCGAGTCCAGCCGAACTGCGCGAGGCACCGCGATCGTGAACCTACTCAGTCTAAAACCTGATGAAAAGATTCAGTCAATCTTACAGTTAAAAGATAACAAGTCTGAGAAGCAGTTTATTGTTTTGGCCACTAAAAAGGGTTTGGTGAAAAAAACAGCTGTGAGTCTCTTTGACAACATCAGAGCCACTGGAATTATTGCCATCAGTTTAAACAAAGACGATGAGCTGGTAAAAGGTCGAGTCACAAACAACAAGCATGAAATATTTCTAGCTACTAGAAACGGCAAATGTATCAGGTTTGATGAAAAAGAGATCAAGGCTTCTAATCGAGACACTAAAGGAGTCAGAGGGATAACATTAAAGAAAGATGATTACTTAGTTGCTTTAGAAAGCATTGATAAGATAACTAAAGAAAACAAAGAGGCAAGTATCTTGGTTATTACGGAAAAAGGTATGGGCAAACGTACTACCCTGGACCAATACCCTGTTCAAAAGCGATCAGGACTAGGAGTAAAGGTGGCTGATATCACCAAGAGGACAGGTCAGGTGGCAACCGTCCGCCTGATTACAGAAAAACACAAGGGTGTGGTCATCTCCACTAAACAAGGACAAACGATTCATCTGCCTAATACGAAAAAATCTTTACCATTTTTAACCAGACCCACCCAAGGTGTTATCTTGATGAAGTTGGATAGAGGGGATGAGGTGGCAGCCACGGCTTTGACTGAAGAGATGGATTAGCGCCAAAAAATCTTTGTTGCAAGCTCTTGCAAGCTCTCGTAAGCTCTCGCAAGCTCGTCGGCTAAAATTGTACCCAAGTGGTAACTCAAAACAAAGATTATTAATACTGAGCAAGGATTAAAAAAACGCACAGTTGTTCTCACACTGGAAAAACTCGATTGGATCATCTTGAAAATCAGCATAACATTGTTCCACGCAAACCTGACAACCTTCAAACTCCAATGTGGTGACTAGTTGGCACTCATTGTTAACAATCTCACAACTTACAAACTGGCGACAGTTATCGCCAGCCTGGTATATCTCGGTGCAAGCATCTGGAACATTAGGTCCGCAAGTTATCTCAAAACCATGACACTGTTCAATGCCACATTGCTCAGAAGCTGGCAAAGATGACTGGCTTGATTTTTTTGGATGCTTCTGAACTTGAAAGAAGATGTTTTTGCCAATGACTAACCCCGCAAGCAAAAGCAAAAGCCCGATTAAGCCGTAAATAAGAGGCTTGTTTTTCATGGTTGGGAAAATTGATCTATAAAAACAAGTGGACTCAGCGGGGCTCGAACCCGCGACCTCTTGCATGCCATGCAAGCGCTCTAGCCAACTGAGCTATGAGCCCGTTTCTAAACTTAAAAAATTTAATATACAAGTATTCTAGACTGTTATTTTACCACTAATTCCTGATAGTTTTAAAGAGGGTAGGGGAGAGATTTAAGTAATACTAATTATTGTTTTGTATTTATAGTTTATATATTGATATATTAGTTAAGTTATAAATATATTATTATATTAAAGTATATATATTGATATATTATATCTAGTTTCAAATTATATTAACTGTTGTTTTTTATAATTAAGCACTAAAAACCTTGGCTCCAGGCACAGTCCTTGCTCTCTCAACAACCTCTGGTAGCAAATAAACCAGTTATTTTTGCTTAAATTAACCCAATACATCAATGAAAGTATCTACTTGGGTTAATTAGCACTCTTCTTCATGCTCTGCTAAAAAATACTCTCAAAATCCTAACCAGTTATCTCTGTCTTTTCCTGACTTTTTGGTAACCTCAGATCAGAATGAAACCTTTGGTGCACTTTTCTTAGTTTAGGCTGTGTGACATGTGTATAAATCTGTGTTGTGGCCACATTTTTATGACCTAGTAACTCCTGCACCTCCCTTAAGCCAGCTCCGTTACTAAGCAAGTCAGTTGCAAAACTATGCCTGATACCATGAGGAGTAAGATTAACCACCAGTCGCGCCTGCTTCACATATTTTTTAACAACTCTTTGTACGCTTCTTGAGGTCAACCGCATACCTTCACCATCATCAGTGATTTCTGGTTGTTGTCCACTATATCTAATAAAGATTGGTTGCCAGTGATCCTGGCGCTGATTTAAGTAACGCTCCAACCAGAGGGCGGCACGCTCACTTAAAAAAACCACCCGCACCTTGCGTCCTTTACCAATAACAGAAAACTCTCGTCTCTCGATATTAATATTATCTCGATCTAAGCTCACTAACTCACTAACCCGCAGGCCAGTAGAAAATAAAACCTCTAAGATTACCCTGTCGCGTAACCCGGTAGTAGTAGAGATTTGTGGCTGACCCAGGAGATGCTCCATTTCTTCAGCCGAGACAAACTGCATATGAGCTGATTCTCCTTTAGGCAAATCAATCTTCTCAGGATGTAAAACCTCGATATCATTTTTAATCAACCACTTAAACCAGGATCTAATCGCAATCACATGATAACTTTGGGTGACTTTTGACAAACCATCACTGTGTGCATCTTCATAGCGATTTAAAAAAACACGATATTTTCTGATTAGGTCCAGATCAATTTGTTTTAAATCATGACAACCTTGCTGTTCTAACCAAGTAATAAACCTGGTTAAATAATGTCGATAGTTACGAATAGTTAGGGAACTTAAATTCCTTTCTACCTCAAGATGTTCTAAAAAATTTATCATTGCGAGCTTGAACGCGTTTTGTTGTGACATAAGCTTGATACTTACCCTTTAATCTTTAATTATAGCGTAAAAACAGAAGAAGAGAGAAAAATTTTCCTCAAGTGTCCAGAAGGCTTTTTTTTAGCAGGGCAGGGGAGAGTGTGATAAAATCGTTCCTTGTTACTTATCTGCTATGTATCGCAAAAAAATTAAAATTCCAGGCGGAGTAAAAAAAATTGAAAAATAATGAAGTTTAAAAAGAAAAAAACTAAGATGCGCGCAACTTGTTGAAAAATCAAGATTTAAAAAGGTTAAGATGTTCATTTTCAGTTCTTTGTTTCAGCAACTTAAACCTAGTAATAAAAGTTAAATTTTTATTTAAACAGGAGCTTGGATGAGATGTTATTTTTTCCCAATACATCAATCTTAAACACTAATTTATAAAAACATCCAGGCTTAAATAAGCCGTTTAAATGCCCCAAAAACGGCTTTTTATAAGAAAGCTGAGTCATTGGTCGTTAACTAAAGTAGTTGTTATCTGATTTTAATACAAACAACTCTAAACAGTTAATTAGTAGTTGCCCTTTGAGCAAAATCTGGAAATGTCTCAGCTCACTTTAATGACAAGGCAAAACAAGAGGGGTTAATGGCAGATATTTAAGCCAAATAAAACTTTTTTATAGAGAAACAGGAGCCAAGAGACTTTAAATAATAAAAAAACGGTTTTTAAGCCATTCTAGTTTTTTTAGGTTTATGTCGCAAA
>Ga0172382_10008405_pt1 | contig 14397 bp, 15 predicted proteins | sample Leawel138RmetaG_FD_122245 | JGI IMG/M metagenome (GOLD analysis project Ga0172382, IMG submission 122245) | Leachate microbial communities from a municipal landfill in Southern Ontario, Canada - Leachate well 138R metaG | ecosystem: Engineered > Solid waste > Landfill > Unclassified | place...
CGCGGGAAGAATAACGGCCTTTCCGGTCTCCTCAGGTCTCTTTGCGATCATCTGAATGCTAGCTGCCGAGGTCTTTCCCTGAGCTATTGCAGAGAAATAACCTCCAATTGCTACTGGAAGGCATGCAAAAAATATACCGAGCCCCTGCCACACGTTGACATCCACGGGCTCACCACCAAGCAATCCAACTTTCAGGATTGCAAAGAAGGCGATGAGAAGCCCGTAAATACCCTGTGTTCCAGGAAGGGCCTGAAGCAGAAGCACGAGGCCGAACTTACCAGGGTCCTCTGTCATAACGCCAGCGCCCGACTCTCCGGCGATTCCTACGCCGATTGCCGAACCCGCTCCGGCCCAACCAGCCGCTGTAGCCGCACCGAAAATTGCCAACATGACACCAAGAAGTTCCATAATAAGTATTACACTCCTCTCGTATTCATTCAAATCGGAAATCGTAAACCGGGACGTAGATCTATCCGTACGCCCCCTTAGGAACGTGAAGCTGTCACTCCTCTAAATCGCTCTCTATCGAGACGAAAGCGGTCTTGTAGGTAAGCGGAGAGAAGACCGTTCCCCCTCCTGAGTAGAACTTGCTGAAGAACTCGACGTACTGAAGGCGAAGGGAGTGAACGAAGGCACCGAGCAGATTGACCGCCAGGCTGAATACATGCCCTCCTACTATCAACAGAATGGCGATAGCCCATCCGATAAACGGTATGTCCCCTGCCAACTTGGCAAGCATGTTTATGATGACACCTACCGCACCGGTGGCGAGCCCAAGCGCCAACAGGCGGCTGTAGCTTAGCACGTCTCCCAGATACGAAGTGACATCGTACAGGCTGAGCACGCCGGAGATCAGCTTTCCGAATACCCCCTCCTTGGCTCTACCCTGAGTGGCCACAAGTACAGCCGCTCCAAGGAAAGAAAGCCCCTTGGCGGCCAGTGTGATACCACCGGATAAAAAGCCGCTGGCGACACCGCCCCACAGAAGAAGACCGACCAGGAGGATGATCCATCCCCCTACGTCGGCAAAGGCACCCATGTAGTCCTTCTTTCTCAATGCGTCGTAAAAAGCGATGAAAAGCCCGCAGAAGAGCTGAATGACTCCCAGGGCCAAAGAGATGGCCAGGAAGCTCATCGGATTGTCCATCGGGTTAAGGACCAGCATGAAATCCTTCGCCGGGCGGAGAAATGCAAAGAAGGAGTACGCATCGATCATATCGCCAAACCAGCTTCCCGTTAAAGCACCAACTATTATTGTAGAAATTCCGGAAAGAACGAACAGCTGAAAGAATCCTTTGAAGGAACCCGGCATATTCTTGTACTTTCTGAGAAACCACATGAACATCCCTACGGTGATCACTCCGTACCCTGCGTCGCCAAGACACATCCCGAAGAAGATGAAGAAGAAGGGTGCGAACAGTGGAGTCGGGTCTATCTCGCCATATTTTGGCACTCCGTAAAGCCTTGTCAGGCTTTCAAACGGCAACGACCATGGGGCATTTACCAAGCAGGACGGAGGAGAATCCTCCGGCGTTGGGTCAAACAGGAACAGCTCTACCGATGTTCCGAACGGGGAGAGAGCCTTAGTAAGACGCGGAACCGCCGACTCCGGGACCCATCCCCTGAGCATAACCACCTGTTCAGTGGAAGCACTCGAGGAAAGAGCCTGATACCTGTCACGCAGAACCGACCAATAATCGCTCAACAATCTCACGTTGACGACCTGCTGAGACGCTATCTCCGCGATCTCCTCCAGGATGCGCCCCTCCTCGGCCGCTAGGAGCTCCTTCCTCTCGCTCATGGCGGAGAGTTCCTCCCCTACGGTCTTTTTTAGCGTTGGAGGAACATCAACTCTGTTGAAGGAGTGCCTGGCCAGCTGCTCCAGAATCCTGTCGCTGAGCGACTCGTCGAAGAAGACGGCGATCCATCCCTCCTGATCCTTCTCGTCAGGAACCGAGGTATAGATCTCTCCCATAGTCGAGAGTATGTCCTCTGCCTCCGTCCTCCACGATGGTATCTTGGAGACAGGCATGGTTCCAAGGACGCCCCGGACGCGTTCCGTTCCGGTGGACAAAAGTTCTAAGGGGTACGGGAACGATGATAGGGAAGCCAGCAGGGCTTCGGTCGAAGCGATCTGAGCCAACTCGGAGCGGATCTCGATAAGACGGCGCTCGAGATTGCGAACGCTGTTGGAAAGAGAAACGATGTTGATTTTGGACTCAAGGTCCTTCCCTTCCTGAAGGGAAAGCCTGTCTTTCTCACCAAGAGCCCTAGCCATCGGTGAAACGCTGTCGTTGTAATGGGGCTCAAGAAAACGGAGAAGAAACCGGGCCTCGGCTAAAAGGCCTTCCACCCTCTGCAAATCCGGATGGATCATGGCGGTTCCTTCTGATGAAGAGTCGTCATCGAACGGGACAACCTCATACGACCCTGTCCTTTGAAGTGCGCTGAGCACGTTGTCCAGATTCGACCTATGAACGAACAACTCGGCTTTTTTAATGCCCGCCACTGCCATAACGAGAAATCACCTCTTCCGAAATCCACTGAGCCGTGCCATCTGTCTTTCGTCCGTACTGACCAGCAAGATCCTCGGACTTCTTCCGACCGGCTTCAACGGATGTTCTAGCTTTTTCCTCCGCTTCACGCTCTGCCTTAGCTGTGTTTTCCTTGAAAAGCCTGAACGCCTTCTGCTTTGCATCTTTTATCCTGTGCTCGGCCTCGTTCCGAGCGTCGGCTACCATTCGAGCGGCCTCGTTTCTGGCTTCTTTAACTATCTCCTTCGAAGAGGCCTCTACCTCCTTGATTTCCTCAGCCAAATTCGTCGCCATGCACTACACCCCCTCTCACTTCTAGATCTTAATAGTTTACTTTCGGTTACATGATAAAGATATAATATCAATTATTTTATTACCTGCCGGAATTTGTGTCAAACGCAAAGACATATCCGGCGAATAATGGTCTATTCGCGCATTATAACACTGAGCTAGGGGACCTTAACATAAGGGAACATTGTGGGCATAAAAAAATGGAGCGGACAACGGGATTCGAACCCGCGACCCTTAGCTTGGGAAGCTAATGCTCTACCAGCTGAGCTATGTCCGCGCTCTGTTTTTGACGATAGCATTATATCCGCCGTCAGCTGCCTTGGCAATACAGTAGCATAGGCCTTAAGTCCCGAATACACATTGGCAAGGGTGATTTGAATATAAATTTCCAACCTGCTCCGGCAAGTGCTCACCTTACACCTCACTCACTGTTTTAGCCTTTAGGCTTACCGCAATCGGGTGAAACACGCCACCGTCTCAACATGAACTGTCTGAGGAAACATATCGAAGCATGTCAGGCTCTCAATCTCATATCCACCGTTCGCAAGCAACGCGGCGTCTCGCGCTAGGGTGGCTGGATTGCATGAGACGTACACGATCCTGTCAGCCCCGAGGCATGCTACTTTTTCGATGACTTCGGGGCTACAACCCGTTCGCGGTGGGTCAAGGACCACGGTTTCAAAGCCCTCATTCAGAGAGGGTACCACCTTCTCCACTGCCCCGTCCAGTATTGTAGTCTTCCCCAAAAGTCCGTTGCGCTCCATGTTTGTCTTCATCAGCTCTACGGCTGAGCCCCACTCTTCCACCACAGTAATGCGGCCGCATCTATCCGCAAGGAAGGATGTCAGCGAACCGACTCCCCCGAACAACTCAAGAACGAGCTCGTTCCCTTTGAATCCGCAACAGTTGGTCGTATGCTCAAACAGAGCACGTGCCTGAGTCGTGTTCACCTGGAAGAACGACGTTGTATCATATTCTAGCACGAACGGGTGTAACTCTTCCAATAGGAGGCCGTCGCCTAGGATGGCCTCCGTCTCCGCACCCAATATTACGTTGCCAGGATTAGGATTCAGGTTTAGTGTAAAGCTCCTGAGTGTCGGCACCGACTGCTTTAAAGCCGGGATTAACACTCTCTCCAAGGTGCTTTTCTGTTTCTGTGTCAGAGGGGCTGAAATCACAAGAGAGGCCAGGGCATCCTCGCTATTGATCCCTTGACGGAAGATCGCGTGCCTTAACAAACCCTTTCCGTCGCGCTCGTCGTAAACGGAAAAGCCAAGCGCAGGAAGGACCTCGGCGGTCGCGGAGAACAGGTCATCTATACGATCTGCCGCTACCGGACAGGATTCCATGGGCACGACCTCATGGCTTCCTCGAGCATAGTAGCCCATGGTCACACGCCCCCGACGGTCTCTGACTGGGAGTGAAACCTTGTTTCTGTACCAGGTCTGATTGGGGCTTGGGACGCAGGGGGGGATCTGTGGGAAAGGGCGCTTGTATATCCTGCGAAACGCGTCCTCAAGGATCGAACGCTTCAGCTCCAGTTGAAACGAATAAGACGCGTGTTGAAGCTGACAGGCACCGCAACGGTCAAATACCGGACAGAACGCGCCCCTTCTGGACTCGTGCGCCTCCAGCACCTCCATGCAAACCGCCGTGGCGTAGCTTTTCTTTATATTTGTGACCCGCGCCCTGATGGTCTCCTGTGGCAGGGCTCCCCGCACGAAGAGCACCCGCCCATCCGGCAGGCGAGCGAGCGAGCTGCCGTCGCTACTGATCTTGTCGGTTCTAATTTCCACTATCTTTCCTTTGTCAACCAATCCGACTCTCCTCCCCGACTCTTTCATCGGTATTGTACACGAGAATCCAGGACCTGGGTAAAAAAAGAACGGCCATTCCTCTACGGAACGCGCCGTTCTTACCCAGTTTGATTCTTTATTCCTCTGCGGATTAAAGGTGTATGCTGTTTTTAAAAAGGGTGTACCCCTCTTCAAAGGCCTGGGAGTTCAGCTGCTTTGTCTTCTCGGGAACCTTCGCAAGTATGGCCTTCTTCACTGATTCCGGCCTGACTATCTGCTCAAGCTCAAGAACTCTCGCGACTGCACCAAGGGCGACCATGTTGGTCGCAATCTCGTTCCCCAGCTTCTCACGAGCAGTGCGTACTATGGGCAGATAGTAGATGTTCGCGTCAACCTGCGGGAGGCTGGTCACGAAGAAATCATCGTATATGATGCGCCCGCCGGGGAGAGTATCCGGAGCGTACTCCTCTGCCGCCTGCTGTGTAAGGATCACCTGGAGATTGGGCTTCATGGCCTTTGGGTAGTCAATCGCCTCGGTGGCGATGATTACCTCCGCCTTCGATTTACCCCCCCTAGCCTCCGGTCCGTAGGACTGGGTCTGCACCACGCTTAGCCCCTCTTCGAACAGAGCGGCCGCCTCGCCGGCAACCACCGCCGCAAGAATTACGCCCTGTCCGCCGGAGCCGGCGAAGCGAATCTCGTATCTACTTGCCATCTTTCAGCCCCCCTACTTTTTTAACTAAGGCCAAATATTGCTCCGTGTACTCGGGGATCTTCTTCTTGACGAACTCTCCCACGACGATTTTGCCCGCAAGCTCCTCGGGCGGCGTATCCTTAGCCTTCGCCAGAGAGATTGAATTGGCCTTGAAGAAGTTCACGTTGTCGATTGGAGTCCTTCGGTTGTTCTTTCTGCCGAACTGTGTATGGCAGTGAGTCAGTATCTCGACGACGGAGAAGCCCTTGTTTGTGATAGCGGCCTGGATGAACTGCTCCGCCTGCTTTGGGTTGGCTATTGTAGACCTCGCGACATAGGTCGCGCCCGCTCCCTCAGCCAGCCTGCAGATGTCGAACGACGGGTCGATCGCCCCGTAGGGGCTTGTTGTGGCCCAGCTTCCCGAAGGAGTTGTCGGGGATATCTGTCCTCCGGTCATGCCGTAGATGTTGTTGTTCATTACTATGGCTGTAATATCGATATTCCGCCTGCAGGCATGAATAAAATGGTTGCCGCCGATCGCTGCGCAGTCTCCGTCTCCCATGACGTCTATCACGGTCAATTCAGGGTTCGCCAGCTTAATCCCAGTGGCAAAGGCCAGTGAACGCCCGTGCGTCGTATGCACGGTGCAAGCGTCGATGTAGCCTACCATTCTGCTGGAGCACCCGATCCCGGACGAGATTACGGTCTGGGACTTGTTTTTCTCAAGGTTAACCAGAGCCCTCAGCAGGGAGTGCATGATGATGCCGTGGCCGCAGCCCGGACACCAAATATGCGGGAAAAATCTCGTTCTGAGCCAGTTAAAAACTTCAGGGGCGGGCATATCTAGGCCACCTCCTCAATGACGGAAAGAATCTCATCGGGCTTGAACAGCTCGCCATTTACGAGGTTCTGAGCCACAACCTTGGCCTTTCCGTGAACCGCGCGCTCCACTTCGAGGACCATCTGGCCACAGTTCAACTCGGGCACGATTATCGTCTTGGCCTTTCTGGCCAGCTTCTCGAGCTCCTTATCAGGGAAGGGCCACAGGGTTATCGGACGGAAGAAGCCCGCCTTAATCCCCCTGACACGAGCCTCGTGAACCGCGCGGAGGCTGGTGCGAGCAACGCTTCCGTAGGCAAGGACAAGGATCTCGGCGTCCTCTGTCATTACGGTCTCGTACTCAACTATATCGTCGCGGAAGCGGTCTATCTTGCGCATCAGACGCTTCATCATCTTTTCAATCTCTTCGGCGTTATTCGTGGGGAAGCCCCACTCGTTATGGGTAAGGCCTGTTATGTGCCAGGTATACCCGTCGCCGAAGGAGGCCATACAGGGCAGATCATCCTTAGGATCGGGAAGGTACGGAATGAACTTCTCGGGTATCTCTACAGGACGTTTCCTCTCCGTCAGGTCCTTCAGTGTAATCTTGGGAGGAATAACCTTTTCTCTCATGTGGCCTATGATCTCGTCGCTCATTATCAGCACTGGCTGACGGTATCTCTCGGCAGCATTGAACGCCTTGATCGCAATATCGTAGCACTCCTGAACGGAGGAGGGGGCATAGCAGATCACTCCGTGGTCACCGTGCGTTCCCCAACGAGCCTGCATGACATCCTGCTGGGCCGCCTTCGTTGGGAGTCCGGTGGAAGGACCTCCCCTCATGACGTCAACAACAACTATTGGGATCTCGGCTATGTACGCGAACCCCAGGTTCTCCTGCTTCAGCGAGAAACCGGGGCCTGAGGTTGCGGTAAGAGACTTCTTGCCTGCGATAGAGCCACCGATGGTCGCTGCAATACCCGCGATTTCGTCCTCCATCTGAATGAACCGTCCGTTCAACTTCGGGAGCTCCGTCGCCATGATCTCCGCAATCTCAGTCGAGGGGGTTATCGGGTATCCTGCAAAAAAGCGGCAACCGGCCGCCAGAGCACCGTGTGCCAGCGCCTCGTTTCCCTGCCAAAACGCCACATCAGGCATCCTTTACACCCTCCTTTACAGTGATAGCCAGATCGGGACAGATATTCTCGCACTGTCTGCAACCGATACAGTCCTCCTGTCGTGCAACAACCGCCTTCTGACGAATTTCATCAAGTTCAAGGACTTTTTTGGGGCAGATGTGGATACACAAGGAACAGCCCTTGCACCATGAGTTATTCACCAGAACCTCGTGCTTCTTTGGCAAGAAAGTCACCTCCTACGATATCCGATAGACGTAAAGAACATGGTAATAATTATTTTCCCTTCGATTAGAATACCTTCACTTATCAAGCTCTGCAACCACAATCATATTTATTTCTTTTTTATCTAATAATAGTCAAGGAGATAACAATGATATTTATTCAACGCGGCTGCCCCGTGTCTGGGTCACGAAAGAACTCAGCCCGAATAAGCGAAGGAATTACCGCGGACTCTTTTTTCAAAACGGCCGAGGCGGCCACCGCGGATCCTGTGGGAATAACCCTCTCGAAGCCTCTGATGGCGCCCGGGAAAAGAGAGGCCGTTCTCTCCGGCCTGTCCGTCAGCCAGACGACATCCGATTCGCGCCCCTCAGTGGCCAAGTCAACCGCCTTAAGGAAGTCCTTCGGGGTGTAAGCTCCATCCGGCAGGAGCCTAGCCATGGGAGAATGGGTGCCGGCAGATTCGAAAAGCCCTCCATATATCTCCCCACCGCCTCCGGCAAGAACTGTGGCTGCGATTCCTCCACTCTTTCCTATCCTTTCAAAGGCAGTGCATTCAAGGGAGGAAAGAGGGACAACCATTTTCTGACAGGCCCAGGCGAGATGTGTCACGAAGGAGACACCGACCTTAATTCCAGTGAATGAGCCCGGGCCGGTGACTACGCCGTACAAGGCCACGTCTCCCGGCCTCAGATCGAATGAGTCAAGCAGGCTTTTCAGAAGTCCGGGAAGAATGCCCGACTGTCTCATACCCGAATCGACGTTTGTCTCTCCGCATACAATACCGTCCCTGGCCAGTCCTATGGTCGTCCAGGGCGAACAGCAGTCGACGGTGACTATATAATCCTTCATAGCATCTTCTCTCTCTTCAAGTCCGAAAAAAGAAGAACAAGAGCTCTTTTCGCCCTGTCCCCTTCCGCAGAAAACTTGATGACCCTCACGTCGTCCAAATCTGTGAATACGTCAAAGCGTATTCTCCAGAGCTGATCAAAATCCCAGGGCAGTCCGCGGTCGGCCCACTCAATGAACAGAACACAGTCGGGATCCATGTAGCTTTCAATATCCAGCTCCACGGGATCGACGCGGCTCAATCTATAGAAATCCGAGTGCACCACAGTTCTGCCTTTGCAATCGTATCGGTTCACCAGAGTGAATGACGGACTACGGACGTTTGAACACCCCTCGGCACGGCAAAAACCCCGCACCAGCGTCGTCTTGCCCGCTCCAAGCTCTCCCTCCAGAAGAAAAACCAAACCGGAAAAGGCATGGCGTGACACCATCTCACCAATGAGAGCTGTCTGCTCCTCAGAATAGGAGCTTATTGCACAGACTTCATACTCGTTCATGCACTGAACCGGCCCCTTTATCGCTGTCTTCTGCGCATAATAAAAATAAACAGGAGCATCGCTGCGCCCAGAAAAAGTAGCACCAGCACCAATTGGCCGGTTGAGATATCCTTCCTGCCCATCCTCCCCACCCCAAATATCCAGAATGCGGCCAAGCAGAAGCTTGCTATGCTTAAGCGCACTCCTTTCCAGCGTATTCGCTCAGTCTGTTTTAATTCCTCGTCCCAGTCAATTCTCTTTCTCCGTCTCAAACTATCCCATCCTCATTCGTTTTAATACCATCGGAATGGCGTCGGCCACCTCGGAAGCGAGTCCGCCATCCGCCCCGTACTTATCAAAAACCATCTTTCCCGCTCTTCCGTGGACGCAGGACCCAAGGCATGCGCTGTCGAAGAGAGAGAGCCCGGAGGCGGAGAATGCCGCGATCGCTCCTGAAAGCACATCGCCCGAGCCTGGAACAGCAAGAGCCTGATTCCCCTCTTCCACAGCCTTAGTGATAGATCCATCATCTATCAGAGTTCTTCGGCCTTTCAGCAGGACAGTACCGTATATCGACGCTATCATGCGGGCGGAGTCCTCCCTGGCCTGAGAGACCGAGTCACGAGGTACGCCAAGAAGATGTGCGGTCTCCCCCTCATGCGGAGTTAGCAGGATACCGTCACGTCTTATTGTACTGTCTTTGGACATGGCCAACCAGTATAGCCCGTCTCCGTCGATTATCAGCGGCTTTCGCCAGGCTTCGATCATCATTTGGAAGACGAGGCCAGCCTCATCCGACCTTCCAAGCCCCTGGCCCAGAACCATGCAATCTATGCGGGACTCCCAGGCGTTCATCAATTCAGTGACTTTTTCTTGCGGGCGGTGAAACAGGCCGTTCAGGAATACAGACTCGGGGAGAGAGGCAGCAGCAGCAGCGCAGACGGATTCGTCGGAGAAGATTACGGCAAGTCCGCAGCCGGACCGGAGAGCCCCACGGGCGGCCAGAATCGGAGCACCCCTATAGATTTCGCTGCCCCCGACTATAAGAACGCCCCCTCTGTCACCCTTGTGCATTGTATCCGTTCTTACCGGCAGAAGCGCTTCATAGCAGGTCATCATACGGACTCCAGAATGACCACGGCTACAGCATAATCTCCGTCGTGCGAAAGAGAAAGCAGTATCCTCTCCGTCCCCTTACCGGGCATCAGGGCTCTGATCGAATCAGTTACTCGCACCAAAGGGGCTGAGCCTGTGCGCTCCAGCCATATGCCACCACCGAACGCCAGGGTATACATCGGGATGCCGGACGCCTTGGAGAATGCCTCTCTTGCGGCGAAACAGCCCGCGAAGTGCCTCGCCGGGCGCGCCTTCCCAAGGGCGTAGACTATCTCGTCGGCGGCGAACACCCTCTGAACAAACCGCTCCGACCGTACGGCCCTCTCCATCCTCAAAACGCTGCACAGATCGACCCCGATGCCGATTATCACGGATGAGCCTCCTGAATCGCTCCAAGAGTAATGATCATCTCTCCCTGACATCCTCCCTGCTTAAAACCCTTTCAAGAGCTACTGTTGCAAGTGTATACCCTCCAGCTGCGGCTCGTGAGTACCACTCGGAGGCCTTCACAAGGTCCCTCGGAACACCTCTTCCAAACTCATAACAGAAACCGAGACTGAACTGGGCGGACAGATCTCCCTGATCAGCAGCTTTCCTGTACCAGTATACCCCCTTGGAATAGTCTCGGTCAGTTCCCGAGCCGCTGGTATACATTCGTCCCAAGTTCGCTTGCGCAGCAGGGTGTCCCTGCTCCGCAGCCTTTCGAAACCACTTCACGGACTGAGCGAGATCGAGGTCCACTCCTCGCCCCTCCTCGTACATAACGCCTAAAACGTGTTGAGCGGAGGCCGCGCCTGAAACCGCGGCCTTGCGGTACCAGTACGCCGCTGCGCTCTCGCTTCTGTCGACGCCCCTCCCCTGCTCGTACATCCTGGCAAGTATAAGCTGGGCCTCCATGTGCCCCTGCTCCCCTGCCCTGTGATACCAGTCGGCGGCCTGGGTTTCGCTCAACCTCACCCCAAGGCCGTGTTCGGAGAGATTGCCGAGGCTGAACTGAGAACGCACGTCGCCCTGTTCAGCCGCGCGCCTGTACCATTTTGCCGCCTGGACGTAATCCTGCTCTCTGCCCCGCCCGTTCTCAAATGCCTGCCCAAGGGCGAACTGGGCGTGAAGATACCCCTGCTCTGCGGCCCTCTCAAACCAGTCTGCGCCCTTAACCGGGTCAGTTGGACCAAGCACACCGGCTGAGTACATTCTTCCAAGGGCGAACTGCGCCGCTGGATCCTCCTGCCTTGCCGCCTCCAGATACCACTCGGCCGCCTTCTCTTCACTCCCGAACAACCCTCCGAACTCATATAGCCTCCCCATGCTCCTCTGCGCCGAGGCGTCTCCTTCCTCAGCCCTCCTAAGCATGTCCCTGGCGGCGAAGAACATAAATCCCCCCCCGGCAAGCAGTACGACAGAACCGAAGAAAAGCACCCAGGTTATCAAACGCCTGATCCTGCCCCCTGCACGAGAGGATTTTTTCTCCTTACGTCGCGTTGCGGACTGATTCGCTACCGGTTCAAAATCCGACTTTTTCGAGCCCCTTGGTGTCTCTATCGCTACCGGTTTTGAGTAGAGGACATCACCCAACAGCCCCTCTTTAAACTCTCTCATGCTCTGAGGACGCTCCTCCGAGGGGAGGGAGAGCGCACGCATCAGAGCGGCCTCCGCATACCCGGGGATCGAAATGCCTATACTTATAGGCGAGGATAGCAGATCCTCCTCCATCCTGTCGAGAGCATCCGGCGGGACCATCCCTGCAATGCACCGGTATAGAGTTGCCGCCATGCCGTAGACGTCGGACCAAGGACCCAGCCGTCTGCTACCTCTGTACTGCTCCGGGGGACTGTAGCCTTTTTTTAGAACAACGGAGTGCTGGCATTGCTGTATCAAGGAGAGAGCGGTCTTTGAGGCACCGAAGTCAAGCAGCTTCACCTGTCCGAAGCGGGTCAGGAATATGTTGTCTGGACTGATGTCCCTGTGGATAAGACCTGAGGCGTGGACCTCGTCGAGCGCGTCCATAAGAGGTGACAGAATGGAAAAGGCCTCGCCGAAGGAGAGGCGGCCACCCCTCTCCTTTATATGAGCCATCAGTGTGCGCCCCTCTAGAAGAGTCATCACCATATAGGCGGAGCCGTTCTCCTCGAAAAAATCCTTCACGGAGACAATGCACGGGTTTCCCTCGAAGCGCGCCAAAGTCCTGGCCTCTTCGATGAACTTCTCCATCCCTTTCTGGAAGTCCTCCTCAACCTCTTCGGATGCGCGCATCACGGAGCGGTTCTCAGGGTTGCGTATGGCTAGTCCTGTCGGGAAATACTCCTTTATCGCGAGCTTCGTCTTCAGAAGCAGATCCATTCCTAAATACGTGATTCCAAAACCGCCCTGACCGAGCGGGCGTCCGACGACATACCTGCCATGCACGATCATTCCCGGCCTTAACCGATTCCAGTCACCATCCGTCGACTGCGACTCGCTGTAACCACAGACAGGACATACATCTTCATCCTTCTGACAGGGAGAAAAACAGGCCATGCACAAATCATCTACGTTTTTCGGGAGAGAGCCGGCGCTCTCATGCTCCTCATTGAGATCGACCACGGGCCTCACTCCTTTTCAGCACTTTGAAAAAAACAGGCATGATCAAAAGCCCACCCGTTGGATACAGCGACGTCCAGACAGAGGACTGTAACGTTGTCCTGGCAGAAAAGCCCCTCTTCAATGGTCATCTCAACTAGAGCCCTGCTCCACTCTTGCGGGTCTTTGGAGTACGCCTCGATCATCCGGTCCTCCTGGAGCGTTTTGTACAGGCCATCCGAGCAGAGAAGCAGTGTGAAGCCGTTTGTAGGCAGTCCCTCGGCGGAAGCGGGAAGGGCACCCTTCCCCAGTTTGGCAATGATCGAATCGCCGAGATAGCTCGTAAGCGCTTCCCTGTCGGGATGTCTCAAAGCCATTTCCTCATCGATAAAGCCTTTTTCCACCGCTCTGTCCAGGTCTTTCGCGTAAATATGATCCTCGGTGAGAGGGGTCAGGCTCTGTCCGTCAGTTATATACAGCCGGCTGTCACCCGCGTGTATCCAGTATATACCGCTCCCATGAATCACTGCAGCCACAAGTGTCGTGCCGCAGTTGCCGGTTATCCCTTTCTCAGCGGCAAAGGCGTAGACTGCCTCGTTAGCCTCATGTATGGAGCGGTCAAGGGCCTCTTCGATAGTCTCCTCGAAGGACTTCCTCGTGTACGCCTCAAGAAACTCTCGTACGGCGATGCGAGAGGCGTCCGCCCCCTCCGCATGTCCTCCCATCCCGTCGGCCAAAACAGCCAAGGCTCCCCCATGAGCCAGAAAAGAGGCGTCGGACAGATCGCTGAAAGCGAACGAGTCCTGCTGTTCGCTCCTTGCTCCTATGTGCTGGTGGTTCCCTGGGTTAATCCGCACTTTTCCGGACTCTCCTCAGCAAATCTCAAACTCGTTCTTTTCGTCCCCCAGGCGGAAACGTCCACGGGCAACAATGTTCGCGGGCACTGAGAGACGAGTCCAGGCTCCCTCTTCCCATAAAAAGGTGCCGTTTGTCGAGCTCAGGTCCTCAAGTATCGCACCACTGCCTGTCATAGAAGGGGTCAGTCGTGCATGCATACGCGAGATGTCGGAGGATTGCAGAATCAGATTACAGCGAGAGGGATCCCTTCCAAAAACTATCCCCTCCTCCGGTATTGGGATAACCTGTCCCTTAAAAGCCCCTGAGATCACGTGCAGCGAGGTCTTGATGGGGGCTCCTTCCGTCGAGCCTCTCTCCTGACGGCCGTAGTGGCGGAATAGGCACGCTACGGATTCACCCGGGGCTCTGCGGGCGTTTACCGCGGCCCCTATAAGCAAAATGCCGCCTCCCGCAATGAAGAAGATTGCGGAACCGCTTCTTCTCGCCCCCTCCACAAGCTCTTCGTCCAACCCGGCCTGTCGCCTGACTTCTGCGTTGCCCCCCGTGCCATGAGGAAGGAAATACGCGTACACCCCGATCATTAGGCAGATGGCTCCAATTATTGGATAGGCGCCTTTCAGCCTTTCATGCCCATTGGCGATGTTATAAACGGCGACTCCAAAGGCTGAAAGCCCTCCCAGAAGGGCCAGCCCACTCAGCAGGATATCTAAAGAGTTGGCTCCAGACGAGGCCCATGGGAGAATGCAGCCTACCATCAGGATTCCACTTCCCGTCAAAGCGATATAATGCACAGACCATCACCTCCTCTTTCCTTTCAGCAGATGACAGGACCCCAGGACCTCATTTAGCGCCGATTATGCGTATCCGCAACTCCGTCTTGCCAAGTGTGAGACGATCTCCGTCCTCGATAGGATAATTCCCCTGAATCGGTACACCGTTTACCATGGTTCCGTTAGACGACTCCAGGTCGCGGACATAGAGTTTTCCCTTCGTATACTGAAGCTCGCAGTGCCTTGCTGAAATCGTCGCGTCCCCCGGGACCACCAG